>Ga0228701_1001455_pt1 | contig 16121 bp, 19 predicted proteins | sample McNCre117_Aug_MG_2_FD_178017 | JGI IMG/M metagenome (GOLD analysis project Ga0228701, IMG submission 178017) | Freshwater microbial communities from McNutts Creek, Athens, Georgia, United States - 11-17_Aug_MG | ecosystem: Environmental > Aquatic > Freshwater > Creek | place: USA: Georgia...
CCCGCGCTCGTAAGATCCAGCGTTTCTTGTCGCAACCTTTCCACGTTGCTGAAGTGTTCACCGGCTCACCCGGTAAATACGTGACATTGGCTGAAACCATCCGTGGTTTCAAGATGATCACCAACGGCGAATGCGATCACTTGCCCGAGCAAGCTTTCTACATGGTCGGCACCATCGACGAAGCGTTCGAAAAAGCTAAAAAGATCTGAGAGATCCTATGAGTACCATCCACGTAGATGTCGTCAGCGCAGAAGAGTCCATCTTCTCCGGCGAAGCCACTTTTGTGGCTTTGCCAGGCGAGGCGGGCGAGCTCGGTATTTATCCGCGCCACACGCCGCTGATCACGCGCATCCGTCCCGGTTCGGTGCGCATTCATACGGTTGATGGCGGCGAAGAGTTTGTGTTCGTGGCAGGTGGCATTCTTGAAGTGCAACCTGATTGCGTCACCGTCATGTCTGACACCGCGGTGCGCGGCAAAGACTTGGACGAAGAAAAAGCCAACGCTGCCAAGCAAGCGGCTGAAGAAGCGGTCAAGAACGCCAAAAGCGAAATCGATGTGGCTCGCGCTCGCTCAGAGCTCACCATCTTGGCGGCCGAATTGGCTGCCTTGCGTCGGTATCGCGGCAAAAAGTAAACAGCGCTTGTTGTTCACACACCTCGAAAGCCCCTGTCTCACGACTGGGGCTTTTTTCTTGGCCCCAAATCCGTAGACAATTTCGCCATGCCAAAAGCCAAACTCCAAGCTGCCACCGTGGGTGGCTCCGCCGATGTGATCGAGGCCCAGTTTTACGAATCCTTGCAAACCGGAGATCTTGAAAAACTCATGGCCTGCTGGGCCGATGAGGACGACATCGTGTGCGTACATCCAGGTGGGCCGCGTTTGATTGGTAATGCCGCAATCCGCGAAGCATTTGGCGCCATGTTTGAACATGGCACCATCAATGCGCACCCAGAACATGTGTGCAAAGTCGAGTCCTTGACCAGTGCCATGCACAACGTCATTGAGCGGTTGCATATCAACACCGCAGAAGGCCGACAAGAGGCGGTGGTTGTAGCCACCAACGTTTATCAACGCACAGCGCAAGGATGGCGCTTGGTCGCCCACCATGCCAGCCCGGGCACTGCGGCCGCCCAAGGGGGCATACAGGCTGCGCCCCAGGTGTTGCATTGACGTGGGGCTACCAAGCCCCTTGGTGGTTGCCCGGCGGTGACGCGCAAACCATCTACGCGGCCAAATGCGCCAAGCGCTACCACGGCCACGCCCCCCAATGGTCACGTGAGCGTTGGCTGACGCCCGACGCCGACTTTGTGGACGTTGACTGGTTACAAACCTCAAATGCCACCGACGCATCGCCGCTGATGGTTTTATTTCACGGCCTCGAAGGCTCCTCGCAGAGCCACTATGTGCAGGCGTTTGCAGAAGTCGCCACCGAGCGCGGCTGGCGCATGGTTGTGCCACATTTTCGGGGCTGCAGCGGCGAGATCAACTGGCGCCCGCGCGCCTACCATTCCGGCGACTTTGAAGAAATTGGGTGGATGCTCCAGCAATGCCGTGACAAGCATGTCGGGCCCCTACATGCTGTGGGCATTTCCTTGGGCGGCAACGCCCTGATGCGTTGGGCAGGAGAAATGGGGCATGCCGCATCGCAGCTGGTCCGCAGCATTGCGTCGGTGTGCTCTCCCATCGATTTGACAGCCAGCGGTCACGCCATTGATCGCGGACTCAACAAACTGATCTACGCGCGTATGTTTCTGGCCAGCATGAAGCCCAGGGCCTTGGACAAACTCCACCAATTTCCGGGCTTGTTTGATCGCCAAGCGTTGCTGGCTGCAGACACGCTCTACGCCTTTGACGATGTGTTCACCGCCCCGCTGCACGGCTTTGAAAACGCTGACGACTATTGGCACCGGGCCTCGGCCAAACCAGGTTTGTCGGCCATTCGTGTGCCCGCCTTGGTACTCAATGCCTTGAACGACCCGTTTGTGCCCGCCAGTTCCTTGCCCGTCGCTTCAGAGGTGGGCGATTGGGTGCAGCTGTGGCAGCCCACAGGCGGAGGCCATGTGGGATTTGTGGCCGGAGCCTTTCCAGGCCATGTCCAGGCCATGCCGCAGGCCGTTGCACACTGGCTGGATACTCGGCAGACTGCACCCTGAAAGACACCACCCATGGATGACATCGTCAAACAAGCCTTGGCCAAATGGCCGAATGTTCCCGATTGCTACGGCTGGCTGGGTCTGGACGCGCGGGGTGACTGGTACATGCGCGATGACCGTGTGCAAGCCCAGGGCAGCTTTTTGCAAAGCAAAGGCTCGCGACTTCAACATGACAAGCTGATCGACTTCATTGGCCGCAATTACGAGCCCGACGCACACGGGCGCTGGTACTTTCAAAATGGGCCCCAACGTGTGTATGTGGAGCTTGAGCTCACGCCTTGGATTTGGCGACTCGAACCAGATGGCCAAATCCGTTCACATACAGCACTGTCAGCACGTATGCAGCGCTGCTACGTGGACGCGCAAGGCCGTGTGTACCTCGAGACCGACCTCGGTTTTGGTTTGCTGCACACCCAAGACGTGTTGCACGCCGCGTCCTACATTGAAGAGGGGCTGTGGGTGCCTCACGACTTGGACGCCGAGCAAATGTCCCAACAGTTTGGCTATGTACTCAGCCCCCAGCAGCGCAGCAAGCAGGCATAAAAAAACCGGCCAATGACCGGTTTTTTTGATTCAAGTCCGAGAGGACTTATTTAGCTTCCGGCTTTTTAGGCTCAGCCAATTTGCCGCCCGCAGCGTTGGCCATGTACACCACAGCACGGCCGATTTCAAAGTCGCTGAACTCGCCGCCGCCTTGGGCTGCCATATTGCCCTTGCCTTTGAGGGCAGAAGTCAACAAAGCCTCGTAGCCTTTGCCAATGCGTGAGCTCCAAGCACTGGCTTCGCCAAACTTAGGTGCGCCCAAAGAACCTGCAGCGTGGCAGCCACCGCACTGCCCTTTGAAAACCTCTTCACCGGAGCGGGGTTCACCGCCTTCGGCTTTGATTTCAACCGCGCCTACTTTTTGAATGCGGGCTGCGACGGCTTCAGGTGCGTTGGATGAACCTGCTTGTGGTTTGTTGGCAGATGTGACGAAGTACACCAAACCAATGATGATGAACACAGGCAACACAAACGAATAACCCACAGCCAACAGCAGTTGCTTAGGGGTTTTGATCGGTCCAGTGTGGTCTTCGTCGTGGTGGTTGTCGCTCATGATGAATGGGTCCTTAGATAACGGCTTCAGAACAAATTAAATTATAGCGGTCCCCCTACAATACCCTAGCTAACTGCGTCGCGGCTGTAGCTCAGTGGATAGAGTATTGGCCTCCGAAGCCAAGGGTCGTGGGTTCGATCCCCGCCAGCCGCACCAAACGTCTCGAGGCTCACTCCTCGCTGTTCAGCGCAGATTTGAGTGCCAACGCCCGCTCATACAGCGCATTGCGCGGCTCACCGGTCAATTCGGCGGCAAGTTTGACCGCCGTTTTCAGTGGCAGCTCTTGCATCAGCAATTGCAGCATGCGGTCGTGATCGCCCCCTGTCTCAGCGGCTTGCGCTTGCGCATGCACGACCAGCGCAAATTCCCCCCGGGTGCGTTGCGGGTTGCTCTGCACCCAAGCCAGCAGGTCTTGGGCGGGGACGGTGGCAATTTCTTCAAACTGTTTGGTGAGCTCACGGCCCACCGTCACGGCGCGTGTGCCCAAGGCGGCCAAGGCGGTTGCCATCGCCTCAATGCGGTGGGGCGCTTCCAGCAACACCTGTGAGCGTGTTTCTTGACCCAAGGCTTGCACGGCGTGCTGACGTTCGGTCGCCTTGGTCGGCAAAAAGCCCACAAACACAAAGCCTGAAGCGTCGTGCGTGGGCGTGCCACAGGCGCTGAGCAAGGCGGTCACACTGCTGGCGCCGGGCAGAGGCACCACGCGCAGGCCTGCGCTTTGCACCTGCCAGACCAGGCGTGCGCCTGGGTCGCTCACGGCAGGCGTGCCTGCGTCGCTCACATAGGCCACCCGTTGACCGGCTTGCAGGCGACGCACCACCTCGTGTGCGGCTTCGGCCTCGTTGTGTTGGTGCACAGCCAACCATTGCGCCGATGACTTGTCGATGCCGTAGGCACGCAGCAAAGTTTGTGAGTGCCGCGTGTCCTCGCAGGCCAGCGTGTCGCAAAGATTCAGCACATGCAGCGCGCGCAAGCTGATGTCGGCCAAGTTGCCAATTGGCGTGGCCACCACATACAGCGCCCCTGTGGGGTAGTTTTGGGCCGCAGCGGCGGCATGTGCGGCTGACAAAGCCGGGTCAAAGTTGGCGCTCATCACGGAGGGACTATGCAAAAGCTCAAGGGGTCAGAGACACATCTCGTCACCACCAAGCAAACAGGGGATGCGGCCGAAGACCGCGCGTTGCGCTATCTGCAAGCACAGGGCTTGGAGTTGGTGCAGCGCAATTATCGAACGCCTGGACGCGGCGGCGGTGAAATAGATTTGATCTTGCGCGATCTTGACGCCACCTTGGTGTTTGTGGAGGTACGGCAACGTGGCAACCTTCGCCATGGCGGTGCCCTGGCCAGCATCGGTGTTGCCAAACAACGCCGCATTGTGTTTGCAGCCCGACATTTTTTGATGCGCTGGCGCCAACTCCCGCCCTGCCGTTTTGACGTGGTGGCGGTGGAGGATGACACCTTGCATTGGTTCAAAGCGGCTTTTGACGCGGCGTGAGTGCCACAAAAGGTATCATCACCCCTATGCTAGAGCACCGCATTGAACAACACTTCATCGACAGCGCCGACCTGAAGTACCAGGCCGCACAAGTCTTGTCTAAGCCCATTGCTGCAGCGATTTCTGCGGTGCTGGCCAGCGTGACCAGTGGCGGCAAAGTGCTGGCTTGTGGCAACGGCGGGTCGGCCGCCGACGCGCAACACTTTGCGGCTGAGTTTGTGGGGCGTTTTGAACGCGAACGTCCTGAATTGGGTGCGATTGCGCTCACGACCGACAGTTCCATCCTCACAGCCATTGCCAACGACTACAGCTACGAACAAATCTTTGCCAAACAAGTGCGCGCCTTGGGTCAATCGGGCGATGTGTTGTTGGCCATCACCACCAGTGGCAGCTCTCCCAATGTGCTGGCCGCCATTGAAGCCGCGCATGAGCGCGACATGACGGTGGTGGCACTTACCGGCAAAGGCGGCGGCAAGATGGGCCAAACCTTGCGCGAAACCGATGTCCATATTTGTGTGCCGCATGACCGCACGGCACGTATTCAAGAAGTGCATTTGTTGACCATCCATTGCATTTGCGATGGTGTGGATACGCAACTGCTTGGCGATCAAGAAGGAATTGAATGATGAAAAATACCCGCAACACACTGTTGACCATGCTTGTTTTAGCCTGGGGCCTCTTGGCCTGTGCCCCTGTGGTGGTGGGCAGCATGGTGGGCGGCGCTATGGTGGCCAGCGACCGTCGCACCACTGGCATACAACTCGAAGACGAAGGCATTGAACAACGCAGTGTCAGCGCACGCCGCGAAAATTTTGGCGACAAAGAACATGTCAATTTCACCAGCTACAACCGTCAGGTGCTGATGACCGGTGAGGTGTCTAGCCCGCAAGTGCGTCAACAGTTGGAGCAATTGATCAGCCGCGTCGAAAATGTGCGATCGGTGGTCAACGAGTTGGCGATTGGCCCTGCATCCAGCGTGGGCGAACGCACCAGCGATGTGGTGTTGGTGGCCAAGGTCAAAGCCGCCATGGTGGACAGCGAGGATGTGTTTGCCAATGTGTTCAAAGTGGTGGCCGAGCGCGGCACGGTGTATTTGATGGGCCGCGTCACGCAACGCGAAGCTCAACGTGCCACCGACGTGGTGCGTGGCGTGAGCGGCGTCAAGCGCGTGGTCCGTGTGTTTGAGTACATCTCTGAAGATGAGCTCAAGGGTATGCAATCCAAGCGCGCAGCCGACGCCTCGACTTCAGCGACCTCCGTGACGTCTGGCACGGGCGCGCCAGTGGCTCCCAACGCACCTGTGGTGACGCCGATCAAATAATTGATTCAGCGAGCTCAATAAAAAACCGCGCAGTGCGCGGTTTTTTGTTTACGTCACGCGCAGCAATGCGCGTGACGTGTGCCGTCCTCAGCGCAAGCGCTTGATCAAGCTCGACGTGTCCCAACGGTTGCCGCCCATTTTTTGCACGTCGCTGTAGAACTGATCGACCATTTGGGTGACCGGCAGCACGGCGCCGTTGCGCTTGGCTTCGTCAAACACCAGGCCCAAATCTTTGCGCATCCAGTCCACCGCAAAGCCAAAGTCAAATTTGTCGGCGACCATGGTTTTGCCGCGGTTGTCCATTTGCCAGCTTTGTGCGGCGCCTTTGCCAATCACGTCGAGCACGAGGTTCATGTCGAGGTCCGCTTTTTGGCCAAAGGCGATGGCCTCGCTCAGGCCTTGTACCAAACCGGCGATACAAATCTGGTTCACCATCTTCGTGAGCTGGCCCGCACCGGGCTCGCCCATCAAAGTGAACGCGCGCGAGAAGGCCATGGCCACCGGCTTGACACGCTCAAACACAGGCGCATCGCCGCCGCACATCACAGTCAGCATGCCGTTTTGCGCGCCGCCTTGGCCGCCTGAGACAGGGGCGTCGATGAAGTGAATGCCCAGGTTCTTGGCGGCAGCATAAATTTCGCGGGCCACATCGGCCGATGCGGTGGTGTGGTCCACCAACACGGTGCCGGGTTCCATGCCGGCCAACATGCCGTCAGCACCGAACACCACCGAGCGCAAATCGTCGTCGTTACCAACGCAGCAAAACACAATGCTTGCGCCCTTGGCTGCTTCGCGTGGGGTCAGCGCGCTTTTGGGCGCTGTGCTGTTGGCAAACTCTTTCACCCAAGCCTCGGCCTTGGCGGATGAGCGGTTGTACACCGTCACCGCGTGGCCGGCGCTGGCCAAGTGGCCAGCCATGGGGTAGCCCATGACCCCCATGCCAATGAAGGCCACGTGGGCAGAAGGGGTGGTTTCGTAAGTTTTGGCGTTGATGCTCGACATGGTGGTCTCGTTCAGGGGTTGGTTTAACTTGCGCTGAATCATAGGCCTTGACGCACAGCTGCGCATGTCGCTCACGTCACAAGCCTGCTTGCTGCATGGCTTGTGCCATGGTTTGCATGCCGTGGGCAGCCCCTGTTTGCATGGCGCTTTGAATTTGGGCGGATTTGCCTTCGCGTATCAAGTGCCGAATGGCGGGCGTGGCGACCAGGGTTTCGAACACAGCGTGGCGCTGGACGGATACCTGGTGACCGGCAGGCGCTGAGACAGGTGGCGTCACCAGGGTCTGTGTGATGACCCCGACCAGGGCCTCGCTGAGTTGAGTCCGCACCAGCGCTTTCTCGTGGCCGTCAAACACATCGACGATGCGTTCCACGCTGGCTGCCGCGCTGCGGGTGTGCAAACTGGCCAGCACCAAGTGGCCAGTTTCGGCGGCGGTCAAGGCCAGACGAATGGTTTCCAAATCACGCAGCTCGCCGACCAAAATCACGTCGGGGTCTTCGCGCAGGGCGGCCCGCAAGGCATGCGCAAAGCTGGGGCTGTGGGCGCCGATTTCACGCTGGGTGATCAAGCATTGCGCGCTGGTGTGCATAAATTCGATCGGGTCCTCCAAGGTCACGATGTGTTGTTGACTGTGCGTGTTCAGGTGCTGCACCATGGCAGCCAAGGTGGTGGATTTGCCCGAGCCTGTGGGCCCCGTCACCAGCAGCAAGCCCACCTGCTGGAGCAAGTCGCTCAGCACCTGGGGGGCCTGCATCTCGCTCAAGGTGGGGATCTGACTAGGGATGTGTCGCATCACCGCCGCGCACCCGTGCTGTTGCATGAAGGCATTGGCTCTGAAGCGTCCGAGCGTTGGCACCGCAAAAGCAAAATCCACCTCGTGGCCTTGCATGAACTGTGCGAGTTGTGCCTCGTCCATCAACGCTGTCAACATGCCCCGCAAGACCTCGTGCGTGAGTGTTTGCGACGGCGTGGACGTGTGCAGAGGTTGCAACATGCCGCGTACCCGCACCCTGGGCGCAAGCCCGGCAGACAGGTGCAGATCAGACGCATGCTGCGCCACCGAGAGTGCCAGGAGTTCGTTCAAAGTTGGCACGGTGGTTGGCATGCATGTCTCCTTGTTAAAGTCACACCCAAGATGAATACTTCAGACCATGTCTTGAGCGACAAGCTCCACGCTGTGCAAGCACGTATTGCAGCGGCTTGCATCGCCAGTGGCCGCCCGGCGGGCAGCGTGCAATTGCTGGCGGTCTCTAAAACCTTCAGCGCGGGCGATGTGCAGCACGTGGCCGCCTGTGGTCAACGCGATTTTGGGGAGAACTACATCCAAGAAGGGGTAGACAAAATCACCGCTTTGAAAGGTGGCGCACACGTGCTGGTGTGGCATTGCATCGGCCCCATCCAAAGCAACAAAACCAAACTTGTGGCCGAGCACTTCGACTGGGCGCACACCGTCGATCGCCTCAAAATCGCGCAACGTTTGAATCACCAACGTCCTGCGCACCTAGCGCCCTTGAATGTGTGTTTGCAAGTGAACATCGATGGCGGCGAAACCAAGTCGGGCCTAGCGCCTGGTGACGTGCTGGCGCTGGCCACAGAAGTGGCCAAGCTACCTCGCTTGGTTCTGCGCGGACTCATGACCATCCCTGACCCCGCGGAAGGCTTTGACGCGCAATTGGCCGTGCACGCCAAAGCCCGTGCCTTGTTTGATGAGGTGAAAGTTGCCTTGAACCTGCCCCAGTTCGATACTCTCTCAATGGGGATGACGGGTGACCTAGAAGCCGCCATTCATGCGGGCAGCACCATGGTGCGGGTGGGCACGGCGATTTTTGGCGGCCGCCAGTACACGGTGTAAGCCGGATCTGCCCGTGCGGCGCGCGTCGTTAGAAACGCGGCAAATCTGGGTGCTTGATCTGCCCCGCGCGCACCAACATCTTGCCGTACTCGGCGCAACGGTGCAGGGTGGGGATGACCTTGCCGGGGTTGAGTAGCCCCTTGCTATCAAACGCGCGCTTCACGCCAAACATCTGTTCGTTTTCTTCGGCGCTGAACTGCACGCACATGCTGTTCACCTTCTCGATGCCCACGCCGTGTTCGCCTGTTACCGTACCGCCCATGGCCACGCTGGTTTCCAAAATGTCGGCGCCAAACTGCTCGCAGCGGTGCATTTGATCGGGGTCGTTGGCATCAAACAAAATCAGCGGGTGCAAATTGCCATCGCCGGCATGGAACACGTTCAAGCAGCGCAGCTGATATTTCTTTTCCATTTCTGAAATGGCTTGCAAGATATCGGCCAAGCGCTTGCGCGGGATGGTGCTGTCCATGCACATGTAGTCGGGGCTGATGCGGCCCGAGGCGGGGAACGCGTTTTTGCGACCGCTCCAAAACTTCATGCGTTGCGCTTCGTCGCGGCTGACCGTGATGGCGGTGGCGCCGCAACCGCGCAGCACCTCGCTCATGCGGCCAATTTCTTCTTCCACCTCTTCGGGGGTGCCATCGCTCTCGCACAGCAAAATCGCAGCGGCGCTCAGGTCGTAGTCGGCGTGGACAAAATCTTCCACGGCGGCGGTCATGGGGCCGTCCATCATCTCTAGGCCCGCAGGGATGATGCCTGCGGCAATCACCGCAGCCACCGCGTCACCTGCTTTGCGCACATCGTCAAAGCTGGCCATGATGCAGCGCGCCAGTTGGGGCTTGGGCACCAACTTGACGGTGACTTCGGTGGTCACTGCCAGCATGCCTTCGCTGCCCACGACGATGGGCAATAGGTCCAGGCCCGGTGCGTCGAGTGCATCGCCACCAAATTCAACCGGCTCACCGTCGATGGTGAAGCCTTTGACCTTAAGCACGTTGTGCACGGTCAGGCCGTATTTCAAGCAATGCACACCGCCCGAGTTCTCGGCCACATTGCCGCCGATGGTGCACGCGATTTGGCTGGACGGGTCGGGTGCGTAATACAGCCCGTACTTGGACACGGCCTCGCTGATGGCCAAGTTGCGCACACCGCACTGCACCACCGCAGTTCTCGCGACGGGGTCGATGTTGAGAATCTGATTGAACTTGGCCAGCGACAGCGTCACGCCCAGGGTGTGCGGCATGGCGCCACCTGAGAGCCCCGTGCCTGCGCCGCGTGCCACCACGGGCACATCCAAGGCGTGGCAGGTTTGGAGCACGGCTTGCACTTGCTCAATCGTTTCCGGCAAAGCCACGCACAGGGGCCGAGCGCGGTAGGCGGTCAGGCCGTCGCACTCGTAAGGCACCGTGTCTTCCAGGGTGTAGAGCAGGGCGTGCGGTGGCAGGACTTGCAGCAGGGCTTGCACCACCTGGGCTTGGCGCTCGGCGCGGGCCAGGGTGGTTTGCTGGTCGTTTGAAAGTGGGGCGTTCATGTGACTCACTTTACGGCAAAACGCGGATGTTGCGCGTGAAGAAAGTTACAGGTTTGGTTGAAATGGTTTTGTGTGGCGGCACCGGCCCCTCTCATTCACAGCGAGAGAAAACAACGCAACGAAATTAAGGAACCGCCTTCTTGAGCCAGTCCGCAAACGCCGCACACTCCCACCGGTCCATCGCCCCCGTGCGCCAACACAGGTAATGCCCGTGCGGGCTTGGCACCTGGCGCGGAAAGATACGCACCAGCGTGCCGTTCTCCAGCCACGGCGCACCGAGCTTCAAGCGCACCAGACCCACCCCCAGGCCTTGCGCGGCAGCGTCGCACATCAGACCAATGTCGTTGAAGCTGGAGCCGTCAATCGGTTCGGGCCAATCTTGGTCGTGCGCCGCAAACCAGGTGCGCCAGGGCTCGAGCGGGCTGCGCAGCAGCGTGGCGTCTTCCAGGTCTTGTGGCGTGTCGAAGGGGCCATGTTCGCGGATATAGGCGGGTGAGGCCATTGGCGTCACATCGTCTTTCATGATGCACACATGCTCTACATCGGCGTAGCGACCGGTGCCAAAGCGGATGGTCAGGTCGGCGTCTTCGGCTACCACGTCGAGCAAGGGAATGCTCACTTGCAGGGTCAGGTCGATTTCTGGGTAAGCCTCGGCAAATTGACGTAGCCGTGGCATCAGGATGGAGCGTGCAAACGTGGGCGTGACAGCCAGGCGCAGCTTGCGCTTGCCGGATGTACTGCCGCCGTCCTTGCCCGGAAAACGCTCCAAGATCGACAAGCCTTCACGCACATGCGCCAGGTACTCGCTGCCTTCGGTGGTGAGGGAAAAATCAGCCCGGCCAAATAATTTGGCACCCAGCAGTTGTTCGAGTTGCTTGACCCGGTGGCTGACCGCGCTGGGCGTCACGCACAACTCTTCGGCCGCCTGGGTGACAGAGCGCAAACGCGCCAGTGCTTCAAAAGTGAGCAAACACTGGATGGGCGGGATGCGGTGTGTCATCGGGCCTGCCTGCCTACGTGTGGGCTTATTTGAAGATCACCGTTTTATGGCCGTTCAACAGCACGCGGTGTTCGCTGTGCCATTTGACAGCACGGGCCAACACTTGGCTCTCGGTGTCTCGGCCTTGGGTGGTCAGGTCTTCCACGGTTTTGCTGTGGTCTACACGGGCCACGTCTTGTTCGATGATCGGGCCTTCGTCCAGGTCAGCCGTCACATAGTGGGCGGTGGCGCCAATCAGCTTCACACCGCGGTCATGCGCTTGGTAATACGGTTTGGCACCTTTGAAGCTGGGCAAAAAGCTGTGGTGAATATTGATCGCACGACCTGCCAGTTTTTGGCACAGGTCGTCGCTCAAGATTTGCATGTAACGCGCCAGCACCACCAGCTCAGCGCCTTCGGCTTGGATGATCTCGTATTGCTTGGCCTCGCTCTGCGCCTTGGTGGCAGCGGTGACGGGAATGTGGTGGAACGGCACGTTGTAGCTGGCGGCGAGCTGGTAGAACTCGCGGTGGTTGCTCACGATGGCACGAATGTCCAAGGGCAAAAGGCCGCTCTTCCAGCGGAACAACAAGTCGTTCAGGCAGTGGCCTTCTTTGCTGACCATGATCACCGTGCGCATGGGTTGCGTGGTGTCGTGCAGCGTCCACTTCATGTCAAATTGGGCTGCCAAGGTAGCGAGCTGGGTGCGCAAGTCCTCTTGACTCACCGCATCGCAGGCAAACTGCACCCGCATGAAGAACAGCCCCGTGTCGTGGTCGTTGTACTGGGCGGCTTCTTCGATGTTGCCTTGGCGTTCCAGCAAAAAGCCAGACACGGCATGAACAATGCCCTGACGGTCAGGGCAAGACAGGTTGAGGATGTATGCGGTCATAGACCGCGATTGTAGTTTTGTGGCCTTGCCGCCTCGGTCGGCAGGGATTTAGTGCACCACGACCGGGTTTTGGGCCAGCTCGGCGTAGCCTGCCAGGGTCTCTTCCACTTCTTCTTGGGTGGGCGAGTTTTCCTGCCAAGCGCGCAGGTGGGCTTGGAATTGTTCGGCCCAAGAGCCCTCTAAAAACAGCTCTTTGCCGGTGCGTTTGTCCACAATTTCAAAACCGTGACGGGCCAGAACCGGCACATCAGGACGCACAGGCACCAACGCGTCGTCTTGCACCTGCAGGTGCATGACCGAGTACGTGTCAGAGTTGTAAAGCATGTCCATGGGGTTCTTTCGGTGGAAAACGAATTTCATCTAAGCATATCGGATTGAAAAAGCCAAATTCAAGAGCCAGGTTTTTCAAGACTGCGTAAAAGTTGGTCCACCGCGTCACCGTTGGCGTTGGTGATGCGCAAACGTACGGGCACATAGTCCAGCCCAGGGGCGAACCACAACTCAATTCGTTGGTCAAACTCACGGCGTGGATTGCGATTGAGCTTCAGGCTGGGCACATCACCGTAGGGCAAGGACAGGAGTTCTTCTTTCTCCACCACAAACTGCCAGACCTCGGCCTCGCGTTGCGACACAGTCTGGAACGACAACATGGTGCCTGCGGGGTAACGGGTGGGGTCAGCGGCCAGCAGGGCGCTGAGTTGAAGAATCACGCTCAAGCGGTCTTGCGCCCCCTTGAGCAAGGGCACGTCGGGCGTGTTGGTGCTGAAGCTGATGATGTTTTTATCGCGCTGAAAGTGCGCGGCCAATTCGCTGCGCGATTTGTCACCAAAGCGCAGTGGCATCAAGCCTTCGGCACCCAAAAGGCCACTGCTGGTTTGCACCCGCGAACCCAGCAAAAATGCGCCCACTTCCAACCGCGCGTCATAGCGTTGGCCGTCTTGTTGCCACAGCAGCTCGGCCCAGGCGTTGTAGTTCAGATGGCGTGTATGGCCTTTGACGTCATATTTCATTCGCGCCGCTTCGGGGGGCTTGAACGTGGTGAGCTCGGTGGCGCTGGCTGTGGTGTTGGCGACGTGCGGCGCCGCACGGTTGAATGGTGGTAAATCCACGCCCGAGGCGCTGCGGGCAGGCAAGGCCACTGGTGCGCTGAGTTGTGCGCTCAGGTCGTCTATCTCTTGGTGTGTGGCGAGCCGATGCGCGGTGGGTGTGGGATCGATTGCTGACGTGTTCGGGGTGTGGGTGGTTGTGCTGGGGCCGGTCGGTGTCGTGGGTGTTGTGGATGTGGGGCGCGGTACCTGCGGTGCCCGCGGCGTCGCTAATTCAATCTGCCGTGTGGTGAAGGTCGTGGTGCGCAACGGCGCCTCGCTGCCAGGCGCCAACCACGCTGGGCTGCCGGCCAACAACCACAGATGCACCGCCAACACGGCCAGCACCAGCAAGGCCGCATGGCGGCGTTTCAATGGCAACGGTGCTCGTTGCGGTGGCAAGGTGACGTGATGCATCAGGCGCGCAATGGCAAGGCTCAGCCCGCGACGTAGCCCAGTTCACCCGAAAGCTGTTGGGCGGCCAGACGCAACGCCTTGGCGGGCTTGCCGTCCCAGCTGGCATCAAAGCTGGAGGCGGGTCCGAGCGAGACCATGCCCAGCACCAAGTGACTGTCCGAATCAAACACCGGCGCACAAAAACCCACTACCCCGGGCAGCAGCGCGTCGATCACGCGGCCCACGCCGCGTGTACGCACCTCGCTGAGCAGGGCCTTGACATCGGCTTGCGTGGCGGGCACGTCGGGGCGCTTCATTTTTTGAATGCGGGCCAACTCGGTTTTGATCATGGGCGAGGTCAAGTCCTGCGGCATGTACGCGGCAAAACAGCGCCCCGTGGCGGACGTCAGCAGCGGCATCACATCACCCAAACGCAAAATCGTCATGGCGTGAGGAGACTCTTGCCAGTGGATGATGGTTGGGCCTTGGTTGCCCCACACGGCCAGCGCCACGGTGTGGCCAATTTCGGCCATCAAGGGCGCCATGCGCTCGCGGGCCAGCTTGACCGGGTCCAGGCGTGACAGCGAGGCCAAGCCCAGTTGCAAGGCAGCAGGGCCCAAGTCGTAGCGGGTGCTGGCGTTGTCCTGGGTAACCAGGGCCAAGCGCTGAAAGCTCACCAAATAGCGGTGCGCTTTGGCGGCACTCATGCCCGCCGCGGCCGCCAAGTCGCGCAGCATCAACGGGCCTTCGGCCTTGGCCAGCACGTCGAGCAGGGCAAAGCCCACTTCGACCGATTGGATGCCTGCGCGTTCTTTCATAGGTGCCTCAATGCTTGGATTTTAGAATTATGATTAGGTAAATCTATTCATCAATGCGTAATTTTGCCTGAGGACAACATCCATGAAACTGGCCACCTACAAAGACGGTTCACGCGACGGACAGCTGGTCGTCGTCTCCCGTGATTTGAGCACAGCGCATTATGCGACGGGCATCGCCTCCAAGATGCAGCAAGTGTTGGACGACTGGAACTTCATCGCCCCCCAGTTACAAGACTTGTATGAAACGCTGAACAACGGCAAAGCGCGCCACGCCTTCCCGTTTGACCCGGCCTTGTGCATGGCGCCGCTGCCCCGCGCCTACCAATGGGCCGATGGTTCGGCCTACATCAACCATGTGGAGCTGGTGCGTGCCGCGCGCGAATCAGAAGTGCCGCAAAGTTTCTACGAAGACCCGTTGATGTACCAAGGTGGCAGCGACGACTTCATCGGCCCCCGCGACGACGTGGTGTGTCCGAGCGAAGACTACGGCATCGACTTTGAAGCCGAGTTGGCGGTCATCACCGGCGACGTGCCCATGCAGTCCACGCCTGAACAAGCGTTGGACGGCATCCGTTTGGTCATGCTGGCCAATGACGTGTCATTGCGCCACCTGATTCCCAACGAACTCACCAAGGGTTTTGGTTTTTTCCAAGGCAAACCCGCCACCGCGTTCAGCCCGGTGGCCGTGACCTTGGATGAGTTGGGTGACGCCTGGGACAAGGGCCGTGTGCACCTGACCGTGCAGTCCACCTGGAACGGTCGCAAAGTGGGCATGTGCGATGCGGGCCCCGACATGACGTTTCACTTTGGCCAACTGATCGCCCACATTTGCAAAACCCGCAATGTGCGCGCAGGCTCCATCGTGGGCAGTGGCACGGTGAGCAACCAGGGCGTTGAAACCCAGGGCAAAAAAGAATGGCCCAAGGGCTACAGCTGCATTGCCGAAAAGCGCGCCATCGAAACCATTTTGGACGGCAAGCCCAGCACCGAGTACATGAAGTTTGGTGACACCATCCGCATCGAAGTCAAAGGCAAAGATGGCCAAACCGTGTTTGGCGCGATTGACCAAAAAATTGCGCCTTTGCATGCTTGAGTGTCAACTGCACACCATTGAAAAAGCCCCGAAACGTCGGGGCTTTTTTGTGGGCGTGTGAAGGCTAAATCAGCGCCCGTACACCGTCGCGAAGTCGGCAAAGCCTTTGACTTCCAGTGGGTTGCCAAACGGATCTAGAAAAAACATGGTCCATTGCTCGCCGGGTTGACCGGCAAAGCGCAGATGCGGTTCCAGCACAAAGGCCGTGCCCGCGTCTTGCAAGCGTTTGGCCATGGCGTTCCAGTCGGGCAGGTTCATCACCAAACCAAAGTGCGGCATCGGCACCAACTTGCCATCCACATGGCCGGTGTTTTGGGTTTTCAGCGGCTCGCCCAAATGCAAAGAGATTTGGTGGCCGTAAAAGTCAAAGTCCACCCAGGTGTCGGTGCTGCGCCCTTCGGTGCAGC
>Ga0228701_1001469_pt1 | contig 16008 bp, 9 predicted proteins | sample McNCre117_Aug_MG_2_FD_178017 | JGI IMG/M metagenome (GOLD analysis project Ga0228701, IMG submission 178017) | Freshwater microbial communities from McNutts Creek, Athens, Georgia, United States - 11-17_Aug_MG | ecosystem: Environmental > Aquatic > Freshwater > Creek | place: USA: Georgia...
TGAAGACCCCTTGATGCGCGAAATTCGCTATCTAGACAAACTGGTCGATGAGTTAGGCAACGGCCGCCCGATGTCGAAAATCCTGCGAACTGCCTAACCAGCCGAACTAAACGCCCAGAATTGGGCGCAGCTCGACGCGGCGGTTGCATGCCTTTGAACCGGCCAACGCCAGCGCTCGAGCCTCATCGGCATCGGCGGCGTTCACCAACCAGAAGCCGCTCATGTGTTCGTCGGCGCTGAAGATCGAGGCATTCTCGACTAAGCCCGCGTCGGCGCGGTTATCAATCAGGAGCGACTCGCTCGGACCAGCGATGCCGCATGCCAATAGCAACTGCCCCTTCGCCTGCATGCCATCGTTGAACGCGTCGATGGCGGCCATCTCGTTGCCATCGGCAGGGCCATTCTCTTGGTCAATCACAGCGATAAGAAATCTCATGGCTACATTCTGGCCCATTGGTTAGGCTTGAATTGCCCGATTTTTTGGGCTTTTATTCGTATGCCTGGAGGGTTAACGCAAGTGATTTCGGTGTGGCAGGGCAAGGGGCGGCAATTCGTCGCCTCGCTTGCCGTTGCGCTCACCGCGGTCGTTGGTTTGAGCATCACGCCGCTTGAGGCGCGGGCAGCGGCAACCACGCCAACCACATCTGGTTGCGCCACCGATGGCTATTGCTACGCGGGCTTCTCCACGGTGGTCGCCTCGGGCACGTGGAGCATTCCGGCCAACACCAACACGATCGACGTTCTCACGGTTGGCGGTGGTGGCGGTGGCACGCGCGGCAAGTGCAGCTATGTATGGGGTCAGGGCGGCGGCGGCGGCGGATTCGCCGAGGCTTTGAACCAGAGCGTGACGCCAGGAGCCACCGCGAACATCTCGGTCGGTGCCGGCGGATCCGGCTCTGGTGCCTGCAACTCGGCCACCCTTGGCACCCAGGGCGGCACCAGTTCGGTGTTGGTGGACTCGGTTGCGATTTACGCATACGGCGGATATGCCCCGAACTCGGGCACTAACTATTCAACCAACGTTGGCGGCAACTCGGGCAATAACTCAATCAACGGTGTTTCTGGCTCGGGCACCTCGGGCGGCGCTCCGACCTATGACTCGACCGGCAACTGCACTGGCACTTCGCTTTGTGGCGCGGGCGGTGGCGGTGGCGCGGCTGCGGCCGGCAGTGGCATGAACGCCGGCACCGGCAAGGTCTCGACCCTCACCGCGGCCCGCTACTCGGGCGGTGGTGGCGGCAGGAACAACAATTCGTCGGGTTCGGCCGACACCAACTCGGGTTACAGCGGTCGCTGTGACGCGCCAGCCAACTACGGTGGCGGTGGCGCCGACTGCAACGCCCAAGCCGTCGACCGTGGTGGCAACGGCGGCTCGGGATACGTCTACCTGAGATACCTGCCAGGCCCCACGGCAACCATCGCCAACCAGACCACAGGCCTTGGCTCCACGGCAACCTTTACGGCTTCGCCAACCAAGGCCAGCAACCTTACGTCCGCGACGTTTGCATACCAGTGGCAAACCAGCACCGACAGCGGCACCACCTGGAGCAACATCAGCGGCGCGACGAGTGCCGCATACACGACGCCGACTCAGAACAGCACGGCAACCAGTGCGGTGCGATACCGCGCCAAGATCACTCAAACCGGCACGACCGGTGGCGTGGCACCGACCAGCTTCAACTATTCGTCGGCTGCAACCCTCACGGTGACGGCCACAGCGCAGACCATCAGCTTTGCAGCGCTCGGCAACAAGAGCTATGGCGACGCGAGTTTCAGCGTGTCGGCAACCGCAACCTCGGGCCTAGCCGTTTCGTTTAGCTCGGCCACAACCGGCGTTTGTTCAGTTGCCGGCAACACCGTGACCATTTTGACCGCCGGCACCTGCACCATCAACGCCGACCAGGCAGGTGATGGCAACTTCGCGGCGGCAACTCGCGTGCAACAGAGCTTCACGGTTGCACCGAGGGCACTGACAATTACCGCCAGCAACGACACCAAGATCTATGGCGGCACTAAGACCTACGGCGCGGGCTCGACCGCTTTCACATCGTCCGGCCTCGTCGGCTCAGAAACAATCGGATCGGTCTCTCTGACCGCATCGGGTGGTGCCGCCAGCTCGGCAAACGTTGGCAGCTATTCGCTGACGCCGAGTGCGGCAACTGGCGGCACGTTTGCGGCCAGCAACTACTCGATCACATACGTGGCCGGTTTGCTGACGGTGTCGACTCAGGCGCCAGTGTTCAGCTGGTCGAATGCGACCACTACGTATGCGCCAAGCGGCACCTATGTGCTTGTGGCTCCAACGGTAACCACCGGCGGAACCGGCGCCTGGAGTTACGCGTCGAGCAACACGGGCATCGCGACCATTGCCAGTGGAGCGACCCTCAATCTGTTGCAGGCTGGCTCGACGACCATCACCGCGACTTTCACGCCGAGCAGCAGCAACTTCACCAGCGGCACAACCACCACCATGGTCTTGACCGTTAGTCAAGCGACCAACGCCATCACCTGGTCGCAGACCCTCGGCTCAGTGACGTATGGCGTCGCCCCAATCTCGCTTTCGGCGGTAGCAAGTAACGGGGCTTCGATCGTCTATTCGACAAACAACAACGCGATTTGCTCGGTGACCGGATCGACGTTGACGATCACTGGGGCTGGCTCGTGCTCAGTAACAGCCAACCAGGCCGGCGACACCAACTACGCCGCGGCCATCGCAGTGGTCAAGACGTTCACGGTTAACCTCGCGACCAACACCATCACCTTTGCTGCCGCGCCGACCGGGTTAACCTATGGCGAAACCGGTCAGACCCGAACGGTCAGCGCAACGGCCGCCTCGGGCACGATCGCATACTCAACCTCGAGCCCAGCGTGTGCGGTCAACTCTTCGACTGGTGTTGTGGCGATCATTTCGGCCGGTTCATGCGCGATCACCGCGAGCGTCTCGGGCGCTTCGGCCAACTACGCAACTGCTAACTCTGCGACCCAAACATTGACCATCGCGGCTGCATCGAGTAGCGCGCAAGCCTGGGCCAACGCCAACACCACGTATGCGCCAAGCGCAACCTTCGCTCTCGTTCCCCCGACGGTCAGCTCGGCCGCGGTTTCGGGTGCCGTTGCCGGAACATGGAGTTTCTCTTCGAGCGACGCGACTTTTGCCTCGGTCGGCGTCGGCGCGAGCCTCAACATTTTGAAACCGGGCACCATCACAATCACCGGAACCTTCACCCCGACCGATTCCAGCATCGCAACCACCACCGCAACATTCACACTGACGGTCGGTCAGGGCAACAACGTGATCACGTTTACATCGCTATCGGCACGAACCGTCACCTCGGGCAATGTCGCCGTTTCGGCAACCGCAACCAGCGGACTTGGTGTCGCAATCACTTCGGCAACCAGCAGCGTGTGCTCGGTGAACGCCGGCACTGTGACCCTGGTCGGAATCGGCACCTGCACGCTGAACGCGAACCAGCCGGGCAACACATACTTTTCGGCAGCAAACCAGGTGGCTCAGAGCTTCGTCGTATCAGCGGTAACCGTCACCTTTGATGCCAATGGTGGAGCGCAAGTGGCTCGCACTCAGAGCATCACCAACCCTTCCGGCGCAAACCTGGTGAGCAACAACTTCACCCGCACCGGTTTCACGTTCACGGGTTGGTCAACCACCGCGGGCGGATCGGTTGCATTCAGCGATGCCCAGGCGGTCTCGTTCACGAGCGACACGACACTGTATGCGGTTTGGAGCGCCAACAACTACGGCATTACCTACTTTGCCAACGGTGCAAACGGCGGGGTCGTGCCAACCGACTCGACCAACTACAACATTGGTCAATCGATTGCAGTGCTCGGCAACGCCGGCGCACTAACTCGCACGGGTTATTCGTTCACGGGCTGGAACACCGCCGCAAACGGCAGCGGCTTTAGCTATAACTCGGGCGACGCCATCACCATGGGTTCGCAGAGCGTAACGCTGTTTGCCATCTGGACCGCCAACACCTATTCGATCAACTACAACGCAAACGGCGCCAGTGGCGCCGGCGCGCGCGGTGGTTCGAGCGTCACGAGCGACACATACACGACCGCATCGACCGCGGTGACCCTGCCGACGGTGGGCACGCTTGCCAAGACCGGGTACACGTTTGCCGGCTGGGCAACTGCGCCAGCGGGCACCGTGCTGGTTGGCACGTTTACAACCACGGGCAACGTGACGCTTTATGCCCAGTGGAACATCATGGTGATCTCGGTGAACTACGACAAGGGCACTGCGACGGCCTCGACCTTCGTTGCTTTTCCAAGCAACACCTCGGCCAACTACGGCAGCCGCATCACGCTGAGCGGCGCTATCGACTCGCAGGTGGTCATCGGCGGCAGCGGATACGTTTTTGTGGGTTGGTCTGACGGCACTTCAAGCTATCGAGCGGGCGACTCCTATTTGCTTGGTGCTTCGACTGCGACACTCACCGCACAGTGGGTGCAGATATTTGGAGTTCGCTACACGTTTGGCGGCGGCACACCTGCCGGCTCTGACGCGGTCGTCGACGCCGAGTGTTTGTTGACTGGCAGCCTTTGCACCGATCAACAATCGATTACGGCTAACCTCGCGCCAACTCGCGCTGGGTATACCTTCAATGGATGGGTTGACCAGTCAGGCACGAGCATTGCTGCCGGTTCGGCATTCACCGTTTCAACCGGCAGCTATCTGCTCTATGCAAGTTGGACGGCAAACAACTATTCGATCACCTATAGCGCCAACGGAAGCTCGGCATCGGCGCCGATCCAAGCGGCCCTGCATTTTGGCGACACCTTTGTGGTTGGGTCGGCGATTACGCGCACCGGCTATGACTTTGGCGGCTGGGATGACGGCTCGCAAACCTATGGCGCCGGCGCCGTGCACGTTGTGGGTGTCACCAACCTGACCTTCACAGCAGTTTGGATTCCGCAGGTCTACTCGGTTGGCTTCGACTGGAATGGCGGTGCGGGCAGCGCACTCGCCGGTCAAACATTCACCGTTGGCACCACTGGCATAGCGCTGCCGGGCATCACCAACCAAATGCGCGACGGCTACAATTTTGCCGGCTGGTCGTTGACCCCAAACGGCAGCCTGCTGAGTTCACCCTTCGTGCCAATCACCTCGGCCACGGTCTTTGCGGTGTGGGTCCCAGGCTCATACCTGGTCACATTCGACGCGGTTCACGGTGTTGCCGGCCAATCGGCGGCAACGGTGGCGAACGGCTCATCGGCTATCTTGCCGACGGCAACCCGCAACAACTTTGTGTTCTTGGGCTGGTACACGGCGTCAAGCGGTGGCAGCAGCTCAGGCGTGGCCGGCGCAAGTTACACCCCTGGGGCCAGCAGCACACTATATGCGCATTGGGTGCAGTCGTCGCTATTTGGCATCGCGCCTGGCAATCTCGCTCGCATCGGAACCATCAGCGCTCAACCGCTGGTCGAGTCAAGCTATCAGGCTGCCAGTGGTTCGAGTGGCGTGACGGTTGGTGTTCCGGCCGGATCGCTACCAACCGGCACCGTCGTGGCGATTGACCTCATTGCAGACAACAGCTACGCACAGTCGTTGATCTCGGGCACCAACACATATGTTTTGTCGGTCGCCGTTAGCTGGCTGGCCGGCGACGGCACCGTGCCAAACACCGCCGCGGGCAAGCCGGTGTCGCTGACGATCACAAACCCGGATATCCGCGCGGGCGCACTGGTCTACGGAATCCAAAATGGCGTTGCCACGCTGCTCGGCACGGCAACTGCGAGTGGCACCGTGACGGTCGAGCTCACCTCAGACCCAGGCATCTATGTCTTGCAAACGATCGCCTCGACCCCGCGCATGCTCGCGGGAGTCGCCGCGCAAAACTCGATCGCGTTCAGTTGGGTCGCGCCGCTGACCGACGGAGGTTCGGCAATCACCGGCTACACGGTAACGCTCAACGACGGCTCAACCTGTTCGACCACAGGTGCCATCACCTGCACCATTACCAACTTGACTCAAGGAACCAACTATTCGGCACAGTTGACGGCGAGCAATAGTGTTGGCACGAGCCTTGCCGCTGCCGTCAACGTCACCACTTCGAGCCCAGTGATCACCCCTCCGGTCGTTGTGCCACCTGTGCCTGCAAAGCGCGCCCCATCCGCGCCGCGTTCGCTGCAGGCCGGCCATTCAGGCTCGACCCTGACACTGAATTGGGCCGCGCCGCTCGACGACGGCGGCAGTGAGGTGCTCCGTTACATGGTCACTTCTGACTCGGGATTGACCTGCCTGAGCGCGACAACCAACTGCTCAATCTCCGCCGCAATCGTCGGTCGTCGGTATGCCTTCACCGTGGTTGCCGTCAATGCGATTGGCCAAAGTGAGGCAAGCGCCGAGGCCAGCGTTGTTGTGCCAAGCCCAACGGCCTCGAAGCCAACGATCGTGGAGGTTGCCGTTCCAAAGGCCATCATCTCGGTCAACTCAACCACAGGCGCCCCGCTACTCGTGGGTGTTGCCGTCACCACCAGGGCAATCCGCTTTGGCGCTAATTCGGCAAGCCTCGATGTAGCCGATCTTCGGGCGGTGGCCTCGGCTGCCAAGGCCTTGGTCAACCGCACCGGCATCGTGTTGGTAACCGGATTTGTGAAGTCTGCGGGCAAGGGCACTGCGGCCGATCGCAAGCTGGCCACGGCCCGCGCCAAGGCGGTGGCCGGGGCGCTCGCACAACATGGCGTGACGATCAAGCTCGGCTACGTGGGCTTTGGTGCCGCAAACAAGGCAAACCCTCGGGCCTCAGACCGCAAGGTTGAAATTCGTCTGGTCGCTGCCCCTTAGACGTCGATGTAAGCGCTTTCTGTAAGCGGTTACAAAAGTTATTGGCTCGTGACCTAATCGCGTATCCCTGCGCGGAATCTAGGCGTAATCTTTTCTGTAAGCGCTTACGAAGATCCGCGTCGGCGTTTCCATGGAAAGGAAATACTCATATGAAGAAGGGCACTCGCTACGCAGCAGTGGCTGCAACCGCAGCACTCGCAGCAGCAAGCCTCGGTATGGGCGTCTCGGCACAGGCCGCAACCCGCACCGTCACCATCAACGTTGGCTACTCGGCCGGCGACACCCAGGCATTCCAGGACGAGCTGAACATTGCGTTCCCAGCTAGCTCGGGCATCAAGGTCAAGGTCACCTCGCTCGCATCGTTCGACACCGACATCACCACCAAGATCAAGGCTGGTCAGGCTCCTGACATCGCTCTTTGGCCTCAGCCAGGTGGCCTGCTCGCTCAGAAGAGCAAGCTTGTTCCACTGAACAAGGTTCTCGGTCAGGGCACCTTCAACAAGATCGTCAAGACCCTCGTTCCAGGCTTCGAGCTTCTCGGCAAGTCGGGCTCGACCACTTACGGTCTGCCAGTATCGGCAAACCTGAAGTCGATCGTGTTCTACAACCCAGCAGTCTTCAAGGCAAACGGCTGGTCGATCCCTACCACTCAGGCTCAGCTTGAGGCACTCCAGACCACCATCAAGGCTTCGGGCAAGGCATACCCATGGTGTGCAGGTACCGAGTCGGGTGGCGCAACTGGTTGGTCGCTGACCGACTGGATGGAAGAGCTCGTTCTGAAGACCGCTGGTGTTTCGGTTTACAACCAGTGGTGGCAGGGCAAGGTCAAGTGGACCGACCCACGCATCGTTGCAGCTGGTAAGCAGCTTGCAGCTACCCTTCTTGCCGATGGCAACACCCAGGGTGGCGGCCAGGGCGTAGCAAGCCGTTTCTTCGGTCTTGCATCGACCCAGGGTCTCTTCAAGTCGGCTAAGGCAGACGGCGCATGTGCAATGCTCAAGCAGGGCTCGTTCATCACCGGCTTCTTCCCAGACGACATCCAGGCAGAGCTCAAGGCTAAGAACTACGCACACGTTGGCGTATTCGCTTACCCAGGCAAGGCCAACCTCCTCGGTGGTGGCGACACTGCCGCTGTATTCCACAACAACCCAGCAGTTGCAAAGGTTGCTTCGTACATCATGAGCGACAGCTTCGCTACCAAGGGTTACGCAGCAAAGGCTTCGGGCTTCCTCTCGCCTCACAAGACCTTCAACCCTGCTTACTTCGCTGACCCACTGGCAAAGCAGTTCACCACCATGTTCTCGAAGGCAACTGGCTTCGGCTTCGATGGTTCGGACCAGGCTCCACCACAGGTCAACAAGACCGAGTGGTCAGAGCTGACCAACTGGTTCGCTGGCAAGGAGAGCATGGACGCAGCGTTCAAGCTCATCGCAGACAGCTACAACCAGTAGTCAATAGCCCTAGGGTTATTCGATAACTAAGACGGTGCCGGAAGAGGCCTAGCTTCTTCCGGCACCGCACTTATCGGACCAGTTGCCTACCGCGGCTAAACTCGGTTCCACCGGCACCACGAGCTACACAAAGCTTCAACTGCACCAAAGGATGCCCTCTCGGCACCTATCCGTTTCACACAAAGAGAGCCACATCATGACTGATCTCTTGAACAATGTCTTCCTGGCGATAAGCGATGTGATGCAGAACCCTGTTCTGTCTTCGGTTCTCGCCATCGTGTTCGGCCCACTGGCCACCTTCGGCCTCTACTGGCTGCTGAACAAACTCGTCTCCCTGATTCCAAATCAGAAGGTTCGCAACGCGATCGAGCCATACGCCTTCATCGGTGTGGTGCTCTTGCTTGTGGGCGGTCTGCTGGTTGGTCCAACCATTCAGACCACGGTCTTCAGCTTTATGAACGCTGACTCGACCGAGTTCGTCGGCTTCAAGAACTACTTCAAGCTCTTCGCCGACCCTAACTTCTTTATCACCATCCGCAACAACGTGCTGTGGATCGCCGTCGTTCCGCTGGTCACCATCGTGCTCGGCCTGCTGATTGCAACCCTCACCGACAAGCTCGGCAAGGCACGCGAGCAGATCTTCAAGTCGATCATCTTTATGCCGATGGCGATCTCGTTCGTTGCAGCCTCGTCGATCTGGCGCCTCAACTACATGTGGGACTCGGGCGACAAGCAGATCGGAACCCTGAACGCGCTCATCAAGGCCGTCGGTCTGACCCCGGTCAACTGGATTCAGAACGACACCTTTGCGCTGAACAGCCTGATGCTCATGGTCATCGTTATCTGGGCGAACGCCGGATTCGCTATGACCCTGCTCTCGGCAGCAGTCAAGGCAGTGCCTGAAGAGACCATCGAGGCTGCGGCTATCGATGGTGCCACCGGCGCGCAGGCATTCTTCCGTGTTGTTTTGCCTCAAATTTGGGGCACTGTTATCTCGGTGTTCATCACCGTCCTGATCAGCTCGATGAAGATCTTCGACGTGATCTGGGGTATGACCGGCGGAAACTTTCACACCAACGTGCTTGGTGTCGACTTCTTCTTGCAGTACTTCATCTATCTGAACACCGGTAAGGCCTCGGCAATCGTCGTGTTGCTGATGCTCGCGATTATTCCGATCATGATTTACCAGATTCGTAGCTACCGCAAGCAGGAGGAAATCCGATGAGCCCTAAGAAGTCGTTTTTGACTCGCCTGCGCGATTGGCGCGTAGGCACCACCCTTGTAATGCTCGTGGTCGTGGCCGTCTGGCTTATGCCGACCGCAGGCCTTTTGGTCACCGCATTCCGCACCAAGACCGCCTCGGTTGAGTCGGGCTGGTGGACGGCGCTTGCCGACCCATTCCACACCGTCTGGTCGATTGACGCATTCAAGAGCGTGCTGTTCTCGGAGCAGTGGAACCTAGCCGACGCGTTCATGAACACCCTCGGCATCGCTGTGCCGGCAACGATCTTGCCTATTACGTTTGCTGCGTTTGCTGCCTACGGCTTCACCTTCTTGAACTTCAAGTTCAAGGAAGCCTGGTTCGGTCTGATCATCGCGCTCATGATCGTGCCTCTGCAGGCCGTCATCGTTGCCGTGCTGCAGATGTTCGGCGCGGTTGACGCGTGGCTCATGACCATTCCTGGCAACGAGTATGGCGACCTGAAACTAAGCGGCAACTACCCTGCCGGGTGGATTGTTCACGCCGCCTTCGCAATGCCGTTGGCTGTTTACATTCTGCGCAACTACATGATGACCCTGCCATCGGCTCTGATCGAGGCTGCCCGCATCGACGGCGCCAGCCACTTCCAGATCTTCTGGCGCTTGATCATTCCGATGTCGGTGCCGGCGCTGGCGTCGTTCGCCATCTTCCAGTTTCTCTGGGTTTGGAACGACTACTTCATCGCGTATCTATTCGTTGGCGACAAGCCAGTTATGACCTACCAGATTCTGAGCATGCTCGGTCAGCACGGCGAAGGCTGGCAGATCGTTATGGCTGGTTCGCTGATCTCGGTGCTGGTTCCGTTGACTGTGTTCTTCTCGCTGCAGCGCTACTTTGTTCGCGGCCTCACCGCCGGTTCGGTCAAGTAACCAACACGACGAAATCATCCAGAAATCCCCTCGGTCTAGGCCGGGGGGATTTCGCTTTGGGCTAGTGTTGGCGAAGGGGGCGCATTGCCTCGCATTTTCAGGAGGACATCATGACACCACTTTTGAACAACGACGGCGGCAACCTCTTTGTCACAATCATGGGCTTGCTCTACGTCTTGGCGCTTGGTCTGGGCATCGCCGGCTTCGTCTTTTCGATGCTGACCATGCTGGCAACTCGCCGCACGGCCAAGGCAACCGAGGCTCTGCTAGCCGAGGTCGCTCAAATCAAGGTCGAGTTCAACAAGAGCGAATAGCCGCAAGCGCATCCCGATGGTTTAACCTTGAGGGATGGCTGAATACACGTTCCTCAAGGGTTCCGCAGACTGGTGGCGTCAGGCCGTCGTCTATCAGATTTATCCGCGTAGCTACGCCGACCAGAACGGCGACGGCATCGGTGACCTCAAGGGCATCACCGCGCGCGTGCCATACCTAAAGGAACTCGGTGTTGATGCCGTGTGGCTGAGCCCGTTTTATCCGTCGGAGCTTGCCGACGGTGGCTATGACGTTGCCGACTATCGCAACATCGACCCACGCATCGGCACGCTCGAAGAGTTTGATGTCATGCTCGAAACCCTGCACAAGGCCGGCATTCGAATCTTTGTCGACATCGTGCCAAACCACTCGAGCGATCAGCACGTCTGGTTCCAGCAGGCTCTCAAGGCAGCCCCTGGATCGCCAGAGCGCGACCGCTACATCTTCCGTGACGGCAAGGGCGAGCACGGCGAGATTCGCCCATCAGAGCTAGTGAGCCACTTTGGCCCGACCGCCTGGACCCGCATCACCGAGCCGGATGGCACGCCGGGTCAGTGGTACATGCACCTGTTCGCCAAGGAACAGCCCGACTTCAACTGGGACAACCCCGAGGTGCGCGAAGACTTCTTGAAGACCATGCGCTTCTGGAGCGACCGCGGCGTCGACGGCTACCGCATCGATGTTGCGCACGCCCTAGTGAAAGACCTCAAGAACGGTCACCTGCCTGAGCGCCAGTCGTATGACGTGTCGGTCATGAAAGACGACGGCACCGACGACCTCTTCGACCGCGACGAGGTGCACGAAATCTATGCGTCGTGGCGCAAAGTATTCAACGAGTATGACCCTCCTCGCGTTGCCGTAGCCGAGGCCTGGGTGCACGCCAATCGTCGCGCGCGCTATGCCTCGACCGAAGGCCTTGGCCAGTCGTTCGCCTTTGACCTGTTGGGCACTACGTGGAACGCCAAGAAGTTCCACGACACCATCGCATACCAATTGAAGGCAGCCGATGAAACCGGTTCGTCGACCACCTGGGTGTTCTCGAACCACGACGTGATTCGCCACGCGACCCGATTTGGTCTGCCTGAATCGGCTCTGGCCAACCTGCCAAAGTGGTTCCGTTCGGCAGATCGCGAGAAGCTGATCGACAAGAAGGTTGGCCTCGACCGCGCGCGCGCAGCCACCATGCTGGTGTTGGGCCTGCCTGGTTCGACCTACCTCTATCAGGGTGAAGAGCTTGGTCTGCAGGAGCCGCTCAACATTCCGAGCGAGCAGATGCAAGACCCACAGTGGTTCCGCAACGAGGGTTCGATCAGCCGCGATGGCTGCCGTGTTCCGATGCCATGGACCCGCACCGGTTCGTCGTTTGGCTTTGGCCCTGGTGGCGCACACCTGCCACAGCCGAGCTGGTTTGGCGACTGGTCGGTCGAGGCACAGGATGGCGTCAAGGGTTCGACCCTCGAACTTTATCGCGCCGCGCTGCGCCTGCGCCGCCAGCTGCTGACCGAAGAGAAGCTCACCTGGGTCAAGCACTGGCTCAACCCAAACGTGCTGCACATCGTTCGCCCTAACGGCTGGATTGTGATGACCAACTTTGGTGCCAAGCCGGTCAAGCTGCCTAAGGGTCAGCTGCTGATTGCGTCGGCCGAGCTGGTTGACGGCAAGCTGCCTGCAAACGCGACCGCCTGGTTGCAGCGCTAAGACAAAGTAAAGGGCGCCGCGGGAATTTTTTCCTGCGGCGCCCTTTGCGTTAATGAGCTTTAGTAAGCGCCGAACTCCTCGACTGAGCAGAACTCGCGCACGCCCGAGGCCGACGAGGCCTTGATGCAAACGGCTGGCGCATCCACGGTCGTGGTGATTTCGAGCGAGACGAAGTCGTCGTCGTTGTCCCAGCGCAGTTCGATGCGGTCGTTGCCTAGCACTGCCCACGAGAACGAACCCTCGAAGGCGTTGTGCTTGCGCAGGCGGGCGAGTGCAATGATGCCGCGGGTGACCGGCTGCTCGAGTGCCTCGTGAATCTCGGCCACGGTGTAGTTGTGGCGGTTGGTGTCGCGGCCCTGGGCGGTTCGAGCAAAAAGTTCGCGGTCGTCCATGCCGTTGAGCAGGCCGACGTAATAAACCTGTGGCTCGCCCGGCAAGAAGAACTGCACGGCACGCATAGCGAAGTATGCGGTGTCGTTGGCGACGATGTTCGGCAGGGTCGCGTTGATCTGGTGCGGCAGGCTGAACCACTGAGGAACAACCGAGGCGAGCGCCGAGTGACCGTGAGTGTTCTTCTCGGCGACCTCAAAGATGTAGGCCATCTCGTCCTGAGTAATGAGGCCCGGGCGACCGTTGATCGGGCCGCCGTCAATGACGCCATAGCCATCGTGGGTGTCGAGCACGTTGAGGCAGTTGTTCGGGCGAATCTGGAACCAGTTGTCGAGGCGGTCGACCGTGCCGGTGAAGAACGAGTGCAGCAGCAGCGGTGCAGTCTGGAAGTCGTAGATCAGGTCGACCAGTGGCGCGATGTCGAGCTGCTGGGTGTAGTGGGCATGAACCTCGACCAGCACGCGCATGTCATACGAGTGAATTAGGTCGGTGATTTCTTTGACGAACTCGAGGGTCTCTGGAGTCATGAACGAGTCGGTGCCAGGGGTCTTAACGGCATAGCCGACTGCGTCGAGACGAACGACCTTGACGCCACCCGACTTGAGGGCCTCGAGAACGGCCTTGAGGTAGTCCTGGCCCTTCTCGTGCTTGATGTCGATGTCGACCTGCGAAGGCATGAAGGTGGTCCAGACCAGGCGGCGCTTGCCGTTGACCTCATACGCGGTGAATGGCATGCCCGGGCGTGGGCGATAGAACGAGGTGATGCCCTCTTCGGTGCCGCCGTTAGGAAAAACGGTGTCGAAGGTGAGGAACATGCCGGCGTACTCGCTGGCGTCGCCCTTTTCTTGCCAGTCGATGAATTCTGGCGAAAGGTATGAGGCGTGGTTGACGATCAGGTCGGCGGTCAGCTCGTGGGTCTCGCTGATGCGCTTGAAGTCGGCCCAGGTGCCAAGGCGTGGGTCAACGATTTTGTGGTCGATCGGGTCGAAGCCGGCATCGTCGCCATCGTATGGGTGAAAGAACGGCAGCACGTGAATGCCGTCGAAGTCGGCCAGCGGGCCCTTCAAAAGCTTTTCGATTTCGCCTAGGTTTCCGCCAACGCGCTCTGCGTAAACAAGGATGCTGGTGCCCGACATGTGTGCCTCTCGTTGAATCTTTGACTAGGCTAGCGGAATTTTTGTAAGCGTTTACAAAGCGCGCGGAATCGTTAGCGAATTGGGCAAAAAGCGGCTGCTTTCTGGGGCTTTGGTGCGGGTTCTTGGGGCGCAATCTAGACTTGTCTAGTGACCGAACAACGCCAGGTTCGCCCCACCACAGAGGGCTGGAAACAGAAGCTAGACGCCGAGGGGCGACCGCTTTTGCAGTTTGCCGAGCCTAAGGGCAAGCAACCACCAGTGCACCTGGCCGATCTGACGCCTGACGAGCGCGTCGCGCGCCTAAAAGAACTGGGCCTGCCAGGCTTTCGTGCCAAGCAGTTGGCCACCCACTATTTCAGTCACTACACCAGCGATCCAGCGCAGATGACCGACCTGCCGGCCAACATTCGCGAGCAGTTGGCGGCGGGAATGCTGCCGAAGCTCTGCACCGAGGTTCGGCGCCTGCAAACCGACAAGGGCGACACCATCAAATTCCTTTGGCGCCTGTTTGACGGCGCGATGGTCGAGTCGGTGCTCATGCGCTACCCCGGTCGCATCACCCTGTGTGTTTCTTCGCAGGCGGGTTGCGGCATGAACTGCCCGTTCTGCGCCACCGGCCAGGCTGGTCTGACTCGCAATATGTCGGCCGCCGAAATTGTCGACCAGGTCGTGCAAGCCAACGCCGCGATCGCGCGTGGTGAACTTGGCGGCCGCAAGGGCGGCGACCCAGAAAACCCTGAGCGTGTGACCAACATTGTGTTCATGGGCATGGGTGAACCACTGGCCAACTACAACCGCTTGATGCAGGCAATCCGCACGATGCTTGCTCCACAGCCCGAGGGTCTTGGAATGTCGGCGCGCAACATCACTGTGTCGACAGTCGGCCTGGTGCCATCGATTTACAAGCTGGCCGACGAAGACCTGCCTCTGACATTCGCCCTTTCGTTGCACGCACCCGACGACGAGCTTCGCAACGAGATGATTCCGGTTAACTCGCGCTGGAACGTCGACGAGGCGCTCGATGCCGCACGCGCATACTTCGAAAAAACTGGTCGTCGCGTTTCGATTGAGTATGCCCTGATCAAAGACATGAACGATCACGCCTGGCGCGCCGAGTTGCTCGCCGAAAAGCTCAACGCCCGCGGCAAGGGCTGGGTGCACGTGAACCCGATTCCGTTGAACCCGACCCCGGGTTCGGTATGGACCGCCTCGTTGCCTGAGACGACTCGCGTTTGGATCTCGAAGCTCGAGGCCGCCGGCATTCCGACCACGCTTCGCGACACTCGAGGCAAAGAGATTGATGGCGCCTGCGGTCAGCTGGCTGCCGCCGAATAGGCAGTGGCCTCGCCGCAAAGCCCGCGACAAAAAACTTAGGGCCCGTCCAACTGGACGGGCCCTAAGTTTTACCTGGCTGGTATTACTTGTTGCTCAGGCGGATGGTTACACGACGGATCTGGTTGCCAACAACCGTCTCTTGCATGCCGACCTGTGACTTTGCAGTCAGGCTCGAGTTAATGCCCAGGGCATACGAGCACGAGTTAGCCGCGCGATTGCGTGACAGGGCTGCGTCAACCGCAAGAACGGTTGGGCCCATGGTGTAACCGGTGCAGTACATGTGAGCGTAGCCAGGGTACTTCTTGATGAACTTGGTGATGGTGGTCTTCATGCCCGAGGTCAGCACTGGCGAACCAGGTGCAAAACCGCTCAGCGTGATGATCACATCGTTATCGGTTGGGTCGGTCGCTGGCGCAGGCTTTGCGGCCTCGTAGTAGGTGAAGCTGCGGGCGATGCGAAGAGCGCCTGCGGTCACGACGATGTTGATGTCAACCAGGCCGACGTTGTGTGCCGGAATGACAAACACAATCTTCTGGCAGGTGTTCGACACAATCTTTGCCGCGGTGGCATCGACCACAACGCTGGTTGCGCCACAGAGATTCTCGCCATTGATGGTTGCGTTGCCGCCACCTGGGGTCAGCGAACGGTTAGGCGTCAGGTTCAGCGCCAGTGGAACTGCAGGGCGCACGGCATCGTTGATGATGACCAAGTAGTTGCGGGTCGTAATCACTCCGCCGTCTTCGGC
>Ga0228701_1001470_pt1 | contig 15982 bp, 12 predicted proteins | sample McNCre117_Aug_MG_2_FD_178017 | JGI IMG/M metagenome (GOLD analysis project Ga0228701, IMG submission 178017) | Freshwater microbial communities from McNutts Creek, Athens, Georgia, United States - 11-17_Aug_MG | ecosystem: Environmental > Aquatic > Freshwater > Creek | place: USA: Georgia...
GCATCGCCACTTGCAACTTGCCTTCAAGCAGCGCCTGTGCCGGGCCGCCCTGGGCTTGTGCGCGCTCGGCCAGCGTTTGCATGTAATGCCAGCTGACCGGGTCAAAACGTGCTGCACCCGCTGCCCGCAGGGCGTCCAGTGCGGTCAGCACGTCATGGTTCATGGCTGGCCCTTGGCTGTTGCTGCGTTGCTGGCCTTGGGCACCGGGGCCATTTCGACGCGGCGGTTCTGGGCGCGGGCCTTTTCGCTGGTGTTGGCCACCAAAGGCTGTTCCTGGCCAAACGCGGCGGCGAACAACATGGAGGACGGCATGCCTTCTTCGATCAGGGTGCGCGTCACGGTCAAAGCCCGCTGGGCCGAGAGTTCCCAGTTGTCGGCAAACTGGCGGTTGCGGCTTTTGATGCTCTGGTCGTCGGTGAAACCGCTGACCATCAGGATTTCCTCGCGTGACTGCAGGTAGCTGCGCAGGGGCAGCACCAGGCTTTTGAGCAGTTTGCGGCCTTCAGGTTCGAGCTTGTCGGAGTTCAGATCGAACAGCAGTTTGCCGCTGATGCCGATGCGGCCGTTGTTCAGGGTGATGCGGCCACTGGCCAGTGGAATGGCCAGTGCCTGCTCCAGTGACAGGCGTTTTTGCTCTTCCACCTGGCGTTTTTGCACCTCAGATTCAAGCTGAGAAGCCATTTCGAGTTGGGCGGCCATGACGCCCACCAGCAGCAGGACAAAGGCCCCGAGCAGACCTGTCATCAGGTCGGCAAACGAGATCCAGGTGGGCGCGGCGGACTCGACATCTGCGTCGTGCTCCAGCATCAGACAGCTCCCTTGGCCTGTTGCTGCTGCAGGGCTTCCAGCACGTCTTTCTGGCTGCCGATGCTCAGGTCAATGATTTCGCGGGCCTGGGCCACGTAGTAAGCCAGTTGCTCGTCACTGCGGGTCAGGGACTGGCTGATGGCGGCCTCGATGCGTTGCAGGTTGGCCATGAGTTTGTCGTTGGTGTCGCTGAAGGCCCGCACGGCAAAGCCGAAGGTCTCGCCCAGGCTGGCCACATCCACCGCGCTGGCCGTGACCTGTGCGGCGATGTCGCCCAGCTTGCCCGTCTCGGCGGCCACGTGCTCGTGGAACTGTCCACTGGCCCGGGCCAACGACTCCTGGCTGGAGGACACCAGCGCATCGATCACGCCGCGCTGTTCGGTGGAGGCGTGGTTGATGGCGTCCAGCAAGGTGCTGAGCGTGTCCATGATGCGGGTGCGCTCTTCGAGCAAGGCGTTGTCGCGGGCCACGCTGACCGAGATTTCCTGGCGCAGCTGGCCGATGACTTCAGCGGCTGCCTTGGGTGCTTCGGAGGCGGTTTCGATCAGGCGGCTGATCGGCTCTTCCAGTGCCGTGCCCAATGTGGTCAGGTGCTGGGTGACTGCGGTTTGCAGCTCGTTCAGACGGGCCACAGCGGCGTCGCCGCGCTGGGCTTCCTGCTCACGCAGGGCCGACAGTTCCTGGCGCAGCATGGCGGCCAGTTCTTGTGCGCGCTTCTGGTGCTCCGCTGCCCACTGTGCTTCGCCTGCAATGCGCTCACGCACCAGCGCTTCGCTGCTGGTCATCAGACGCGTCACCTCGGCCAGCGTTTGAGTGGTCTGGGTTTGCGTGTGTTGGGTGATCTCTTGTGCCGTGCGGGTCAAGGTGTCACAAATGGCTTGCTGCTGCGCCAAGGTCTGCGAGCCTGCGCTTTCCCACTGCTGGCTCAATTGGTGGGTGCTGGCTTCCAGTGAGGTTTTCCAGGCGTCCATGCGGGCTTGGTCGGCGGCGCTGCGCTCCTCATGCAGGCGCGTGATGTCGGCCAGTGTCTGGCTGGCATGGGCCTGTGCGTTGGTCTGAATGGTCTGCGCAGTGGCGCTCAGGCTGTCGCAAATTGCTTGCTGCTGTGCCAGCGTCTGGGTGCCTGCCTCCTGCCATTGGGACTGCAGTGCATTGGCCATTTGCGCCAAAGAGCCTTGCCAGGCTTGCAGGCGTTCCTGGTCTGCTGCACTTTGCTGTGCTTGCTGCTGCGTCTGGGCCGCGCCGATCTGCTGGACCAGGGTTTGGGCGCTGTGCTCTACCTGGTGACTGTAGGCGTTGAGGGTCTGCTCCAACCGCTCGGTCATGCGTGTGCTGGCTTGCTCGTGTCGGGTCAGGGTGTCTGCACTGGTTTGTGCCACCGTGGCTGCCGTGGCGGCCATCTGCTGCTTGAGCTCGCCCAGATGCTGCTGCGTGTTGTGCAACAGGCGCTCGTTCATGCTCTGCGCTTGATCGGCCAGTTGGGTCAGGGTGGCTTGCACCACGGGGCGAATGCCTTCGCTGGCCACCTGCATGCTTTGGCTCAGGCTGGTGCGCAGCGACTGGTCCACCGATTGGGCCAGGCCCGTGTAGGCGGTTTGCACCTGCTGGTGAAAACTTTGCTGATGGGCCATCAGGCGTTCACTGAGCTGCTCGCTGGTGTGGGCCATCTGGGTCATCATGGCCTGCAGCTGCACCACCACCAGGGGCAGGGCTTGTGACTGTTGCTGTAAGGCCTTGAAGGTTTCCTGGCGCTGGTGCGCCAGGGAAAACGGACGCAGTTCAGCACCGATGTGCGTGTCCAGCCATTGCCCCAGTTGCGCACGCTCACGGCGTGCCAGGCTGCTCATCAGGCCCAGCATGGCCGATGTGGCCACGCCAGCCACCGAGGTGCCAAACGCCAGTCCCAGGCCCTTGATGGGCTCGGAAAATGCCGCACGCATGCCGGCGATGTTGTTGGTGCCCTCCAGCGCAAACACCGCGCCATTGAGCGTGATCACCATGCCCAAAAAGGTGCCCAGCATGCCCAGCATGACCAGCAGACCCACCAGGTAGGGCGTGAGGGCCGGGGCAGGCAAGCCCATGCGTTCGCCTTCCACCCGCTGGCGCACCGGGTTTTGCAGCGAGGCTGGCACCGTGTTCAGCCAGTCCTGCAGCAGCGCCAGTTGCGGCGGAATGTTGTTCAGGGCGTGACCCAAGGCGTGTGTGGCGCCCCGGTATTGGCGCAACTCGAGCGCACCAAACACGTACACCGCAGCGATGACCGCTGTCATGGCCAGCACCAGATGGTGGCTGCCAGCGACAGAGAAGGCGACCCACAGGACAGCCAGGGCACCGAGCCCGAAGGCGGTTTCAAAGGAATAGCGTTTCATTGTTCTTGTGTGTTTTCTGCGTTGAAGGCCTCGACGAGGCCCAGTGTGGGCTGCAATCGGGTGTCCAGCTCGGCCAGCAAGGCGCTGCGCATGGCTTGCCGAATGGGCAAAAGCCAAGTCAGTGGCTTTTCCTGTGGCGGACAGGTAGGGTCAGTGGCGCTTTCGGCCTGTTTTTTGAGGTGTTGCTTGAGGGCCAGGGCAAAGCGTTTTTCCAGCATTTGGGAGACTTTGCCCAGCAGCATGGCTTCCCTCTCGCTCAAGGTATTTTCAAAAGCCGCATCCAGCGTCGCCAGTTGTTGGAGGGCGGGTGACGCTTTGCTCAGCTGCGCCCGCACCTGCACACGCAGGTTGCGGATCACGGTTTCCATTTGCCGCTGATGCGCAGCCTGAAAGCGCCTGTAGGGATCAAAGGCGGTTTTGGGCTCGATCGGTTCGTCCAGCTCGGCGGGCGGCATGTCGATGCGCTGCAGCCCAGAGCCAGCCGGGGCGCCTTGCTGGATGGATTGTTCCAGCGCTGCACGGACCCGCGTCACGTGCTGGCGCAAGGCGGCCGCTGACAGGGGCGGTGTCCGCGAGCTGGGCGCGGGCGATGTCGGGTTTTCCGGATGCAGCAGCCCGTGCAAGGCAATCGCCTGGCGAAAGTTCAGCCAGTCGCCCAGCCGCTGGCCCACATCTTCCGATGCCGGGGCAGCATCGACCATGCCGTTTTCGCTCAGAAAACGCACAAGTCGGGTGCTGTGAATGCGGCTACGCGGCTGGACTCGCGTCATGGGCGAACGGGCTTGGATTAGAAAAGTCAGAGCAACCCAGGCACAGGCGCATGGCGCTTGTGTCGCGAGGGGTTGTTCCAGAGAGAAGAGGGGCTTGATTTTACCCGTCGGGTCGGGCGTGTTTCGCTTGAAGTTGAATACCAAAAAACTCTTTTTGAAGCCGAAAGTGTCGTCAAAGCGGTGTCTTGGACTCGTAGTCGCAGTAAGCCGCCACCGCACACTGTCCGCACAGGGGTTTGCGGGCCTGGCACACATAGCGCCCGTGCAGGATCAGCCAGTGGTGGGCATCGACCATGTATTTGGCCGGAATGCGGTTGAGCAGCTGTTGTTCGACTTCGAGCGGCGTTTTGCCCGGGGCCAGCCCGGTGCGGTTGCCCAGGCGGAAGATGTGCGTGTCTACCGCCATGGTGGGCTGGCCAAAGGCCACGTTCAGCACCACATTGGCGGTTTTGCGGCCCACGCCGGGCAGCGCTTCGAGTTCTTCGCGGGTGCCGGGCACCTGGCCGCCGTGCTGCTCGACCAGAATCTGGCAGGTTTGCATCAGGTGTTTGGCCTTGCTGCGGTACAGGCCGATGGTCTTGATGTAACTTTCCAAGCCCTCCAGGCCCAGGTCCAGAATCTTTTGCGGCGTGCCCGCCACCGGAAACAGCTTGCGCGTGGCCTTGTTCACGCCCACATCGGTGGCCTGGGCCGACAGCAGCACGGCGGCCAGCAGCTCGAACACGCTGGTGTATTCCAGCTCGGTCACGGGCATCGGGTTGGCGGCTTGCAAAGTTGCAAAAAAAGATTCGATCTGTGCGGGCGTCATGAGGTATGGATGTTGGCAAAATGAGGGCCAATTCAACCCGGAAAGATACACCACCATGTCTTTGCAATTCGCCGATCGCCTGAACAACGTCGAAACCTCCGCCATCCGCGAGCTGTTCAAGCTCCTGGGCAAGCCCGGCATCATCAGTTTTGCGGGTGGCTTTCCTGACAGCGCCATGTTCGACGTAGACGGCATCCGCGAAGCCAGCAATGCCGCATTGAGCCAAGACCCCGGTGCGGCCCTGCAGTACGGCGCGACCGAAGGCTTTGGCCCGCTGCGTGAGCAACTGGCCCACTTCATGGGCCAAAAGGGCGCCAAAGATGTGGCCGCCGACCAGCTGATTGTGACCACCGGCAGCCAGCAGGCGCTGGACTTGATTGGCAAAACCATGATCAGCCCCGGCGACAAGGTGATCGTGGAAGGCCCGACTTTTCTGGCCACCATCCAGTGCTTCCGTTTGTATGGAGCCGAGCTCATCAGCGCCCCGGTGGACGGCCACGGCGTCAAGACCGACGAGCTGGAAAAGCTGATCGCCGAGCACAAGCCAAAATTTGTCTACCTGATCCCCACCTTTGGCAACCCCAGTGGTGCCTTGCTCAGCGCCGAGCGCCGCAAGCGGGTGCTGGAGATGGCCGTCAAACACCAGACCCTGATCGTCGAAGACGACCCGTATGGCGACCTGTACTTTGGCGAAGCGCCACCGCCCAGCCTTTTGGCTCTGAGCGCATTGGTGCCCGGCAGCCGCGACTTGCTGGTGCATTGCGGGTCTCTCTCCAAAGTGCTGTCGCCCGGCCTGCGCGTGGGCTGGATGATCGCGCCCGCTGACCTGCTGGCCCGCGCCACCATGTGCAAACAGTTCAGCGACGCGCACACCAGCACCTTTGCCCAGGCCACCGCTGCGCAATACCTGCAGGCAGGCCGCATGCCCGCCACGCTGGACAAGGTGCGCGCTGTGTATGCCAAGCGCGCCCAAACCATGGGCGATGCTTTGCGCCGCGAACTGGGCGATGCGGTCGAGTTTGTGCAGCCCCAGGGCGGCTTGTTCGTCTGGGCACGCCTGACCGGGGCGGGTGGCAAGGTCAATGACGGCAATGTGTACGCCAAACGCGCCATCGAGCAAGGCGTGGCCTTTGTGCCCGGCACGCCATTCTTCTGTGCCAACCCCGACCACGCCACCTTCCGCCTGAGCTTTGCCACGGTGGGCGAAGACAAGATCATTGAAGGCGTTTCGCGCCTGGCCAAAGCGCTGGGCTGAGACTGGTCTGTGTAGGAGCGGCGCATTGTGGGAGCGGTGCCCTCGCCGCGAATGGGCGCCCGCAGTCCACTAGCATTCGCCCCGAGGGCGGGGCTCCCACACAAGGCGAGGCTCCCACAGAAAACAGGCATGGACACCCATGAGCAACGAACTTTGCATCACCGTCAACGGCACCGAGGTCTGGCTGCAAGGGCAAGGTGACGAAGTCATCCTCATGCTGCACGGCTGGCCTGATACCCGTGACCTGTGGGACGGCACCGTGGCCGCCCTGCAGGACCGCGCTACCTGTGCCCGCCTGACCTTGCCGGGCTTTGAGTCAGGCCCTGCGGCCACCAGCCTCGATGACATGTGCCAGCTGCTGCGCCAGATCGTGGACCGCATCAGCCCGGACCAGCCTGTGACGCTGATGCTGCACGACTGGGGCTGCATCTTTGGCTATGAATTTGCCATGCGCTACCCCGAGCGGGTGGCCCGCGTGGTGGCGGTGGACGTGGGTGACCACAACTCGGGGGCCTTGCTGCGCAGCTGGGGTGTGAAGGAAAAATTCTCTGTGATGGGCTATCAGGTCTGGCTGGCCTTGGCCTGGAAAATCGGCGGCAGTCTGGGCACCCGCATGACCCGCGCCATGGCGCGCTGGCTGCGCTGCCCGACCGAGCCAGAGCGCATCACCCACAAGATGAACTATCCGTATGCCATGCAGTGGTTTGGCACGGCGGGCGGCTTCAAGGGCGCAGCGCAAGTCAGGCTCAGCATGCCGCTCCTGTACCTCTATGGCGAGCGCAAACCCTTCATGTTCCACTCTTCAAAATGGCTGGAAGCCCTGGCGGCAGCGCCTGGCAGCGCGGTGCAAGGCCTGCCTTGCGGGCATTGGGTGATGATCTCCCGGCCCGAGGCCTTCCATGCCTGCGTGCGTGGCTGGCTCTGGGAAGGGGTGTGAGGGAGAAGCCATGCAAGCCGAAGACCTGCTCAAACTCGTCAACACCCCCATGCCCTTTGGCAAACACAAGGGCGTGTTGATCGCCGACCTGCCCGGCAACTACCTCAACTGGTTTGCGCGAGAGGGTTTCCCTAAAGGCGAGGTGGGCCGCTTGCTGCAACTGATGCAGGAGATCGACCACAACGGCCTGAAAGACCTGCTGCGCCCCTTGCGCCGCTGAGCCTCGCTGTAGGAGCGGCGCCCTCGCCGCGAAAGACCGCTCGCAGACCATAACCATCGCCCCGAGGGCGGGGCTCCTACAACCCTGTAGGAGCGACGCCCCCGTCGCGATAGGGCCTCCGCAAAAACGCTCAGGCCTGAACGACTTCCAGCAACCGGTCCAGCCCGCCTTCGTTGATCGCCACCATCGCCTGTTCACGCACCTTGGGCTTGGCGTGGTAGGCCACCGACAAGCCCGCAGCCCCCATCATCGGCAGGTCATTGGCACCGTCGCCCATGGCAATGCATTCATGCGGCTCAATGCCCAGCAGCGAAGCCACTTCCAGCAAGGTGCGGCGCTTCTCGGCGCCATCGCAAATGTCGCCCCAGCTTTGCATCACCAGGCCGCCGGTGAGTTCACCGTCCGTGATGTCGAGCCGGTTGGAACGGGCAAAGTCGATGCCCAGGCGCTCTTTCACGCGGTCGGCAAAGAAGGTGAACCCGCCCGAGACCAGCAGCACCTTCATGCCCGCCTTTTGGCAAGCGGTGATCAGCTCGGCCGCGCCGGGGTTGATCTTCAAGCGCTCGGTGTAGACGCGCTCCATGTCGGCCAGCGTCACGCCCTTGAGCAAGGCCAGACGGCGGCGCAGGCTGTCCTTGAAATCGGTGATCTCGCCGCGCATGGCCGCCTCGGTGATGGCCGCCACCTCGGCCTTGCGGCCCACGGCATCGGCGATCTCGTCCACGCACTCGATGCTGATCAGCGTCGAGTCCATGTCAAAGGCGATGAGCTTGAACTGCGAGAGGGACAGGGGAGCGGTGAAGCCCTGGATGGCGAGGCCGGTGGCAAACTCTGTGGGGGAGGCGGTAGCGGAGGTCATGGTTCGTGATTATCGAAGATCGTTGAAAGGGCTCAGGCCGAGGCTGTTTCGGTCTTCGGCTGACCCAATGAGCGCAGCACATCCCGCACCATCTGCGCCCTTGCCTTGGGGTCGGGCAGTTCGCGCTCGATGCGCAGTTTGTCATTGCCCGCCAGCTTGATGTGTTTGTTCTTCTGGATCAAACCAATGATCGCCATCGGGTCGATGGGCGGGTTGGGCTTGAAGCTGATCTGGATCACGCCGGGGGCAGCGTCCACCTTGACCACGCCGTAGGGCTGGCTCAGCACGCGCAGGCGGTGCACGTCGACCAGGGTCTGGGTTTGCGCGGGCAGCTTGCCAAAGCGGTCCACCAGCTCTTCGAGCAGGGCGTCGATCTGGTCGCTGGTTTTGGCGGTGGCCAGTTTTTTGTAAAAACTCAGGCGCAGATGCACATCGCCGCAGTAGTCGTTGGGCAGCAGGGCAGGGGCGTGCAGGTTGATGTCGGTGGTGGCCGTGAGCGGGTTGAGCAAGTCGGGCTCTTTGCCCGCCTTGAGGCTGCGCACCGCCTCAGACAGCATTTCGTTGTAGAGTTGAAAACCCACTTCGAGCATGTTGCCGCTCTGGTTTTCGCCCAGCACCTCGCCCGCGCCGCGAATCTCCAGGTCGTGCATGGCCAGATAAAAGCCGCTGCCCAGTTCTTCCATCTGCTGGATGGCGTCGAGCCGCTGGGCGGCCTGTTTGGTCAGGCCTTCGATCTCGGGCACCATCAAATAGGCATAGGCTTGGTGGTGGCTGCGGCCCACGCGCCCGCGCAGCTGGTGCAGCTGGGCCAGGCCGAACTTGTCGGCGCGGCTGATGACAATGGTGTTGGCCGTGGGCACGTCGATGCCGGTCTCGATGATGGTTGAGCACAGCAAGATGTTGTAGCGCTGGGCCACAAAGTCGCGCATCACGCGCTCCAGCTCGCGCTCGGGCATCTGGCCGTGGGCCACGGCGATGCGGGCTTCGGGCAGGATTTCTTCGAGCTTTTGCTTGCGGTTCTCAATCGTCTCGACCTCGTTGTGCAAAAAGTAGCACTGGCCGCCGCGCTTGAGCTCGCGCAGCACCGCCTCGCGGATCACGCCCGTGCCTTCGTTGCGCACAAAGGTCTTGATGGCCAGGCGGCGCTGCGGCGCGGTCGCGATCACGCTCAGGTCGCGCAGGCCCTCCAGCGCCATGCCCATGGTGCGGGGGATGGGTGTGGCGGTGAGCGTGAGCACATCGACCTCGGCGCGCAGCTGCTTCATGGCCTCTTTGTGGCGCACGCCAAAGCGGTGTTCCTCGTCGATGATGAGCAGGCCCAGGTTCTTGAAATGGGTCTTTTCACTGAGCAGCTTGTGGGTGCCGACCACGATGTCCACCGTGCCGTCTTCGATGCCTTTCATGGCGGCGTTGACTTCTTTTGTGGAGCGGAAGCGGGAGATCTCGGCCACCTTGACCGGCCATTTGGCAAAGCGGTCTTTCAGCGTTTGGTAATGCTGTTCGGCCAGCAGCGTGGTGGGGGCCAGCAGGGCGACCTGCTTACCACCCGTCACCGCCACAAAGGCGGCGCGCAGCGCAACCTCGGTCTTGCCAAAGCCCACATCGCCGCAGACCAGGCGGTCCATGGGGCGAGGGCTGATCATGTCCTGGATCACGCAGTGGATGGCGGCCTTCTGGTCGGCGGTTTCTTCGAAGCCGAAGTCGTTGGCAAAGGTCTCGTAGTCCTGCGGGCTGTAGCGGAAGGCATGGCCCTCGCGGGCGGCGCGGCGGGCGTAGATGTTGAGCAGCTCGGCTGCAGCGTCGCGCACCTGCTCGGCGGCCTTGCGTTTGGCCTTTTCCCACTGGCCAGAGCCCAGCTTGTGCAGCGGCGCTTCGTCGGCGCTCACCCCGGTGTAGCGGCCAATCAGCTGCAGCTGGCTCACCGGCACATAGAGCGTGGCCTTGTCGGCGTATTCGAGGTGCAAAAACTCCTGCAGCGCGGGTGTGCCGTCGGGGTTTTTCTCGCCCAGGTCCATGTTCACCAGACCCCGGTAGCGGCCAATGCCGTGCGCGCTGTGCACCACCGGGTCGCCCACGTTCAGCTCGCTCAAATCCTTGATCAGCGCTTCGACATCGCTGACTTGTTCCTGCTTTTTGCGGCGGCGGGTGACGGCCCCGGCGGCAAAGAGTTCGGTTTCGGTCACCAGGTCGATGCCTTTTTCAAACCAATGGAAGCCGCTGGCCAGCGCGGCAGTGGCCATGCCCACTTTTTCATTGCTGGCCAGGAATTCTTCCAGGCTGTCAAAAACAGGTGGCGTGAGGCCGCTGGAGCGAACGAAGTCCAGCAGGCTTTCGCGACGACCATCGCTTTCAGCCAGGATCAGCAGGCGGTGCGGGCTGGATTTCAGGTGGGCATGCAGGCGCGAGAGCGGGTCGTCCGCGCCGCGCACCACCGTGAGTTCGGGCAGGGGCTGGGCGAGGGCGTTGTCGGCCACGTCCTGCGTGCCGGGCCTTAGCGCGAGTTGAGCGTGCGCGTTGGCATGGGTGTAGAACTGCTCGGCGCTCAAAAACAGCGCTTCCGGCGGCAGCACCGGGCGCTCGGGGTCGCCGTGCACCAGGCGGTGACGCTCCTTGGTGTCTTGCCAGAAATGCTGGAAAGCAGGCTCCAGATCGCCGTGCAGCACCAGGGTGGCGGTGCTGCCACCGACGTCCAGGTAGTCGAACACGGTGGCGGTTTCGTCAAAGAACAGAGGCAGGTAGTACTCGATGCCGGCCGTGGCCACGCCGTTGCCCATGTCTTTGTAGATGCGGCTCTTGGTCGGGTCGCCTTCGAGCAGCTCGCGCCAGCGGCTTCTGAATCGCGCCCGCGCAGCCTCGTCCATCGGGAACTCGCGCCCGGGCAGCAGCCGCACCTCGGGCACGGGGTAGAGGCTGCGCTGGCTGTCGGGGTCGAAGGTGCGGATGCTGTCGATCTCGTCGTCGAACAGGTCCACCCGGTAAGGCACGGGCGAACCCATGGGGAAGAGGTCAATCAAGCCACCGCGCACCGCGTATTCACCGGGGCTGACCACCTGGCTCACATGGTTGTAGCCCGCCAGGGTGAGCTGGGCCTTGAGTTGGGCTTCGTCCAGCTTTTGCTTGACCTTGAATTCGAAGGTGTAGCCCGCCAGAAAAGACGGTGGGGCCAGCCGGTACAGCGCGGTGGTGGCGGGCACCAGCACCACGTCGGCGCTTTCCGGGTGGTTGCGCTGCTTGATGCGCCAGAGCGTGGCCAGTCGCTCACTGATCAAGTCCTGGTGCGGCGAAAACGTGTCGTAAGGCAGCGTTTCCCAGTCAGGGAACATCACGCAGCGCAGGCCGGGGACAAAAAACACCATCTCGTCCATCAGGCGCTGGGCATCGGCGGTGTCGGCGGCCACGATGGCGATGAGCTTGCCCGCGGCTTTTTCGCGTTCGGCCAGCCGTGCCAACAGCACGGCGTCGGCCGAGCCGATCGGGCGTGGGAGAGTGAAGCGTTTACCGGCAGTCAGAATGGGCAGTTGCATGGCGCGAAAAGCAGAAACACCCCCCGCCAGGCATGGAGGGGGGTGGGAGGGTCGTCAGAAAGCCGAATTTTAGAGGACGGCCAGGATCGCCAGACTGCTTTACTGCGCTTCCAGTTTCGCGGACTTCATCATGCGTTCGGTCAAGCCGATTTCGGCCTGCATCGCGTCGCGGTATTCCTCGGGACTGGAGGGGGCGACCGTGCCACCGTTGGCTTCCAGCCGGGCGCGGACTTCAGGCTGCGACAGCGCTTTGGCCAGTGCCTCAGACAGGCGCTTGATGATGGGCGTGGGTGTGCCCGCAGGCACCGACAGACCGCCAAATGAACTCAGGTGCAGACCCGCCCAGCCCGATTCGGCCAGGGTGGGCGTGCCTGGTTGGCGGCTGTTGCGCTGCGGTCCGGTCACGGCCAGAGGCACAAGGCGATTGGCGGCAATGTGCGGCATGGCCACCGAGCTGACGGCCAACGCAAAGTCCACCTGCTTGCCGATGACGGCGGTGGCCGATTCGGATGCGCCTTTGTAGGGCACATGCAGCGCGCTGGCGCCTGCCATGCTCAGCATCAGCTCGGCCCCCATGTGGGCGGGTGAACCGATGCCGCCCGAGGCATAGCTGAGTTTGCCGGGCTCCTTTTTGGCGTTTTCCATCAGGTCCTTGAGGGTCTTGATGCCCGAGTCGGGGTGCACCACCACCGTCAGGTCGGAAATCGCGATCCGGCCCACGTGGGTGAAGTCCTTCATCGCATCGAAGCCGGGCTTCTTGTACATGCGCATGCTGGCGGCCATGGGGGAGGCCGAATAAACCCAGGTGTAGCCGTCGGCGTGGGCGCGCGCAACGATTTGCGCCCCCAGATTGCCAGCCACGCCGCCTTTGTTGTCCACAATGACGGGCTGCTTGAGGATCGTGCTCATCGCATCGGCCACGATGCGGACCGTGTTGTCCGGCGCGGTCCCGGCCAGGTAGGGCACGACCCAGCGGATGGAGCGGCTGGGGTAGTCCTGGGCCTGGGCGGTGCCCACGCACAGCAGGGCGGTCAGCCCCGCGGAGAGGGTTTTGGCGATGTTCATGCGTGTCTCCTGGTCTTTGGATTATTGGCTGGCAGGTTGCAGCAATTCCCTGGCAATGGTGTTGCGCTGGATTTCGCTGGTGCCCGTCAGGATGCGGTACATGCGCAGCATGCGGAACAGAAACTCCACCCGGCTGCCCTGCACGATGCCTTCGCCGCCGTGGATCTGCACGGCGCGGTCGGCCACGCGGAAGGCGGTCTCCGAGCAAAACAGCTTGGCCATGGAGGCCTGCGCGCGTGCGTCCACCCCCAGGTCCAGGCTGCGCGCCACCGACAGCATCAGGGCACGGGCCGCGGCCAGCTCGGTGGCCATGTCGGCCAGCATGTGCTGGATGGACTGGAAGGCGCCAATGGGCTGGCCGAACTGCTTGCGCTTGCGGGCGTAAGCCAGGCTGTCCTGCAAGGCCAGCTGGGCCAGGCCGAGCATGGCCGGGCAGTGCAGCAGGCGGTTGACAGTGATGCGGCCCAGCGCGAGCCCCAGGCCCTTGCCGCGCTCACCGATCTGGTTGCTGGCCGGGATGCGGCAGTCACTCAGCACGATGTTGGCCGTGTGCGACTGGCCGGCCATGGTTTTGTAGCCGCCTTCGATGGAGAAGCCGGGGCGCTCACGCTCGACGAAAAAAGCGGTGGTTTCGCGCACCGCTGGGTCTTCGCTGGTGGAGGCGATGACGATGGCGAAGTCGCAAAACGGCGAGCCCGAGATGAATTTCTTGGTGCCATTCAAAACGAAGTGGTCGCCATCCTGCACGGCAGCAGTCTGCAAGGCGCCCGCGTCCGAACCGGCGTCGGGTTCGGTGATGGCAAAGCAGATGGCTTTTTCGGCGCGGGCCACGGGCAGGATGAAGCGTTGCATTTGGTCGGGGCTGGCTTGCCGCACCAGGGCGCCCAGGCGCGGTGGCCCGGTCAGCTCGCCCAGCACGTGCGGCGCAAAGGGGGAGCCGCTGGCGTAGATGAACTCCTTGATCAGCGCATGGTCGTGCACCGAAAACCCTGCACCGCCCATGGGCTCGGGCAAGGTCATGCCATAAAAGCCCAGGGCTTGCGAGCGCTTCCAGACCTGTTGCAGCAACTCGCGCGAGGGCGCGTGTTCGTGGTCGATGCCGTGCTCGCGGGCCAGGGGATGCAGCTCGGACTGGATGAACGCGTCCAGCCGGGCGATGAATTCGCGCGCCTTGTGCGAGCCTTCAAACGTGTCGAGGGTCTTGTGCGTGCCCATGTTCAGTTCACCTTTCTGTCGCGGCCTTGCCAGTAGCGCTCGCGCACATCCTTGCGCGAGAGTTTGCCGTTGCTGTTCTTGGGCAGCTCGGCGACGAAATCCACCGAACGGGGCTTCTTGAAGTCGGCCAGCCGGTCCTTGCAAAACTCGATGAGTTCCTGCTCGCTCGTTTGGGCGTCTTTGCGCAGGACCACCACGGCCTTGACCACTTCACCCCAATGGTCGTTGGGCACGCCCACCACGCAGACTTCGTACACGGCCGGGTGCTGGGCCAGCACGGCCTCGATCTCGCTGGGGTAGACGTTGAAGCCACCCGAGACCAGCATTTCCTTGCGGCGGTCCACGATGTAGATGTAACCCTCGGCGTCGATGCGCGCCAGGTCACCGGTGCGCAGCCAGCCCTGGGCGTCGATGGCGGCCTGGCTCAGCTCCGGGGCGCGCCAGTAGCCCGCAAACACATCGGGGCCGCGCACGCAGATTTCGCCGATCGCGTTGCCTTGCACGCTCTGGCCGTGGTCGTCCAGCACCTGCACTTCGGACTCGCTCACGGCGCGCCCGCACGAAGACAGCAGTTCGGGCTTGTCGCCACGGATGGCGCGGGCATGGTCGGCGATCGACAGGCTGATGATGCCGCCCGTGGTCTCGCCCGCGCCATAGCCCTGGGCCAGCACCGGGCCAAAAGCCGCCCATGCCTCCTGGATGCGGGCGGGCGACATGGGCGCTGCGCCGTAGCTGAGCAGACGCAGGCTCGACAGGTCACACGTCTTGATGCTGGGCTCGGCCAGCAAGGCGTGGATCATGGCGGGCACCATGAAGGTCATGGTGACGCGGTGTTTCTCGATGGCCTGCAGCAACTCGGCCGGCTGGAAGCGGTCGAGCAGCAGGATGGTCACGCCCTGGAACAGCATGGCCTGGATGAACATGCCGCTGGCGTGGGTGATGGGGCCGACCAGCAGCATCACATCGTTGCCGTTGCTCTGCATGCGGCCCATGATGACCTTGCGCAGCGACGTCATGCGGTTGCCCATGGTCTGCATGGCCGCCTTGAGCTTGCCGGTCGAGCCCGAGGTGTAGTGCAGCACCGCCAGATCGTCGGGGGTGAGGTCGATGTGGATGTGTGTGGACGGGGCTTGCGCCACCAAGGCCGCACCATCCAGCCAGCCCGCAGCGCGGTCGGCGTCGGTGCAGTCCCAGGCGATCTGGTGGCGCAGGCTGGGCAGGCGCTCACGCATGGCTTCCACCATGGGGCGGTGTGAGGGGGCAACCAGGCAGGCCACGGGTTCGGCGTTGTCCAGCGCGTCTTCCAGCTCCTGCGCAGACAGGCGGGCGTTCAGGGCCACTTTCACCAGTCCGAGTTTGTAGAAGGCGCATTCGGCCACGACGATGTCGGGCCGGTTGGGCGAGACGATGGCCACGCGGTCGCCACGCTTCAGGCCCAAGGCCTGCAATGCGTGTGCGAGCCGGTTGGACTGTTCTTCGAGCTGACGGTAGGTCAGGACCTGATCGCGGAACAGCACGGCGGCCTTGTCAGGCCAGTGCAGGGCGCTGCGCGCCACGTAAATGCCAAAGTTCATGTCGCCTCCAATGGGTATGAAGCCAGTCTAGGTGAGCATGATCGTCTTGTGGATAATCATCAGGTCATTCTTGATAACTGTTGGTTATTCTTGTCGGGGCACACATGGGCATTCAACTTGACGACATCGATTACTTTCTGGCGGTCGCCGAAGAAGGCCAGGTGCGCAAGGCGGCCCAGCGGCTGGGCATTTCGCAACCGGCGGTGACCAAGGCCCTGCAGCGGTTGGAAAAGGCGCTGGGCTTCGAGCTGTTCGAGCGCAGCGTCAAGGGCATGACGCTGACCCGGGTGGCCGAGCAGTTCCGCCAGCGCACCAGCAACCTGCGTGGGGCGCTGCGCGATGCCGTGAAAGAGGCCACCGATCTGCATCTGGGTGCGCTGGGCTTGCTGCGGGTGGGCGTTTCGCCCTTGTATGCGCAAAAGCTGTTTGTGCCCGCCTTTGTGCAGCTGCACCGGCAACGCCCGGCGGCCACGGTGCGCGCATCGGTGCACCTGAACGACGAGCTGTGGCGTTTGCTGCGCCAGGGCGAGCTGGATCTGACCATCAGTTCTTTGCCGACACTGGTTCCGGACGACCTGC
>Ga0228701_1001477_pt1 | contig 15943 bp, 14 predicted proteins | sample McNCre117_Aug_MG_2_FD_178017 | JGI IMG/M metagenome (GOLD analysis project Ga0228701, IMG submission 178017) | Freshwater microbial communities from McNutts Creek, Athens, Georgia, United States - 11-17_Aug_MG | ecosystem: Environmental > Aquatic > Freshwater > Creek | place: USA: Georgia...
CAAGCGTCCCGGAATGCCGAACAGGCGCACCAGCGCATCGGTTGCGGCCATGACCGAGAGATTGTCGACACTGCGCCAGCGTTCATAGCGCGCCAGCACCTGGGCATCGCCCACGTCCAGCCCCAGCCGCATCCCATCGGCCAGCACCTGCACCAGCGTGCCAACATCGCGCAGCCCAAGGTTGAGCCCTTGACCCGCGATCGGATGCATCCCGTGGGCGGCGTCCCCCACCAGCGCGAGCCGCTGCTCGACGATCCGGGGGGCATGATGGAAATTGAGCGGATAGGCCATGCGCGGCGCGGCAAGGTCGATCTTGCCGAAGATCCCTTCCATCCGCCGGGCGATTTCGCCGGTGAACACCGCATCGCTCATCCCGATCACCCCGGCCGCGTCCTTTTCATCGACGGTCCAGACCACCGCGCTGCGATGGCGGCCATCGGGCAGGTCAAGCAGCGGCAACAGCGCCAGCGGGCCCGAGGGGAAGAAGATTTCCCAAGCCACGCCGCCGTGCGGGTGTTCGTGGGTGATCGCAGTCACCATTGCGCGGTGATTGTAATCCCATCGCGCGGAATTGAGCCCGGCCTCAGCACGGGTCGGGGACTGGCGCCCCTCGGCCCCGATCAGCAGGCTGCCGGTCAAGACCCGGCCATCGTCGAGCGTGACCGAAACCCCATGCTCGCCGCGTTCGCGCGCCACGGGTTCGACCCCGCTCGCCCAATGGATCGCGCTTTGCCCGCGCGCCGCCTCGAACAGGGCAAGGCGGATGTCGCGGTTGGCATACATCCGCCCCAGCGTGCCTTCGTGCGGCTCGGGCCTAAAATCGATCCGTCCGGGCTTCATCGCGTCGGTCACCGCGATCGCCTCGATCGGGCAGCCGAGCGGGGCCAGCTTGTCTTCCAGACCGATATTGCAGAACAGGTTCCAGCTCGCGGTCGAAATTGCCGAGGCGCGGCCATCGACCCCTTCGGCGGTCAGGTCTTCAGGGCGCGCCTTGTCGATCACATGGCTGGTCAGCCCGTGGCGTGCGGCGGCCAGCGCCAGCGTCATGCCAACGAGGCCCCCCCCCAGGATGACAAGGTCACGCCGATCGGTCACGGATGGGTCTCGCACGTGTTGCCTTCGCCGCCATCCAGATCGAGGCAGCGCCCATCGAACGCGCCATCGGCCACCTTGAGCCCGACGATCGCGGCGAGCGTCGGCGCAATGTCGACCGTTTCGACCGGCTGGGGCTGTTCAAAGCCGTGGATGCCGCGGCGCCAGAACAGCATCGGCACGCGCCGGTCATAGTCGAAGGCGCTGCCGTGGGTGGCGATGATCATGCCGGGGATCGGCTCGGGGACCGGGGTGATCGCACGGTCGAGCAGGATCACGGCATCGCCCGAGCGGGCCGGATCAAACGAGGCTCGGGCGCGCTCACGCAGGGTCCAGTCCTGCGGATTGCCGGCAGGCATCGGGGTCGCGGCCAGTTCCTCGGCGGTATAGGCGGCGGCGACCTGCGGGTGGCCCTTGACCACACCAACCAGCGCCTTGACCACCACCGCGCGCTGATCGGCGGGCAGTTCGCGGCTGACGTAGAAATCGCCGAACGGACCATCGGCAATCAGCAGCGGCCCCTTGGTGGTGATCCCGGTGCGGGCCGAAACCAGCTTCGACAGGTCCGCCGGCATCAGCGACTTGTCGGCGCGGGCCGCGCGCGGGAAGGCCTGCTCGTCCGATCGTTCGGGGGTATCGAGCCCGCCGTGGTCGGCGCTCAGCACCACAACATAGTCGATCCCGGCAGCATCGAGGTGGTCGAACAGCGTGCCGAGGTTCTTGTCGAGTTCGGCCATCTGGATGCACATTTCGACGCCTTCGGTGCCGGTGGCGTGGCCGACATAGTCGGTCGCCGAAAGGCTGACCGAAAGCACGTCGGTGGCGCTGCCCTTGCCCAGCTGCATCTCGTCGACCAGGCGGTTGGCCAGATCGACCGTGGCCGCATCCATGCGCGGCGACATGCGCAGCGCATCGGGCTTGTTGGGTTCAAGCGCGAAGCGCGCCGTGCCGACCGTGCCCTTGCCCACGGTCACCGCGTGATCGTTGGGGCCGCACCAGGCCGGCGCGGCAATCGCAGGAGCACCCGACTTGAGAATAGCGGCGGTCGCCGCGTTCTCAGCCTCTGCCGCGGGCGAGAGCGCCCGCCCGCCAAGCGGGACGAACGCCGAACCCTTCCACCAATAGGCGGCATCGATATTGTGCCCGCCCATCATCATCACCGCGCGGTCCTTGGCCGAAACGGCGACGTTGCGGGTGGCGGGATCGGCGGCCTTCATCAGTTCGCCCAGCGTCGGCACCTTGAGGTGGACTGCCGATACGACCGGATTGCGTGCGCTCGACGCCGGATCGCGTTCATCCTCGGCGCAGTAAATCGGCTTGTCGCCGCGCGGGCTGGCGGGATCGAACCAGTTGTTGGCGATGATCCCGGTGCGCGCGGGGTGAACCCCGGTCAGCAGGGTCGAATGGCCGGGGCAGGTTTCGGTCGCAGCGTGCGACTGGAAGCCCGAAGGGAACACCGCGCCGCCGAGCAGCTTAGCAAAGCCGTGCGTATAGTGCTGGCGATACTGGGCGAAGAGATCGGCCGAAAACTGGTCGACCGAAACCGCCACGACCAGCCGGGGCGGACCCTGCGGCGCGGGGGCGGAAGCCGCCGTGGCGGGCGGCTTGCTCGCACCGGGCGCACACCCGATCAGCGTTGCACAAAGGGCGAGAGCCAGCGGAGCAGCAATACGGCGCATCAGGGTTCCTTGAAAAATCGCGTCATAAACGGCACAGCCCTGATGGCGGGAGCGCGGGCCGAGTGCAAGGCCCGGCCGCGCCCGCCAAGTGGAGAATTCCGTTGATGCCGCGCTATCGCCGCCTTGTTGCCATCTTGTTGCAGTGGGCCGCCATGCTGATGGCGCTGCCGGCGCTCGCCGCGCCCAACCACATCGCGGCCGAATTATTGAGCGAATCCGCCGCCGCGCCCGGCTCCACCGTGACGCTCGCGGTGCGCATGACCCCCGCACCCGGCTGGCACGGATATTGGCAGAACCCCGGCGATGCCGGGCTTGGCATGACCCTCGACTGGACTCTGCCGGTAGGCGCCAGCGCGGGCCCGCTCGCCTATCCGGTGCCCCAGCCGCTGCTGGTTTCGGGGCTGATGAACCACGTTTACGAGCACGAATACGCGGTGCTGGTCCCGCTCAAGCTGCCCGCCACCGCCAAGCCCGGCACAGTCTTGCCGCTCCGCGCCAAGGCGCAGTGGCTGGCTTGCACCGAGCAGATCTGCGTGCCCGAAAGCGCCGAACTGTCGGGCAGCGTCACCGTCGGCGCGCCGGGGTCACGCGATGCACGCTTCGATGGCTGGCGCGCCGCGCTCCCCGCCCCGCTCGGCAGCCCGGCGCGTTTTGCGCTGGAAGCCAAGCGGCTGCGCATCGCAATCCCGCTGCCCGCCGCCGTCCGGCTCGACAATCCGCACCTGTTCGTCGCCGATGACCACCTGGTCGACTATGCCGCACCCCAGGGGTTCTCACGGCGGGGCGATCAGCTCATCATCGAGATCGCCCGCGCGAAATTCGCGCCCGCCGCGCCCACCGCCTTTTCCGCCGTGCTGCGGCTCAACGGCGCGGGCGACGGGGTCTGGATCAAGGCTGAACCCGGCGCGGTCCCCTCCGCGGGCGAGCCGATCGCTCCGTCCTCTGCCGCGCCAGCGGTGAGCCTGCCGGTGCTGCTGCTGTCGGCGCTGCTGGGCGGACTGCTGCTTAATGTCATGCCCTGCGTGTTCCCGATCCTCAGCCTCAAGGCGCTGAGCCTGGCCCGCGCCGGCGAGAGCGAGGCCCAGGCCCGCGCCGAAGGGCTGGCCTATACCGCCGGGGTGGTGCTGGCCTGCCTTGCGCTGGGCGTGCTGCTGCTGGCGCTCCGGGCCGCCGGGCAGGAAGTCGGCTGGGCCTTCCAGTTGCAGGAACCGCTGGTCGTCGCCGGGCTGTTGCTGCTGGCCGCCGCAATTACCGCCAACCTCGCCGGGGTCTATGAACTGGCGGTGCCGGGCTTTGCCGCCGCCGGATCGCCGCAGGGGGCCTTTGCCACTGGCCTGCTCGCAGCCTTCGTCGCCACGCCCTGCACCGGGCCGTTCATGGCCGCCGCGATGGGAGCCGCGCTGCTGCTCCCGGTCGCGCCTGCGCTGGTGCTGTTCGCCGCGCTCGGGCTGGGGCTGGCGCTGCCGTTCCTCGCGCTGGCCTATCTGCCTGCGCTGCGCCGCCGCCTGCCGCGCCCGGGTGCCTGGATGAACCGCTTCCGCCAGATCATGGCCGGCCTGATGGGGCTGACCACGCTGGCGCTGGTCTGGCTTGCCAGCCGGGCCGCCGGATCGGGCTTTGCCTTTGCCGCCGTGCTGCTGGCCGTGATCCTGATCGCGGTGCTGGTGCTGCTCGGGCGGCGCCAACGCCACGGCCGCGCCGGTGGGCGGGCGATCTGGCTGGCGCTCACCGCGCTGGTCGCCGCCGCTGCGCTGGGCCTGCCCGGCATGGTTCGCACTCCGCAGGCCGAAGCCGCTGGCGTGCTGCCCTCCGCCCCCTTCACCGAGGCTGCGCTCGCCAAGGCGCGGGCCGAGGGCAAGCCGGTCTTTGCCTATTTCACGGCCGACTGGTGCCTGACCTGCAAGGTCAACGAGGCTGCCGCAATCGAGCGCGAGGACACCCGCGCCGCCTTTGCCAAGGCGGGCGTGGTGGTGCTGCGCGGGGACTGGACCCGGCGCGATCCGGCGATCACCCGCTACCTCACCGCGCAGGGCGCGGCCGGGGTGCCGCTCTACATGTGGTATCCGGCTGGCGGGGGCGCACCCCGGCAATTGCCGCAGGTGCTGACCCCGTCGCTACTGGCCGATCTGGTCAGGTAAACCGGAAGCCGTTGACGCTCTTTTCGCCGGCTTCAACGCGGATCGCCCGCCCGTTGACCGCTCCGCCGCGCAGCGCTGCGCAGGTCGCGGGATCGGCCGAGTTGGCCGCGATCCGGGCCTGCCCGACCCGCGCGATCACGGTGGCGACTTCGCCCTCCTTGCCCGGCTGAATGGTGAAGCTTTCGGCCACCGCCTCGCCGTCATAGGCATCGAGCACGTCCCATGCGGGCTTGATCTTCGGCAGGCTCTGCCAGCGGCTTTGGCTCCAATCGGCAGAGGTGGTCGAATAGACCCCGGCGGCATATTTGCTCATGATCCCGCCATTCGCACCAACCAGCGTCAGGCTGCCGGGCGCAGCGCGGCACCGCGCAATCGCCTCGGCAATGCCGTGGGCCGAATAGTTGTTCCCAGCCCCGCCGAAGAACGGCAAGCCGCCGGTCAGCGTCCAGCCGCGCGGATCGTCACGCTCAAGGGCGAAGGCATCCAGCAGGTTGAACACGGGGATCGCGAAGCACGAATAGAGGTCGATTGCCGCCAGCTTGTCCCAGGCCGTGCCTGCAATATCGAGCGCGGTGGCAATTGCGGAAACCGCCGCCGGGCTCTTCTCCATCGATTCGCGGGTCAGCATCGAAGGCTCGGCGCAGTCGGCCACGCCGTGGATGTGGACCCAGCGGCTTTCGGGCACGCCCAGCCGCCGCGCCTCACCCGCGCTGGCGAGGAGGATCGCGCCGCCCTGGTTGACCTGATCGCGCGCCACCACCAGCCGGCCATAGGGTTCGGCGACCAGCCGGTTACGCTCGGTCAGAGTCGCCAGTTCCTCAGCGCTGCGCGCGGTCGGCGCGGCCGAATGCGGGTTGCGCGCCGCAACCTCGGTGAAGGGCGCAAACAGCTTGCCGATCTCCAGCCGGTAATCGTCGAGCGACAGGCCAAGCCGCTGGCGGCGGACGTTTTCGGCAATGGCGTAGCCGCCGATCGGCGCGCCAACCCCGTGGCGCAGCGCGGTCATATCAACCACGCCGTCATAGCCCGGCCCGCGGTCCTCCAGCGTTCCGCCGACTTCTTCCGACCAGTCGCGGGTTTCGCCGCGGCTCAGAATCGAGCGCACGGTCGAAATCGCTTCGGAGCCGACGATGGCAACCATCTTCGAGCGGCCGGCCGCGATCTCGGCGGCAAATTCGCCGACCAGCCGCTGCGGCCCCTGCCCGCCGACTACTTCGAGGATCGCACGTTCGGGGTTTGCGCCGACGCGCTTGGCGATCGCGCGCGGGGTGTTGTCGGCATGGCCGAAGGGTGCGTGATAGCGAGTCGCGGAAATCTCGAACTGGCGGATCGCGATCACCGCGTCGATCGCGGGGGCCAAGGGCGCGCTCGCCCCGGCATCGGCAATCGCAGCGGCCAGCGCCGCACCGCCGAGGTCCATGTGGCTGCGCTCGCCATAGCCGGGTTCGCCCACGCGTTCGGAAAACTGGCCAACGCCGATGATGACGGGGGTGTTGTCGGGGACCATGCTCATCACAGCACCTGCCCGTCATCGACCGTCAGCGTCGCGCCGGTCACATAGCGCGAGGCATCGCTGCTCAGGAACAGCAGCGGCGCATCAAGCGCCTCGATCGGGCACATCCGGCGGCGATGGAAATTGGCGATCTGCCGCGCGCCGCCCTCGGTCTGGAACCAGTCCCCGGCGATCTCGGTCTGGATGTAGCCGGGCTGAATCGTGTTGACGTTGACCCCCTGGCGCACCCATTCGCGGGCGAACTGGCGCCCCAGATGCGCCACGGCGGCCTTGCCCGCTGCATAGGCGGCATCGCCCTGCGCGGTGAGTTCGGCGGTGATCGAGCCGATCAGCACGATCCGCCCGCGCTCGCCCTCCTTGAACCCGGCGGCGATCATCCGCTTGGCGCCTTCGCGCGCGGTGAGATAGGCCCCGGTGAAATTGGTTGCCATCACCGCGGCGACATCGGCGGCGGGCACGTCGGTCGAGCGGCCATCGGCCGAGATCCCGGCATTGGCCACCACGCTATCGACCGTGCCGAACCTGGCTTCGGCTGCATCATAGGCGGCAATGATCGAGGCTTCGTCGTTGACGTCCATCGCCACGGCCAACGCGGCATCGCCCAGTTCCTCGGCCAGCGCCGCGATCCGGTCCACCCGCCGCGCGCCGATTACCACCCGCGCGCCCTCGCGCACGAACAGCCGCGCGAAATGCGCCCCGAACCCCGACGAGGCGCCCGTGATCAGCGCGATTCTTCCGGTCATTGCCAGCTGCATTGCCTGTCCCTCTTTTCGTTTCTGATTTTGCCCATGTTCAAAGCGGTCGCGCCGCGCGCGGTCAAGCCCGGTGGCGGGTTAATTTTCGACCTGCGATTTTTGTAAGCACCGCATACAAATTTTTGACAAGTTTGATCCCGGTCAAGGTGCGCGGGGCAAAGCGGGAGGATTAAGCAGGACAAGAAAGGAGAGGCTCATGGCAACGACCGCAAACCAGCCCATTCCAGGTACCCACCTGTTCGACGGGGCCGCCGCTCAGAAGGGCTATGCCCTTAATGCAATGTGTTTTTCCTTCAATCATGCCGAGAACCGCGATGCGTTCGTGCGGGATGAAGCGGCCTATATCGATCGCTTCAATCTCACCCCCGCGCAGCGCGAAGCCGTGGCCGCACGCAACGTGCTGCAGATGATCGCGGCGGGCGGCAACATCTATTACCTCGCCAAGCTGGCCGGGATCCTCGGGCTCAACGTCCAGGACGTAGGCGCACAGCAAACCGGGATGAGCGTCGAGGCTTTCAAGCAGATGCTACTCGATCAGGCGAAATCCATCCAGAACGGGGAGACGGTCAATGGCTAAGGTTATCGGCGGGGTCTTCACCAGCCACGTTCCCGCGATCGGCGGAGCGATTGCCCGCGGCGCGCAACAAGAGCCCTACTGGAAGCCGTTCTTCGATGCCTGGCCGCCGGTGCGCGAATGGCTCGATGTCCAGCAGCCCGACGTGATCATCATGTTCTACAACGATCACGGGCTGAACTTCTTCCTCGACAAGATGCCGACCTTCGCGGTGGGCGCGGCGCAGACCTATCGCAACGAGGACGAAGGCTGGGGCCTGCCCGCTTTCCCGATCCCCGAAGGCCATGCCGACCTGTCGTGGGCGATCATCGAAAAGCTGGTCGAGGAAGAATTCGACATCACGACCTGCCAGGACATGCTGGTCGACCATGCCGCCTCGATCCCGCTGGCGCTGGCCTGGCCGGGCCGCACCGCCCCAGTGAAGATCGTGCCGATCACGATCAACACCGTGCAGCACCCGCTGCCCAGCGCCAAGCGCTGCCTCGCGCTGGGGCGCGCGGTGGGCAAGGCGCTGGCCGAATGGCAGGGCGACGAAAAGATCATGGTCATGGGCACGGGCGGGCTTTCGCACCAGCTCGACGGCGAACGCGCAGGCTTCATGAACCCCGAATACGACAAGTTCTGCATGGACAACCTGTCGGTCGATCCCGACGCGCTGACCAAGCATTCGGTCCACGAAATCGTCGAACTTTCGGGCACGCAGGGCGTGGAAATCCTCAACTGGATCGCGGCGCGCGGTGCGCTGGGCGCCAGTGCGAGCGAAGTCTCCCGCTCCTATCACATCCCGATTTCGAACACGGCGGCGGCGGTCATGGTTCTTGAGACCCAGGACGCCAAGGCCAGCGGCGCGGCGACCACGGCGGGAACCCCCGCCTTCGCCTGACGCACACCAACCAGTTCTCCCCACCTGGAGCGGCGGTTATCCAACTGCCGCTCTCTTTTTGCCCGCTGTTTGCAGGTCAGGCACGCAAAGCTAACGCGAAATCACCGCGTGTAAAGCTGCCGTGGTTTGGGAGGCGCTCAGACCGCCGAGCTGAAACGCCGCAGCGAATCCTGGCGATAGGGATCGAACAGCGCGGCGATCGTGCGCGCATAGGGCCGCCCATCGGGCAGGATCGCCAGCGTGCGATCTTTGAGCGCGGCCAGCCCGCGCTCGACGAAGGGCGCAACCTTGCCCGCCGCCTCAAGCGCAAGATCGGCATCGAGCCGGACCTCGCCCTGGCACAGCAGCGCCTCGATCACCGCGCCGCGGCGCTGGTCCTCGGCCGAACGGGCAATGCCATGGGCGGCGGGAAGCACGTCCTGCGACAGCAGCATCCGGTAACGCCCGGCATTCTTCTCGTTCTGGACGAGCAGGTCGGAAAAGCAGCTGATCGCCGAGGCGCCCAGCCCGATCAGCGTGCGCGCCTGATCGTCGGTAAAGCCCTGGAAATTGCGGCGCACCTGCTCCGCCGCCGCGGCCTTGGCCATCGGATCATGCGGCAACGCAAAGTGATCGAACCCGATCGCGACATAGCCCGCCTCGGTCAGCCGGCGATAGCCATAGTCGGCCATGGCAAAGCGTTCGGCCTGATCGGGCAAGGCGCTGGCATCGATCCGGCGCTGGCGCGGCAGCATGTGCGGGACATGGGCATAGCCGAACAGCGCGATGCGGTCGGCGCCCAGTTCGATCGTGCGCGCCAGCGTCGCTTCGAGATGATCGAGAGTCTGCCCCGGCAGGCCATACATCAGGTCGAAATTGAGCGAGCTGACCCCGGCCGTGCGCAGCATTTCGGTGGCGGTGACGATTTCGGCGTCGGGCTGGATCCGCCCGATCGCGGCCTGCAATTCGGGCTGGAAGGTCTGCACCCCCATGCTGGCATTGGTCACGCCGACCCAGCCAAGCACCTTGCCCCATTCGCGGGTCAGCGTGCGGGGATCGAGTTCGATCGACCAGACCGGATCGACCGTGGCGGTGTGGAGGGTCAGCGCATCGACCAGCCGGACAAAATCGGTCGGCGAAATCGCGTTGGGGCTGCCCCCACCAAACGCCACGCGGCGCACCTTGACCCGCCCATCAAGCCGGGTGCCGGTGATCGCGATATCGCGGTGCAGCGCATCGAGATAGCTGTGCAGCCGCTGGGTCTTGTTCGCCCGCCCGGTGTTGCAGCCGCAATACCAGCATATCTGCTCGCAAAACGGGATGTGGACGTAGAGCGAGACATCCCCGCTGACGCTGCGCAGCGCCGCATCGGCCTCCGCCGCGCCGACGCCGGGGCCGAACTCGGCCGCGGTCGGAAAGCTGGTATAGCGCGGGACCGGAGTCTCAAGCAGATCGGGATAATAGGGCCACATGGCCTGCCTATCGCAAATCGCGCGGGGCGATTCATTGCGAAGGCTCAAATTCCTTCGACTGCCGTTTACGGGAAGATCCGGAGTGGCAACCCTTGGCGCAGCAGGTTGCCGAGCTATCCTTGCCGGGCACTTGTTGCCCATCGACCGGCACCTGCACCATGTGGATCAGCCCATCTCCGGTGCAGAACGGCACCAGCAAGGTCGAACCCGGCGCGGGGACCGAGAGGTTGAGCGCGGCCGGCAGCAGCGCGACCAGCGAAAATTCCACCAGCCCCCTCACGCGCGCGGCTCCTCTTCATCGTCGATCAGGATGCGCGCCGCCGCGCCATCGAGATCCTCGAACTGGCCGCGCTTGAGCGCCCAGAAAAAGGCCACCAGCCCCAGCCCGCCAAGGCCCAGCGCCACCGGGATCAGGATTGCCAGCCCGTTCACCGCGCGGCTCCCACCAGGCGCAGCGAATTGGCAATCACCACCAGCGAACTCGTCGACATAGCCACGGCCGCGATCAGCGGCGTGACATGGCCCGCCATTGCGAGCGGCACGGCAAGCAGGTTGTAGCCGATTGCCATGACGAAATTCTCGCGCACCACTTTCATCGTCCGGCGCGCGGCGGAAATTGCGCGCGGGATCGCATCGAGCCCGTCGCCCAGAAACACGAGGTCAGCCGCTTGCCGGCCCACGTCGCTCGCCGTGCCCGGCGCGATCGAAGCGTCAGCCGCTGCCAGCGCGGGGCCATCGTTCAGCCCGTCCCCCGCCATCAGCACCTTGTGGCCTGCAGCCTGCAACCGGGCGATCGCCTGCTGCTTGTCCTGGGGCGATGCCTCGCCCTGGGCCTCAAGCCCGGTCGAGCGCGCCACTTCGGCAACGGCAGCGGCATTGTCGCCCGAGAGGATCGCCGGCTGCACGCCCAGCCCGCCCAGCCGCGCCAGCGCGGCATCGGCGCCCGGACGCAGCCGGTCGGCAAAGGGGATCAGCCATGCAGGTTCGCCAGCGATGTCGAGCGCGGTGGCAATGCCGCTCGCCGCATCGGGACGGCGCAGCGCCACGCTCCGCTCGTTCCACAGCGCGCGTACGCCCTGCCCGGCCTCTTCCTGAACCTGGGTCAGCAGCGCCGGCTTGACCCCGCGCCCGGCCAGCGCCTCGGCCAGCGCGCGCGACAGCGGGTGGCGGCTGTGCGAGGCCAGCCCCAGCGCCACCGCGGCGGCATCATCCGGCAGGGCATCAAGCACCGCGCCATCAGGCAGCGGGCGGCCCAGCGTAAGCGTGCCGGTCTTGTCGAGCAGCACCCGGTCGATCGTCGCCATGCGTTCAAGCGCCGAGCCATCCTTGACCATGATGCCGCGCTTCATCAGCGCGCCGCAGGCCACCACCTGCGCCACCGGCACGGCCAGCCCGAGCGCGCAGGGGCAGGTAATGATCAGCACCGCGATGGCATAGACCAGCGACTGGTGCAGCCCGGCCCCCGCGATCATCCAGCCCGCAAAGGTCAGCGCAGCGAGCGTGTGCACCGCCGGGGCATAGAGCCGAGAAGCGCGATCGGCGATGCGGACATAGGCCGAACGGACCTGCCCCGAGGCGTCCATCAGCCGGGCGATTTCCGCCAGCGTCGTGCCTTGCCCGGCGGCGGTCACCCGCACGTCGACCGGGTTTTCAAGATTGAGTGTGCCCGCCAGAACGGCGTCGCCCACGCGGGCCAGCACCGGCGCGCTTTCCCCCGTCAGCAGCGATTGATCGAACCGGCTTTCGCCCGTCACGATCTCGCCATCGGCGGCGAGCCGTTCGCCCGCGGCAAGGCGCATGGTCATGCCGGGGACGAGATCGAGCGCCGGGAGCCAATCCAGCCCCCCACCCGGCGTGACGACCATCGCCCCCGGAGCTGCCTGGCGCAGCAGGGCATCGACCCCAGCCCGCGCACGATCGCGCATCCCGGCATCGAGCGCGCGCCCGGCAAGCAGAAACAGCAGCAGCATCAGCGTGCCGTCGAACCACGCCTCTTCGCCGTGGTGCACCGTCTCCCACAGGCTGAGCCCGGTGGCGAGCGTGACCCCGATCGAAATCGGCACGTCCATGTTAGTGGTACGGCGACTGAGCGCGCTCCACGCCGAGGTGAAGAACGGACGCCCGGCATAGAGGATCGCGGGCACGCCCATCGCGGCCGAGAGCCAGTGGAACAGATCGCGCGTCGCGCCTTCCGCCCCCGACCAGATGCTGACCGAGAGCAGCATCACGTTCATGCAGGCAAAGGCGGCCACGGCCAGCGGCGCCAGCAACGGCTTCACCGCCGAGGCCGGGGCATCGAGTTCCTCGCCGCGCGGCTGGCTGGCAAAACCGATATTGCCCAGTGCATCGACCAGCTGGGGCATGGTCACCCCGGCTTCGTGTTCAACCCTGACCTGCCGCGCGGTCAGATTGACGCGCGCCGCGGATACCCCCGGCACCGCGCCCAGCCCGCGCTCGACCTTGGCCATGCAGCTGGCGCAATGCATCCCCGGGACGACCAGCACGGTCGTCTCGGGCGCAGCGCTGTCCAACTGGCGGGCCGGTGCTGTCACAGCAGATCCTGTTCCGTGCGCCAGCGGGTCTTGCCGGCATCGGCTTCGATCCGCAGCTTCCAGCGGCCCTGCGGCAGCGCTTTGTCAGACAGCCACGAGCCATCGGCCTGACGCTGGAACCGCAGCACCTGATCGGGCAGACGGCCCAGCGGATGGCGTGCATCGCCCGCCAGCACGGCCTCGGCCGGTGCGCCGGCCAGGGTCACCGAAACGCGGCCATCGGCATCGCGCTTGGCCTTGGCCTGCCAGCCCAGCGCCTTTTCCTTGGCCGCTTCGTCGAGCCAGGTGTTGTAGTGCTGGCTGGCGACATAGCTGTTTTCCACCACCTCGCCCCCGAAGGTCGTGATGGCGCTGCGGGCCATGTAGATGTTGACCGCGATGACCACGGTGAAAAATGCCACCAGGATCACCGCGATATGCCGCCCGGTGAACGGGCCGGTGGTAAAGGCCTTGAACATCATTCTTCTCCTTCACCCGGCGCATCGAAGCGCACGTCATTCACATCGCCGCCGCCTTCGGCATCGCTCGCCCGCAGCACGAACTTGAAGTGCTGTTCGGCGGTGCCGCTCGGCGCGACCACATAGACCCGCAGCGGATCGACGCGGTCGGGCTCGACCAGCACCTTGATGCTGCGCGCCGCTTGTTCGCGGGGCATGTCGTCGGTCCACATCCGCCCGCCAGGCAGGCCATCGATGGTCACTTCCATCGGGCGCGGCCGGGTTTCCATGTTGCGCAGCTTGACCGTGTAGTCGTTGCGGACCTCGCCGCTCGACTGCAGGGTATAGGGCGGGTTGCGATCCTTCTGGACGGCAATGTCGATGCGCGTGCGCGCACCCAGCGCGAACAGCAGCGCCGCGCCGATCGCGGCCCAGACGCCGGTGTAGATCAGCGTGCGGGTGTGGAACAGCGCCTTGCTGATCGGGCGCGCTTCGCCGCCTTCGCGTTCGCTCTTGCAGTCTTCCAGCGTGGCATAGTCGATCAGCCCGCGCGGGCGGCCAACCTGGGCCATCACGCTGTCACAGGCATCGATGCACAACGCGCAAGTGATGCAGCGGATGTCCGGCCCGTTGCGGATGTCATAGCCGGTCGGGCAGACATTGACGCACTGGTTGCAATCTACGCAGTCGCCCACGCCGCCCGGGTTCTTTTCCGCCTTCTTGACGCTGCCGCGCGGTTCCCCGCGCCAGTCCTTGTAGGTGACGATCAGCGACTTTTCATCGAGCATCGCGGTCTGGATGCGCGGCCAGGGGCACATGTAGATGCAGACCTGCTCGCGCATGAACCCGCCCAGCAGGAAGGTCGTCGCGGTCAGCACGCCGACCGTGGCATAGGCCACGCCCGCCGCATTGCCCGACCAGAAATCGCGGGTCAGGCTTGGCGCATCGGCGAAATACATGATCCATGCGCCGCCGGTCCAGAACGAGATGAACAGGTAGATCGACCACTTGAGGCCGCGCTTGAACAGCTTGTGCGGACCCCACGGCGCGGCTTCAAGCCGCAGCTGGGCGTTGCGATCGCCATCGATCAGCCGGTCGACGTGCTGGAACAGGTCGGTCCAGACCGTCTGCGGGCAGGCATACCCGCACCATGCCCGGCCAACCGCGCTGGTGATCAGGAACAGCCCGATCCCGGCCATGATCAGCAGGCCCGCCACGAAATAGAATTCGTGCGGCCAGATCTCGATGCCGAACATGTAGAACCGGCGGTGGGCGAGATCCACCAGCACCGCCTGGTTCGGGGCATAGGGCCCGCGGTTCCAACGGAGCCACGGGGTGATGTAATAGACGCCCAGAGTGAACGCCATGACCAGCCATTTGAAGCGGCGGAAGCGGCCGTCTACCGCTTTAGGGAAGACGGCCTTACGCTTCTCGTAGAGACTGGTCGGTTGCTTGACTTGATCAGGGCTTAGCATTTCCATTGTCCGCTGCTGCAGGAGTGCTCGGAGCTTCTGCGAAGTCTTCACCGCCCCCCAGCGAGTGGACATAAAGTGCCAGCATCTTGATCGTCACCGGATCAAGCCTGCCCCCCCAGGCCGGCATGACGCCCGCATGGGCATTGGTGATGCTGCCGACAACCTGTTCCTTCTTGTCGCCATAGAGCCAGACCGCATCGGTCAGGTTCGGCGCACCGAACTGGCGCAGGCCCTTGGCATCCGGGCCGTGGCAGGCCACGCAGTTGGCCGCGAAGATCGCAGCGCCAGCCTGAGCCGAGGCGCTGGCCGGAGCCTTGCCCGAAAGCGACAGGACATAGTTGGCAACGTCATTGACCTGGCCGGGATTGAGGATCCCGTCCTTGCCGAACGAAGGCATCAGGCTGGTGCGGGTTTCGGCCACGCCCGGCTGACGGATACCGTAGGTCAGCGTCTGGTGGATTTCCTTGATGTTGCCGCCCCACAGCCAATCCTCGTCCTTGAGGTTGGGATAGCCGATGCTGCCAGCCGCGCCCGAACCGTGGCACTGCACGCAGTTCTGGCGGAACGCGGCCTTGCCGCCGGCCACGGCCTTTTCCATCAGATCCTTGTTCGCCGCGATCTGTTCGATCGGGGTGGCGCCGATGGCGGCCAGGGTTTCAGCCTTGGCATCCTTGGCAGCCTTGAGTTCGGCTTCCAGCTGGCCGCGGCTCGACCACTTCCACACGCCTTGCGTGCCCGAGTGAAGCATCGGGATCGCCGGATAGACCACCATGTAGCCGATCGCGAAGATGATGGTCAGGTAGGTGGTGATCACCCACCACCGCGGCAGCGGGTTGTTGAGTTCCTCGATGCCATCCCATTCGTGACCGACGGTTTCGACGCCGGTCGGCTCGTCGATGCGCTTATTCGCCATTTTCTTCATCCTTGAAGATCATGTTTGCGGCCGCGTCGTTGGCGTTCCTGGCGCCCGGCCGAAACGGCCAGGCACACAGGATCAGGAACACCACGCCCATCGCGGCCAGCCCCCAGCTGTCGGCAAAGTGCCGCAGCGTTTCGTAGGTGGAGTGGGGGCTCAACGCCCCTGCTCCTTGGCCAGCACTTCCTGTGCCGCCGCCCCGTCGACATCCACCATCGTCCCGAGGACCTGGAGGTAGGCCACGAGGGCATCCATCTCGGTCAGACGAGCGGGATTGCCATCGAAGTCACGCACCTGCGCCTTGGGATAACGCTTGATGAGATCGGCAGCGTCGGCGTTCGGATCGGCCTGTGCCTTGAGATCGGCATTGGCCTTTTCGACGTCGGTCTTGGTGTAGGGCACGCCGGTGCGCGACAGCGCGGTCAGCTCTGCCCCCATGTCGCCGGCATCAAGATCGGTGTTCTTGAGGAAAGCGTAG
>Ga0228701_1001482_pt1 | contig 15871 bp, 12 predicted proteins | sample McNCre117_Aug_MG_2_FD_178017 | JGI IMG/M metagenome (GOLD analysis project Ga0228701, IMG submission 178017) | Freshwater microbial communities from McNutts Creek, Athens, Georgia, United States - 11-17_Aug_MG | ecosystem: Environmental > Aquatic > Freshwater > Creek | place: USA: Georgia...
ACCGGGAAGATTTTGAATGGCACGATGCAGCGGGGCTACTTTCATGAAATTGGGGCGTGCCCCGACAACCTGAATTACTTTCATGTGGGAATCTTTGTGAGGATAATTAGGGACAAAGATAGGGAAATGAGTTAAGAATTAAGAAGTAAAAGGTAAGAATAACCCTAGGCTTTAGCCTAGGGATTCTGCAGGTGGAAGCCCCCAAGATAAAACCTGGGGTTATCAAAAATAGCACATCTTCGGACTAGCGACTAGTGACTGTATGTTATCGCTTCGCAATCGCATACCTAAACGCCTCCATGTAGTTCCCTAAAACCGTATGAATATTAATCTCCTTTTGGATAATCTCTTGTGATCGTTTTCCCATCAGGGCAATTTGCTCCGGATGAGCGAATAGTTTCTCGATGACTGAAACCAAACTTTCCACCGAGCCCGATTCGAAAAAGTGTCCATTGTAGCCTTCGCGCACCAAGCGTTTTTCGGTGCCATCGGCAACCGAGCAAATCACGGGTTTCGCAAAACACATGGCTTCATTGATGGATAAACCGCCCATCCCAGCCAAGACATAGATGCCCGCCTCACAAGTGATTTGGCCTAATTCACGCATGTCATAAATACCCCCGTGAAAGTTAATAAAATCGTGTCCTGCGGCTTGCGCTTTTAAGGCCTCCAATTCCGGGCCATCTCCCACGATGGCTAGTTCTGTCTGTGGGTATTTCGCATGCAAAGCAATCGCCGCCTCAATTAAAACGTCTACTTGCTTCCATTTCACTAAACGACCAATGTGCAACAAGCGGAAAGGATTCGATTTGACCTCCTTTAAGGCCTCTACATGCTCAAAAATCACATCTGTGTCGGGCGAATTCGCCGTCACAAACACTTTTTCTGCCGGAACTCCATAAGAAGCATGCATCGCCACCGCCTCATCCAGGTAGTTGATATGCGCATCGACTAAATTGCTGAACAGCCGACGGGTCTCCCGGACAATCATGAATTTGATCCGAGCCAAAAGCGATTTGTTTTGTTGGTGCGCCTGGTTATTCTCCGTCACACCCCCACCATTCAAATAATAGGAGATTGCCTCCTCATAATGCGGTACCTGGAAAGGAATCTCCTTGGAAACCAAGGCAACATTGTTCCGTCGTAAGAAATTATACCAACCGGGGTAAAAAACAAAGGCTGCCTGATAGGGCCAATTTACCATCAATACATCCGGTTTTTCCTGCAGAATTAATTCCTTTAAGCCCTTGAAAAACTTCTTGCCGTAATAGGTCGTATACTCTTCTTGGTAAAATACCTTGAACTCAATGCCGTCCTTACTCTCAAATACCCCGGCTCCTAAGGTCGCTCCTTTGGTCGAAGGCACCACCACACACACCTCTACCCCCATCTCTTTTTGGAGCTTATTCAATACTAAATTGTAATAATGCGGCAATCCCCCCGCCAAGGACATCAACTTCATTTCTTTAATTTATTTTCGATCAACTGACGGATGTCGGGGGATAAATTAAAGCCCCAACAAGCCCAAGTGAACAACAAGGTAATGGCGCCTGAACGTACGCCGACGTTTATAAACCAATTATCGCCCAACACGGGGATGGCCAATACCACAGCGCCAATGATTAAGGAACAGATCAATATTCCGATTGTATTTCGGTCGAAAGGCTGTAAGCCCATTTTGTACCAGAGGAAAAAATACTTGATGGCATTATAGCCACCCAAAGCGAGAAGCGATGCCAAGGCAGCCCCGTTGTAAGAATACATCGGGATAAAAATTAAATTTCCGATAATAATTCCAATCGCTAAAATCAGGTAAAAGACCAGGTCGTAACGGTAGTATTTCGAGTTGATCAAAATCTCCGAATTTAAGCCCGTTCCCATGTCGATCACCTTGCTGATTCCCACCATTAAAACCACCCATTTACCAGCTTCGTAAACCTCATGGTTGGGGATAATTTGGTAGATAAAATCGAGGTTACACCAGATACCGAGGAACAGAAAACAGCCGACCAACAATAAATTGGCCGAGGATTTTTTATAGATATCTGCAATCTGACCAAAGTCCTCGCGCTTCCAGGCCTGTGCTAAAATGGGGGTACTGATCGCTGCAATGACATTGCGTGGGATGGCGATCATCAAGCCCATGCGGGAATTGATGTCGAAAACGGCCGTCGTGCCCAAACCACCCGCATAAGCAGGCAACATTAGCTTCTCGACGTGTTGGATTAAGGTAAAACTGGCGCCTGCTAAAATCACCCAACCGCCATATTGCAACATTTCGTGGAAGACCGGTTTCCGTAAAAAGGAGAAATCCAGCCGCGTGTAGAAACGCTTTAATTGCTTGATGTAGATCAATAAACCGATGACCGCAAACAAATATGAAAGCGTAATTCCCAAAACCAATTGGTCTAGACTCAAATAGCCAAGGCCAAAACCCAAAATCAATGCCGAATTAGACAGACGCAATAACAATTCCCGAATAATTGCCGGTACGACTATCCGTAAATGCACTCGTGCATAGGCTTCCAAGATCGCCATGTACAGAAAACTTCCGGTCAGGGGAATGATGTAATAGAAATATTTGGGAAGCAAGGGCGAAGTATCCGCATAAATCGCATTGAAGGTTTCGCGCAAGGCGAGGTAGCCCAAGGTAAATAGACTTAAACCAAATAAGGGGGCAATCAATAAGAAGCTGAAAAACCCATTGTGGCCATTATCGGGATCATCGAAATGCGGGAAAAACCGAACGGCGAGTTGGGGGATGCCCAACTGTGTAAAGGAGGCAAAGATGAGCGGGATGCTGACCAAGGCGCCGGCAATTAGGCCAACTTCGTCTTGATTTAAAAACTGATTATAAAGGAAAATGACATTGAACGTCCCGATCGCCGTCCCTAGGTAGGTGACGATGGAGGCTTTAAGACTTTGCCGTATGACGATTCCCATGCATTATTCGAATAAGGAACAAAAATACACTTATTTTAAAATAGTTTTGATTTTTTGACTCAGCTTCACCACATCGTAATTCTCAACCACGTGTTTCCGAGCCGCGATGCCCATTTTATCTATTTCTGAAGGGTTTTTCGCTAGAAAAATACAGGCCTCCGCCATGCCTTTGATATCATGCTCGTTGGTCAGAATTCCCGTTTCTCCCTCGATGACCGCATCGGGAATTCCAGCATGTCGCGTAGAAACCGTGGGCAATCCGCATGCTGCCGCTTCCAAAATTGCTACCGGTGTCCCTTCTGAATCCCCCGCTTGGGTGATAATGGAATGTTGGATGAAAACATGGGCTGCCTGTAAAAGTGGCAAGTATTCGTCTTGGGTTTTAGGTCCCAAAAATGTCACGTGATTTCCAAGTTGATTTTCTATGACAAAGGTTTTGGCTTCCCCCCACATGGGACCATCGCCGACCATAAGTAATCGGGCAGATGGAATTTCGTTGAATACCTCCACGAAAGCTCTCAAGCTATGAATGGGTCCTTTTTTCTCCGCAAAGCGCGCGACAGAAATGAAGGTGATTGAGTCATTTTTCGAACCAGCTGGTTTAAATCTTTCCGTATCCACGCCACAAGGGATGAAATGCAGATTGGTCAGCGGCCCAGCGATTGCCTCTAAATTGGCTCGCATGGATTGCGCAACAACAATGACCGATTTTGCCTTGGGGAGCATCGCACGGTAGTCGGCCTGATAATCCGTCAACGTCTTTTTCTCATTAGCATCGAAGCCCAAGAAAACAATTGAATAGGGGATGCCTGCTTCTAGGCATGCCTCATAGATATTCGAACCCAATGGTCCATAATTGGCTAAAAAGGCATCAATCTGATTGGTACGAATGAATTTAATCAGGTAGTGATGGTAGATCTTTCTGAAAAATTTCGGAAAAAGATTTCGAAGGGTTCCACGAACGACCAATTGATTTAATGGAAAGGGGTAAATGGATTTTCCGCTGTAGCTTCGATTCGGTAACCAACCTTCGTAAAGTACCTCCTTGGGGGCTAATTGCTTGATTTGCTCGTCGATAAACGTCTCAGAATAGGAATGGAAATTCGAACGGGCAATCAGCAAATTCATAGATGGGCTATATTTTATACGAATTTACCCTATTTTTGTTTCACATTAAATGGACATGGAGAAAATTCTACTTGTTGGCGGTGCGGGATTTTTGGGCTTCAATCTCCTCGATTTTGTTCAAAATCAATTGGGGGACGAAGCTCCTGAAATTGTGGTATTGTCGCAAGAGATTCCCGAATCCGCCATACATTTTCCCGATGTATTATTTGTGGAAGGGGATTATTCGGATGCCAAGCTATTGAACCATCTTTTTGAAACGCATCGTTTTTCTCACGTTTTCCACTTTGCGAGCTCCATTATTCCGGCCTTATCAACCCAGAATATTCAACGCGATGTAGAAACGAATTTGTTGCCCACCATCGGATTGATGGAGGTTATGAAGGCTTTTGGCTGTCAAAATCTGCTGTATTTATCTTCTGGTGGTGCGGTGTATGGGAATGAAATGCCGACACATAAGACGGAGTCGCAGGCATGCCAACCGATTAGTTCGTATGGGATTATCAAATTGGCCGTGGAGCATTACATACGCCTATATGCCAATCTCTACCAAATCGATTATTTGATTTTGCGCTTATCCAATCCATTTGGTTTGCATCATCGTTCTTCGACCCAAGGGGTTATTAACATCGCCATTCGAAAAGCATTGCGAGGCGAGAGCTTGGTGGTTTGGGGGGATGGAAGTCAAGCGAAGGATTATCTTTTTGCAGAGGATATTTCGCGTGCCATCATGGATTTGATGGATGCCAAAGTGAAAAATGTGACGCTGAATGTCGGCTCCGGGTTTACGATGACATTATTGGATATCATTGAAATGGTTAAGGCTAAAGTTCCGCACTTTCAGGTGGAATTCATGGAGGCAATGCCTACGGATGTCCAACAAGTGAGTTTGGATATTACCCAATTGAAATCGAAGATCGATTTTGAATTGACTTCCATCAAGGAGGCTTTTGAGAAGACCTTTGCGTATGAGCAAGCTCGAATTAACGAAGGTTAAGTAATCGTTTTTGTTCCTCGATCGAGTTTTTGTATTCCACAAATTCCGCCGCTTTTTTGGCGAACTGATGTCCCTTAGATCTGTTTCCTTTTCGATGCTCTAAACGTGCGATTCCTAGTAAAGCCAATCCGTGAATGTCTTTCGTGAATCGTTCCTCCCAAGGGTGTGTGAGGGCTTTGGCATAATAGGCCTCGGCGACGTTGTATCGCTTTGTTTCAAATTCCTCCCGCATGCCTCGGAAAACATGAGCCGCACCTTTGAAATAGGGGGAGTTGAGTTTTTCCAACTGGTCGACGAAGGGTTCTGCTGCCTCATATTGTCCCGATAAAGTCAGTAGCTCGGCGCGTTGCAAAATATACCAATGGTTATTCGGAAATTGTTGAATCAATTGGGTGTTGTAGGGAAGCCCTTTTTGGGGAGTTCCCTCGTATTTGTTGAAGACATAGCTGTAATAAAACAGAGATTCGTTTCGTACAAAGATTGTTTTTCGCGTTCCCGCTTCCAACATGGCTAACCCAGTTTTCTTATTACCTTCTTCGAAAAAGACCATCAAGGGTTTAATAATCGGATGTAATTCGGGGTAGGCGACGCGGTAGTAATTGTAGATACCCGAGGAATATAAAAATTCCGGTTGGCGCTCCGTGTTTTTGATCCCTATTTTCATAAAAGAATATGCCTTTCGTGCATAGGAAACCGCTTTCATGAAATTTTGGTTGTCGGCCTCGTAAGCTGCCAAAAATCCAAGCGATGCTGTGCAAAAGAAGGATGCTTCCAAATCATTGTTATTCTTATCGAAGGCTTCTTGTGCCAAATTATAGGATAACTCGAGGAAGGCTAAATAGGCCCGACTCTGTGCAGGGTGATCTTTGAGTGGGAAAAATTGTTGTTCATACTGCATGGCTGATAGTAGGTAGCCAGCAGGATGTTTGGGGTACAACGCTTTAATGCTATTGAAATCTTCCGTTGCTTCTTTGAAGTCGTATTGGTATAAGTGGTTCAGGCCCTGCGTGATAAGACTCCGTGCCTGTGCATGTTGCAGCAATTGAGCGGGGCTCAAAAAAGAAACGAATGTGAGGGCTATGACTAATAAAAAACGCATCATCAAATTTTGGTCCGTAAAAATAGGGAAGCTCTGTGGTTTTTGGGCCTAATTTTTTACTTTTGTTTCTATTTCATTTTTCCCACAGCCTCATGATTTCATTTCAGCAATTCACCTTATCCAATGGACTTCAAGTGATTGTGCATGAGGATCCCAGCACGACATTAGCCGTGATGGATGTCATTTATGATGTGGGTTCACGTGATGAAGATCCTGAGCGTACGGGTTTCGCCCATTTGTTTGAACATTTGATGTTCGGGGGATCCGTTAATATCCCGAATTATGATTCTCCTCTGCAATCCGTAGGTGGGGAAAATAATGCATTCACGACGCCGGATTTGACGAATTATTACATTTCCTTGCCTTACCAAAACTTGGAGACCGCATTTTGGTTGGAGTCCGACCGGATGTTATCCCTAGCGTTTAATCCCCAGTCTTTGGAGGTGCAACGCAAAGTGGTGATTGAGGAATTTAAACAACGCTATTTGAATCAACCCTATGGCGATGTTTGGTTGAAATTCCGTCCGATGATTTACCAAAAACATCCTTACCAATGGGCAACCATCGGGAAGGAAATCAAGCATATTGAGGAGGCAACTTTGGAAGATGTGAAGGCATTTTTCCAGAAATTTTATGTTCCGAGCAATGCTATTTTGGTCGTGGCCGGCCGCGTGAAATTGGAGGAGGTGAAAGCCTTGGCCGAAAAGTGGTTTGCACCCATACCGGCAGGAAAAAAGCCGCTACGAAATTTGCCGAAAGAGCCTGTTCAGACGGAAGATCGTCGGATGGAAATTAAGGCTGATGTTCCCTCTAATCGTATTTATTTGGCCTATTCGGTGGTGGGTCGTTATGAAGCGGGTTACCATGCGATTGATTTAATGTCGGATCTTTTAGGTCGAAACGAATCATCCTATTTGTATATCGAACTCGTTCAAAATCAGCGAATCTTTGATTCCTTAGGAGCTTCCTTAACGGGCTCGATGGATCCAGGATTACTGGTTATATCCGGTCAAGTTTGCGAGGGCGTCGATGTGGGTCATGCCGAAAAGTTACTTTTGGATACGATACAGGCTTTTGTTCAGGATGGAATTCATGCGGATGGATTGCAACGCGTAAAGAATCAGGCGGAGGCTTCCTTGGTTTTTGGGGAGGTAGAAGTATTGAATCGCGCGATGAATTTAGCGATGGCAGCTAATGCAGGGAATGTGGATTTCGTGAATACGGAGGCAAATCACATTGCGAATGTTAGGTTGGAGGAGATACAAAATTGGGCCAACAAGCTGTTTGTTCAAGGGAAAAAGAATACATTGCTTTATCTTAAACAAGGATAATCATGAAAATACGGGTTGGACAGGGTTATGATGTGCATCGTTGGGTGGAAGGACGTCCCTTTATTTTGGGAGGTGTGGAGATACCGAGTGATTTTGGACCTTTGGGGCATTCGGATGCCGACTTGGTTTGCCATGCATTATGTGATGCGCTTTTAGGCGCCGCGAATATGCGGAATATTGGTTATCATTTTTCGGATAAGGATCCGATGTGGAAGGGAGTTGCCTCGACATTGTTATTGAAGAAGGTCATGGAGATGATTCGTGAGAAAGGCTGGGAGGTAGGCAATGTGGATGTGACGGTGGTTTTGGATCAGCCCAAATTGAATCCGCATATCCCGGCAATTAAAGAAAATTTAGCTAAGGTGATGGAGCTTGACGAGGAACAGATATCGGTCAAAGCCACCACTTCGGAGGGTTTAGGTTTTGTAGGAAGACAAGAGGGTATTTCGGCGATGGCAGTCGCCCTAATTCAAGCGAAATAGTGTGATGAAAATCGATTTAGAAGCAGAAAGACTGGAAATTTTAAAGCGTTATCGCAAGCTTTTGCGTACGGCTAAGCCCTACTTAAAAGATGATGACGCCAAAGAAATCAAGAAGGCATTCTTGCTTTCCGCGGATGCGCACAAGGAAATGCGTCGCAAATCCGGGGAGCCATATATCTACCACCCTTTGGCAGTAGCTCAAATCTGTGTCGAGGAAATTGGTTTAGGACCCACGTCAATCATTGCGGCTTTGTTGCATGATGTCGTAGAGGATACCGACACGACCTTGCAGGAGATTGAAAAGATGTTCAATCCCAAGATTGCACAGATTATCGACGGTTTGACGAAGATCGCGGGGACGTTTGAATATGGTACGTCCCAACAAGCCGAAAACTTCCGGAAGATGTTATTGACGCTCTCGGATGACATTCGGGTGATCTTGATCAAGTTGGCCGACCGACTTCACAACATGCGGACGCTCGACAGCATGGCTAAAGAAAAGCAGTTGAAGATCGCATCCGAGACGATTTACTTATATGCACCTTTGGCACACCGTTTGGGATTGAACGCGATCAAGACGGAGCTGGAGGATTTGGGCTTGAAGTTTACGGAGACGGAAGCCTACCGCGACATTGCACACAAGTTGATGGAGAATAAGCAAAACCGCGAGAGTTTTGTGGAGCAATTTATTCGTCCGATTAAGAAATCCTTGGATGAGCGTGGGATGAAATATACCATCAAAGGCCGTCCAAAATCCATTTATTCCATTTACAACAAGATTAAGAAATCGAACACGCCCTTCGAGAAAATCTATGATTTATTCGCGATTCGGGTCGTGTTAGATGTGCCTTTGGAGCGGGAAAAGGGGGAATGCTGGGAGGTGTATAGTATTGTGACCGACCACTACCGACCGAATCCAAGCCGTTTGAAGGACTGGGTTTCAACCCCGAAATCGAACGGTTATGAATCCTTGCACACGACGGTGATGAGTATGCCTTTTGGCAATGACAAAGAGGGGCGCTGGGTAGAGGTTCAGATTCGGACGAAGCGCATGGATGAGATTGCGGAGAAGGGGGTTGCGGCGCACTTTAAGTACAAGGGAACGGATACGAGAACCTCGCAGGCCTTTGAGTCGTGGTTGAGCCAGGTGCGTGAGGCCTTGGAGATGAATGACAAGAGTCAATCGGCCGTTGAATTAGTCGATGACATCAAAAACTCCTTGTATCACGAGGAGGTATTTGTGTTTACCCCCAAAGGAAAATTAGTGGTATTACAGGCTGGCGCCACGGCGCTCGATTTTGCTTTTGAGATACACTCGGAGGTGGGTGCACATTGCATCGGTGCCAAAGTCGGAGGTAAATTGGTGCCACTTTCCCATAAATTGAGCAACGGAGACCAGTTGGAAATCCTGACCTCATCCAAACAGAAGCCTTCCGAGGATTGGTTGCGCATTGTGACCACAACGAAGGCGAAGGCGCGGATTAAGGATTGCATCAAAGAGGATAACAAGGGTTATTTGATTCAGGGCCGGGATATTGTGGAGGCGCGTTTGAAGCATTTGGGATACCCGAATTTGACGTTGGAATTAACGAATCAGTTGCGGGCCTATTTCAATGCGAAGGATGCGAATGATTTGTTCTATCGTTTTGGGAAGGCCTATATATCGGTGGATCAGTTGAAGCACTGGAAGGCCGACAAAGAAATGCATGAACGGAAGCAGGCGGAGAAGGCCATTAAGGCGCCGATTGTGGATAGCAAGTCCTTTAAAAAGGGGATGCAACAGGTGGAGCAGGGACGAAAGGAGTCGGATATTTTGTTGATTGGTGAGGACATGGACAAGGTGGATTATACCTTGGCGAAGTGTTGTAATCCGATTTCGGGGGATGAGGTATTTGGATTTGTGACAATTAATGAGGGGATTAAGATACATCGGACTACTTGTCCGAATTCGCCCGAATTGTTATCGAGGCACGGTGATCGTGTGATTAAGGCGCAATGGACGAGTCAAATTCAGATGTCATTTGTTGTCGAATTGACGATTCGAGGGATTGATCGGGTAGGCTTGGTAAATGATGTGACGCGAGTGATTTCGGATGAGTTAAAAGTAAACATAACGGCCCTGTCGATCGGGGTGAAGGATGGCTTATTTGAGGGAAAGATTTCCTTAATGATTCAGGATACGTCGCATCTGGAAAATCTGGTTGCGGAGTTGGAAATGGTATCGGGAGTTATCGAGGTTGCGAGGGATGAATAAGTAGTTTTATTCCGTTTTTTTTGCTTATTTTACGTTGTTTTTTTTCAAGAATGTCCGCAGAAATAGAGAAGTTTGATTCGGTTAAAAAGATTTTCACAGCTTATTTAGAAAATAAGGGTCTGCGGAAAACGCCGGAGCGCTTTGCTATCTTGGAAGAGATCTATTTGCGGGATGATCATTTTGATGTGGAGGAATTATACATCTCCATGAAAAACAAGAAATATCAGGTGTCGCGTGCGACGGTTTACAATACGCTGGATGTGCTGGTGGAATGCGATTTGGTGGTTAAGCATCAGTTTGGTCGTAATCAGGCGCAGTTTGAGAAATCCTATGGCCGTCGGCAGCATGATCATTTAATCTGTACGGATTGTCACAAGGTGACGGAGTTTTGTGATCCGCGTGTGCAGACGATTCAGAGTTTGGTAGGACAGATGTTGGAGTTCAATGTCATGCACCATTCCTTGATATTTTATGGGTCTTGTACCAAAAAGAATTGTGAGTTTCGGGATCAGTACCAGGCTCAATCACCGGAGTAATTTTTTATCATTTATATTCGAATTATATGGCAGTTGATGTATTGTTAGGCTTACAGTGGGGAGACGAGGGTAAAGGAAAGATTGTGGATGTTTTGGCACCTCGTTACCAAGTTGTTGCGCGTTTTCAAGGGGGACCTAATGCAGGTCATACACTTGAATTTGATGGATTTAAGCACGTATTACATCAAATCCCATCGGGAATTTTTCGTCAAGAGGTTCAGAATATCATTGGTAATGGGGTTGTATTAGATCCGATTATTTTCAAGAAAGAAATCGAGGGCTTGGCGCATTTCAATTTGGATTTGCGGAAGAACTTGGAGATCTCGAAGAAGGCTTCGATTATCTTGCCGACACACCGTTTGTTGGACGCCGCGTATGAGAAAGCAAAAGGCGATGCGAAGATTGGTTCGACGCTGAAGGGTATTGGGCCCACTTACACGGATAAAATTTCGCGTCAGGGATTGCGTGTAGGTGATATGATTTCGGCAGATTTTCATGCTAAATACAATGCCTTAGTGGATCGTCACAAGGCGATTCTAGATGTCTATAAATTCGAATATGATTTAGCTGCTGCGGAGAAAGAATTCTTCGATGCGGTAGCCTTCATGAAGGAGTTTCATTTGGTGGATTCGGAATATTCGGTGAATCATGCGATTCAGGCGGGTAAGACGATTTTAGCCGAGGGTGCCCAAGGATCTTTGTTGGACGTTGATTTTGGATCTTATCCATTCGTAACTTCCTCGAACACAATCACAGCGGGTGCTTGTACCGGTTTAGGGGTTGCGCCAAAGAATATCGGTGAGGTTTATGGAATTTTCAAGGCATACGCGACGCGTGTGGGTTCGGGACCTTTCCCGACGGAATTAGAGGATGAAGTGGGTGAGCGTATGCGTCAAGAGGGACGTGAATTTGGTTCGACGACGGGTCGTCCGCGTCGTTGTGGATGGATTGATTTGCCAGCATTGAAATATGCGATGATGATTAATGGGGTGACTCAATTGATTATGATGAAGGCGGATGTCTTGAATATTTTTGAGGAGATTCAGGTTTGTACGGGCTATGAAATGCCGGATGGTACGATTACAGATCAAATCCCATTTGAGATTACGGATATTAAAGTGAAGCCGGTATATGAGACATTGAAAGGATGGAATTGCTCGTTAGAGGGCATGCGTCGTTTTGAGGAATTGCCAGCAGAGCTTTCGGAGTATATTAAGTTTTTAGAGAAGCATTTAGATTTACCGATCAACTTCATTTCAACAGGCCCGGATCGTGAGGCCTGTGTGTTGCGCGGTGCTTTAGCATAAGATGACAGAGGGAATTGATTTAGCTGCGCTGTATGAGAATGAGGTAATCTATTGGATTACGTCGGAGCGTCCATTGGAGCAGTTGGATCAATCCCCTGTTTTACCTACCGAAGAGGTGGTTGAAGTAGGAGTTCCTGCCATAGGCACTCCATGGTTGGTGATTGGGGCCATCAATGAGGCTGAAAAATCCCGTTTACAATTGATTTTCTCGGCTCCGCCTTTGACTTTACCCGTATCGGATTGGTCGATTTTAGAGGCGGATCAAGTTCAGGTTTCCTTGGAGGAATTTGTAACTAAGTCGAAGCCAAGCCGTTTCATTTTCTTAGGCGAGCAGTCGATCGCTGGATTACAGGCGAATCAGGTGGTTTCATTTGGCGATAAGCGCGTGTATTATTTTCCTCGCTTGATTTCGACGTTGACCGATGCGGAGAAGGCGCTTAAGTTGGAGTTCTGGAATGCCCTAAAAGGATTAGTGTAGAGACGCGATACTTCGCATCAATCCCCAGGTTGAAACCTGGGGTTATACCCAAAACCCATTATCACAAAGAATATCTCGCCAAAGGCGTTACGTCTTGATCGGTGAATTCTCCTGCCTCATATTTGAAATGTCCGGCCATGGCGATCATGCCGGCATTGTCTGTGCAATATTGAAATGCTGGAATAAATACATCCCAGCCTTCTTTTTCACCCATCTCACTCAATCGGGAACGTAGTCCGGAATTCGCCGAAACACCACCCGCAATGGCAATCTGTTTGCAAGATTTTTCGCGCATGGCCTTTTTGACTTTGCGCAGTAGCATATCGATCAGACTCTTTTGGACGGAGGCACAAATATCTGCCTTGTTTTCCTCTACGAACTGTGGGTTTTTCTGGGTTTCTTTTTGAAGGAAGTACAGAATTTGGGTCTTAATTCCCGAGAAAGAGAAATTCAATCCGGGCATTTCCCCCAATGAAAATGGGAAGCGATCCGGGTTCCCTTCTTTGGCTAGTTTATCGATGAGCGGTCCACCCGGGTATGGCAAGCCAATGAGTTTAGCCGTCTTGTCGAAGGCCTCGCCCACCGCATCGTCTTGGGTTTCCCCAATGACCTCCATATGCAGGGCATCTTTGACCCAGACCAATTGCGTATGTCCGCCACTGACCGTTAGGCAAAGAAATGGAAATTGTGGTTTGGGCTCCTCGATAAAATGGGCCAATACGTGCGCCTGCATGTGATTTACCTCGATAAGGGGAATGTTAAGCGCAAGGGATAATGACTTCGCGAAAGAGGTTCCTACCAGTAATGCACCCAATAAACCTGGGCCCCGTGTGAAGGCAATGGCATTCAGTTCATTTTTGTTTATATTTGCTTTTTGGAGAGCCTCTGTTACGACAGGAATGATCGCTTTTTGATGTTCTCTACTGGCTAATTCGGGAACGACACCACCCCATTCCGTGTGGATGAGTTGGGTCGAGATGACGTTTGATTTTAAAACTCCATCCACCATGACGGCGGCGGAGGTTTCATCACACGAAGATTCGATGGCGAGTAGGTTCATTTTGCGAATTGTTTGCAAAAATAAGGCAAAAAAAATAAACATGGTAAAATACCTAAAGATCCTAGCCAAATCAGTCCTATACGGGTTGGTAGGAATCTTTTTGCTCATTTTTACCTTCATTTTGCTCCTTCGCGCCCCATCCAATCAAATGTTGTTGGCCAATTACTTCAAGCCCATCATTCAGCGTGAGCTGGGTTATCCGGTCGACTTAAAAGGCATTCAAGTCAAATTTTTCGACGAATTAAGCATTACGGGCCTGCGCGTTCAAGATCCTTGGGGAAAGGAAATGATCTACATTGAACACCTCGATGTCAATTTTAGTATTTCCGATTTGTTCTTGGGTGGAAACAAGCCTACGCTCGATTATGCCCGATTGTTCCGTCCGCGTGTTCATTTGATCTTGGAGAAAAAAGCCGGTCAGGTGAATTTAAATCACTTTGTTGATCAGATTATTGCCTGGGTTCACCGCATTTCGCCGACTCCCTCCAAGGGTTCATCGGTCTTCGTTATTCGTGAAGCAGACGTCGTAGACGGAAAGTTTATTTTGGATGATGAACAAGAGCTCAATTTAGCTTCAAATACGCATTTCGACTTATCGCATTTTACGGTTTCACACATTAATTCCAAGGTGAAACAATTCTATTCCAAAGGTGATACGATTGGCCTAGAGACCGTTGGCTTCCGCGCGGCGCATGAAATGACCCGTTTGCAAGTCAAGCGCATGAATACGCATTTCATGATTTGTGATCGCCAAATGCGTTTTGACCAATTGGATTTATCGGTCAATGATTCCTACATCGCCAATCAGTTTTTGGTCAATTACAAGAAAATTGAGGATTTGACTCAATGGTTTGATAAGGCGAATATGCAAGCCAATTTGGTCAATGCCCGTCTGAATTCAAACGATGTCGGACGATTTGTGGAGTCCATGTATCCTTACAAAGGCAATTACAAATTGCAAGGAAAGTTGTCGGGCACCGTGCGAGATTTGGCATTGAAAAAATTTCAATTAGGTTTCGGTACCAAGAGTATCTTGCGGGGTGATTTTACCTTCAAAGGTTTGCCCGATATTCCGAAGACCCAGATGGATTTTGTGATGCAAAATTCATTGTTTATCCCGGAGGATTTAGCCGTATTTATCACCAAACCGGCCGCAGATAAAATGCGGATTTTGGGTCCCGTTTCATTCTCCGGTTTGTTTAAAGGTACTAATACGAATTTTCGGACGGCCGGAAAAGGGAATACGGGTTTAGGCTACATGGAAGGGGATGTGACCATGCAAATGAAGGATTCCATGGCCTTGTCCGGATATGATGGTCGGGTCGCCCTCAAGAAGTTTAAACTCGGGAAATTATTGGTGCTGGAAGATTACTTAGGTACCATCGATTTGACTGCGAAAATCAAAGGAACAGGCTTTTCGAATGCCTCGGCGAAAGTCGATTTTGACGGCATGATTTCGGAAATCAATTTCAATAAATATGCCTACAAGCGGGTAAGTCTGAAGGGCAATTTGCAGAAGCAATTATTCAAGGGTACCGTCGCGGTGAAGGATTCCCACTTGTTGGCCACCATGGAAGGCGAAATTAATTTGCGTCAATCGAAGCCACTGTACCAGTTGGATGGGCGCATTGAACGCGCCGATTTAGCTACATTACATTTCACGAAGGAGGCCATTCGACTAAAAACGGCCTTTGATGTTGATTTATCATTGAATTCCTGGGATGATTTAACCGGACGTGGATTCTTTCAGGAGGTCAATATTCAGAAACCGAATATGGCGGATTTATCCATGGATTTGGTTTCGTTTAATTCGGATGTTCGTGCGGGTGGGAAGCGGCATTATGCCTTGAATTCCCCCTATGTTTCCGTGGAAGTCAATGGGGATTTTGTGCCAAGCCGCATGCAAAATGAGTTGCTGCAATTGTGGGATGAATACCAACTTTATTTTCAGAAAAACGAGCAGGAACGGAATGTCTATTATGCCTCCAAAACCCATGATACGGAAAGTCGGTATGGTGCCGATTTTACCATCGTTTGCCACGATGCGGCACCTTTGTTGAGTCGCTTTTTCCCTTCCTTGGGTGTGGCGCACAACACCGTTTTCTCAGGTAATATCACGAAGGGGCGTAGTTTTCAGGTTAGTTTAGAGGCTTATCCGGACACCCTCGTGATGGGAGGTTATTCGTTTTATCAATCGGTATTTTCGTTTCAAAGTTCCAAATATTTGGGTGGACCCGAGGTGTCATCCAGTTTGATTTT
>Ga0228701_1001486_pt1 | contig 15833 bp, 15 predicted proteins | sample McNCre117_Aug_MG_2_FD_178017 | JGI IMG/M metagenome (GOLD analysis project Ga0228701, IMG submission 178017) | Freshwater microbial communities from McNutts Creek, Athens, Georgia, United States - 11-17_Aug_MG | ecosystem: Environmental > Aquatic > Freshwater > Creek | place: USA: Georgia...
CTGACGACACTTCAAGTGCGTGCATTGAGTACTGATCAAATTTCGGCCCTGAACGCATCAGCGTCAAATCTGCAACCCACGCTTTCAGCCGCACAAATTAGCGCGCTCAGTGAGGATCAGCTATCGAATGTCGGTAGCGGAATTTCCAGCCAACTCAGCAGTGCACAAATCGCAGCACTGCAAACAACGGTCATTGGCCAGTTGAGCGCTGATTTCATAGATGGTCTAGGCTCTGCACAGCTCAAGGCCCTCACCACCAGCCAGCTTCAATTGCTCGGAACGACACAACTACAAGAACTCACAACAGCACAACTTGTGGGCTTATCGACCGCTCAAGTACAAAGCCTGACGCGCGCTCAGTTCCTGGAGAGCTTTAATGCGGCAGCCGCAGAGAGAGCAGCGAACCCAGCATCAACAGCTCAAAACACAGTCAGCTTGATGAGCAAACTTCTCACAGTGGCCAGTACCAATACTGGGGTGGGAACGCTCCAAACTGCTGCACTCAACAGCTGGTTAGGATCTGATTTTGTGAATGCAGTTAAGTAAGATCGTGCAACCGTCTTGAACTGCGGAAAAGAAAAAAGCCTCGATTTCTCGAGGCTTTATCTTTAATGGTGCGGCTGGCAGGAATCGAACCCACGACCCCTTGGTTCGTAGCCAAGTACTCTATCCAGCTGAGCTACAGCCGCTCTGGAAAAACGAAAGTATATCATAGATTGTGAAGTCCTTGACAGACCCATGATGAGCGCTTGTTCGTTTCCCTACATCTACAACCGACCTAGCAAGCAAATAGGGTTTCTCCGTAAGACCAAGCAAGCCAATTTTGTATACAGTTTTGCATGCATAGAGTCCTATAAGGAGTACCCATGACCCAATCCACCCATCCCGTTGACGAGCGCCTCCCCACAGGTAAGCTCGCCGCTCTCGGCTTGCAACATGTGCTTGTCATGTACGCAGGCGCTGTGGCAGTGCCACTCATCGTGGGCCGTGCGCTCAAACTCAGTCCCGAACAAGTGGCCATGCTCATTTCGGCCGATTTGTTTGTATGTGGCTTGGTCACTCTGATTCAATCTTGGGGCGCCACTCAATGGTTTGGCATTCGTTTGCCTGTGATGATGGGCGTGACCTTCGCGGCTGTCGCCCCGATGGTGGCCATGGCCAACGCCAACCCTGGCGATGCCGGCGCACAACTCATCTTCGGTGCCATCATGGGCGCAGGTGCGATCTCGATGCTGATTGCGCCATTGGTCAGCCGCATGTTGCGCTTCTTCCCGCCTGTGGTGACGGGCACCATCATTGCTGTCATTGGCATCAGCTTGATGCGCATTGGCATCAACTGGATTTTTGGCAACCCGTTCGGCCCAACAGCGCCGTCCATCGTCAACCCTGAGCACGCCAAGTGGTTGGCTGATGCTGCGGCAGCGGCTTCTGCACCTGGTTCCACCTTGCCTGCTGTGCCAAAAGACTTGGCTTTGATGGCCAAAATGCCTAACCCCAAATACGCCGACCTCACAGGCGTGGGCATTGCAACCTTGGTGCTGGCTTCTATCTTGTTGATTTCCAAATTCGCCAAAGGCTTCATCGCCAACATCTCGGTGCTCTTGGGCATCATCATTGGTGGCGTCGTGGCTACCAGCATGGGCTTGATGAACTTTGACAAAGTGGGCAAGGCTGAGTGGTTTGGCATCGTCACACCATTCCAATTTGGTATGCCTGTGTTTGACCCCGTGCTCATCATTACCATGACCTTGGTGATGATTGTGGTGATGATCGAATCGACCGGCATGTTCTTGGCCTTGGGCGAAATGACAGACCGTCATGTGGACCGCCCTGCACTCACCCGTGGTTTGCGCACCGATGGTTTGGGTACGCTGATTGGCGGCATCTTCAACACCTTCCCCTACACCAGCTTCTCGCAAAACGTGGGCCTCGTGGCCGTCACGGGTGTGAAGAGCCGCTTTGTGTGCGTGGCTGGGGGCATCATCCTCATCATCTTGGGCGTGATTCCCAAGATGGCTGCGCTGGTTGAGTCTTTGCCCACCGTGGTCTTGGGCGGCGCTGGCTTGGTGATGTTTGGCATGGTGGCCGCCACCGGCATTCGCATCTTGGGCGGCGTGGACTTCAAAAGCAACCGCTTCAACAGCTTGATCGTGGCCATTTCCATCGGCATTGGCATGATTCCGTTGATTGCGCCTAACTTTAAGCAATGGATGCCACACAACCTACACCCCCTCATTGAGTCGGGCATTTTGTTGGCTTCTTTGTCGGCCGTGTTGTTGAACTTATTCTTCAATGGCGCCTCTGAAGATGAGTCGGCAGCCGTAGCGGCAGCTCGACAGGCAGATAGCCACTAAATCTTCGAATACTCTTCAAAAAGCCCGCTAATTTGCGGGCTTTTTTCTTGCTGGATCTGGTACATGTCACATAAGCAGTAATACCAACGGGCCATCGCAACACAGGCCGTTACACTCCCTGCTCAAGAAAAAACGGTCATAGACCGCACACAAAATATTCCACTTGGAGCACATAAGACATGGAACTTCTTCAAAACACAGACTTCTGGCTAGGCCTGTTGTTGATCATCTGGATCAACATCATCTTGTCGGGTGACAACGCTGTGGTGATTGCGTTGGCCGCACGTAGTCTGCCTCCCGAACAACAAAAGAAAGCCATCCTGTTTGGATCCGGCGCTGCCGTGGTGCTGCGTATTGGCTTGACCGTGGTTGCAGCCAAGTTGATGACACTGGAGTATTTGCAAATCATCGGCGGCGCCTTGTTGCTGTGGATTGGTGCACAGTTGCTGGCTGGTGAAGACGAAGATGAAGGTGAAGATGGTGAGCACAGCAGCTTGTTTGCCGCCATTCGCACCATCTTGATTGCCGATTTGGTCATGAGCTTGGACAACGTCATTGCTGTGGCCGCTGCGGCCAAAGGCGACGAAGTGCTGCTCATCATCGGCTTGGCCATTAGCATTCCCTTGGTCATTTTCGGTAGCACCTTGATGATCAAACTCATGGAGCGCTTCCCCATCATCATCACCTTGGGCGCAGCCTTGATTGGCTGGGTGGGCGGTGAAACCATGGCCAGCGATGCGGTGTTGCGCGAATTCAATGAGGCTAATTCTTGGTTCCACTTAACTGCAGCTGCAGCAGGTGCAGTCGTTGTGTTTGCCTGGGGCAAGTTCAACCAATCACGCAAGCACCACAGCAGCGTCGAAGCCGAATAGTCTTTGATAGGCCTCACCCCCTCTAAGCCAGCCTGCGTGCTGGCTTTTTTCTTGCCGAGACACGAGACTTTCGGATACGCACTCTTAAAGTGCAAATCACCCCACTGGTGCAGCGTCAGTTTGTATACAAACCAAACTCGCGCACAATTTGGCCCCAACACGATGCACACGGGGCTTTTACAACGGGCACCTTTATTGCGTACTCGTAGAGATAAGCACCTTCATTCACTTTGTTTTCAGAGGTTCACATGATCAAACGCACCTTCATCAAAACCACACTCGGCTTGGCCTTGGCTGCCAGCTTTGCAAGCGCTTGCGCACAAACCACCGCGTTGAAATTTCAACTCGATTGGCGCTTTGAAGGTCCCGCTGCTTTCTTCTTGGTACCCGTGGCCAAGGGATATTTCAAAGATGCCAAGCTCGATGTGACCGTGGACGCTGGCAACGGCTCAGGCGGCGCAGTCAACCGCGTGGCTTCTGGCGCTTACGACTTAGGCTTTGCCGACTTGGCCGCCTTGATGGAGTTCCACGCCAACAACCCCGACGCCCCCAACAAGCCCGTGGCCGTGATGATGGTCTACAACAACACCCCCGCATCGGTGATGGCACTCAAGAAGTCGGGCATCAAAACACCCACCGATTTATCAGGCAAAAAACTCGGCGCCCCCGTGTTTGACGCAGGTCGCCGCGGCTTTCCCATCTTCGCCAAAGAAAACAAAGTCGGTACAGTGAACTGGGTGTCAATGGACCCACCTCTGCGCGAAACCATGCTGGTGCGAGGCGATGTGGATGCCATCACCGGCTTCACCTTCACCTCTTTGCTCAACATCGAAGCACGCGGCGTGAAAGCCGATGACGTGGTGGTGATGCAATACCCCGACTTCGGCGTGAAGCTGTATGGCAACGCCATCATCGCTTCGCCCAAATTGATCAAAGAAAATCCAGCCGCCATCAAAGCCTTCTTGGCCGCGTTCACCAAAGGTGCGAAAGACGTGATGGTCGACCCGGCCAAAGCCATTGAAACCGTCAAAGCACGCGACGGCATCATCAACACCGAACTCGAAACACGTCGCTTGAAGTTGGCAATTGACACCGTCATCAACAGCCCTGATGCGCGTGCGGAAGGGTTTGGTCAAATCAAAGGCCCACGCTTGTCACTCATGGCCTCGCAGGTGTCAGACGCCTTTGGCACCAAAACCCGCGTGAAAGCTGAAGACATTTGGAACGGCGCCTTCTTGCCCTCAACCAAAGAACTCGATGTGTTGCCCAAAGCTAAAAAGTAATTAGGCACCACTTGATGACCGCGTCTCCTGAACACTTCGTCGATTTTCAAAACGTCTGGCTGGCCTACAACGACGAGTTGTTGGCGCAAAACCACTTTGCAGTGGAAGACATCAACCTGCAAGTTCAACAGGGCGAGTTCATCGCCATTGTGGGGCCATCAGGTTGTGGCAAATCCACCTTCATGAAACTCACCACGGGTTTGAAAAAACCCAGCCGTGGCACGATTCATGTCGATGGACAGCCCGTCAATGGCCCACTCAAAATCAGCGGCATGGCGTTTCAGTCGCCCTCGCTCTTGCCTTGGCGCACCACGCTGGACAACGTGTTACTGCCTTTGGAAATCGTGGAGCCTTATCGCTCCAATTTCAAAGCCAAGAAGGCCGAGTACGAAGCACGCGCCATCGCCCTTTTGCAAAGCGTGGGTTTAACGGGCTACGAGCGCAAGTTTCCCTGGGAGCTTTCAGGCGGCATGCAACAGCGCGCCAGCATTTGCCGCGCGCTGATTCACGAACCCAAGATGCTGTTGCTTGACGAGCCGTTTGGCGCGCTCGATGCCTTCACCCGTGAAGAGCTGTGGTGCACGCTGCGCGACTTGCAGGCGGCACAAAAGTTCAACGTCATCTTGGTCACCCACGATTTGCGCGAGTCGGTCTTCTTGGCCGACACCGTGTATGTGATGAGCAAGAGCCCAGGTCGCTTTGTGGTCAAGCGCCACATCGACCTGCCCCGCCCGCGTGATCTTGAGGTAACTTACACGCCCGAGTTCACCGACCTCGTGCACGAGTTACGCGGCCACATTGGGGCCATGCGTAAAGACGGCATCAACTTGGGGCAATGAAGATGAATCAAAAACAACTTGAAACATGGGCGCCTTGGGGCCTGCTGGTGCTCACCCTCGTGGTGTGGCAAATCTTGTGCTCGGCCTTGAATGTGTCTGAATTCGTGTTCCCCTCGCCCCTGCGCATTTGGCAGCAAATGGTCGAATACCGCGACGTGATTGCTGGCCACGCTTGGCGCACCTTCTGGGTGACGATGGTGGGTTTTGGCATTGCCATTGTGGTCGGCGTGTTGCTGGGCTTCGTCATTGGTAGCTCACGCTTGGCGTATGCGGCCGTGTACCCGCTGATGACCGGCTTCAATGCGTTGCCCAAAGCCGCATTTGTGCCAATCTTGGTGGTGTGGTTTGGCATTGGCGTGGGCCCCGCTATCTTGACCGCCTTTCTCATCAGCTTCTTCCCCATCATGGTCAACATCGCCACGGGTTTGGCGACTTTGGAACCTGAGCTGGAAGACGTGTTGCGCGTGCTGGGTGCCAAACGCTGGGATGTGTTGATCAAAGTCGGCCTCCCCCGCTCCATGCCTTACTTCTACGGCTCACTCAAAGTCGCTATCACTTTGGCCTTTGTCGGCACCACCGTGTCTGAGATGACCGCTGCCAACGAGGGCATTGGCTACTTGCTCATCTCCGCAGGCTCGGCCATGCAAATGGGCTTGGCCTTTGCGGGCCTGGTCGTGGTGGGTGCCATGGCGATGATCATGTATGAGCTCTTCAGCTGGGTGGAAAAACACACCACCGCTTGGGCCCATCGGGGCTCGCAAAACCATTGAACTTGAGCCCTTCCGAACAGCCGCTTTCGAGCGGCTTTTTTTACCCCTTTTATATTCATTAGAAACACTAAGTTCGTCGAATTTATGGGATTAAATCGATAAATTCATCGTATTTACGAATATCATCGGTGCCACTTTCGCTCGGCAGCCGCCCCACTTTGGCATGTCGGATTTTCCACTCTTCAAGGCGGTACACATGGCATCATCGCACGAACACAAGGCCGAGAGCACCCATCTCGGCCCCAATGCAGCAGACAAACTCTTTCTAGCTTTTTTAGTCTTGGTGGTCGTAGCCGTGACTTGGCTGGGGGTGGTGAATTACAAAGAAGCACTCAAAACCGAAGCCGCCAAAAGCAATGGTGAAGCCTGGGTCGCTTGGCTCACAGAAACCGGCACGACACGCTTTGAAGCCGACACCACACACCCTGCTTGCAAAGGTGGCGTCAAAGCCGCCGCCGATGCCAAGGCCGGAGCGCCTGGCACTTGGGGGGCTTGCCTAGCGCACATCATGGAAACAACCGAGTTGAAAGATCAAGTGAACGCATTTTTCAATGCACCCCCTCACTTTGTCGCCGCATGCGTGCCTTCTGACCGCACCCTCATGGGTGCCATTTTGTTGGAAGACCTGATGCCAACGCCTCCAGGTTCAGCCACCCCCTTTGTTGCAACTCAGCTGATTGAGACAGACAGCATTGATTACAAGATGCAATTGCGCTTGTCTGTGTGTGACAAAGGTGGCTACGCCATCAAAGTTGCTGAATTTGAATTCTGAGGTGCGCTATGGAAATTACTAAACACGACAAATTTCTGAAAGACCTCAATGTTGAGGCCATTCTCGGTCAGGATCAAGAAGCTGACATTTCACGCGACTTGCCCATGCGCAAGTGGCTGTATTCATGGCTTTTAGATCCAAACATCCCAGGCAACTTCCAAGCTGCCATCGATAAATGGATCAGCTACCTCATCATTGGTAACTTGTTCAGCCTCATGTTTGAACATGTGCCTGCGGTGTACGAGCCATACCGCGTTTGGTTTGAGATGTTTGACATCTTCTCTGTCGCAGTGTTCACGATTGAATACGCCTTACGACTGTATTTGGCGCCTGAAGACGAGGAATTCAAGAACCGCAAGCATGCGCGCTTTGGCTTCATCACCAGCCCGTTTGCCATCATCGACTTTTTGGCGGTCGCGCCTTTCTACTTGAAAGCGTTCATCCCCATCGACTTGCGCGTATTGCGATTCCTGCGACTGTTGCGAATTTTGAAGTTGTTCCGCGTCTTGATTCCTGCGATTGCTGAATTCAAAGAACTGAACAAGAACCGGACCTTCCGCCAAAAAGTACACGCCTTGGTATTCCCAAGCGAATACGGTGGCACGATGCAGCACATTTTTGAAGTGTTCATCGGTGTGTGGGTGATCTTGTCAGTGATGGCTGTGATCTTGGAATCGGTCAAGAGCATCAACTACATCTTGCATTTGCAATTCGTCATCTTGGATGCGGTGGCGGTTGCCATCTTCACTTTGGAATATTGCATGCGCATGTATTCATGCGTCGAAGAGCCCGGCTACAAAGGCGCTTTGTTGGGTCGCTTCCGTCAGGCCAAGAGCCCATCGACCTTCATCGACTTTTTGGCCATCTTGCCGTTCTTCTTGGAAGTGTTCTTACACCACCTGATCGACTTGCGCTTCTTGCGGGTGTTCCGTTTGGCGCGATTGCTCAAACTCACACGCGGCAGCGATGCCACAGCGGTGTTGGTCAAAGTGGTGGTGCGTGAGTGGCCTGTGATGGGCGCTGCCACCTTCATCATGATGTTGTTGTTGGTTTTGACGGCCAGTTTGGGCTACTTGTTTGAATACGACGCCCAACCTGAAAAGTTTGAGAACATCCCCACCTCCATTTACTGGGCGGTGATCACCTTGGCTTCTGTGGGCTACGGCGATATTTCGCCCGTCACCCCGATGGGTCGCGCCATGACCAGCGTGTTGGCTTTGTTGGGTATTGGTATCTTCGCAATTCCTGCGGCGTTGTTGGCTTCTGCTTTCAGCGATGAGTTGGTGAAAGAACGTGACCAATTGAAGGCCAATTTGTTTGCCATCCTCAAAGACGGTCACATCAGCGAAGCGGAAGCGGTTGTCATCCGCTCAGAAGCCAAACGCTTGCACTTGACCGTGGAAGAGGTCAACAAGCTGATTGAGGTGGTGATCAAAGAGCACGAGCTCGAAGAGCGCAATCCTCTGCCAATTCATAAAATTGCCGAAAATCCGGCCTTGGCGGTGGAGCACTACAAAACCTTGCTCGGGCAAATCAGACAACTTGGCATTCAGACCGATGCCACCCAGTTTGAGACAGCCGCACAGCAAGGAACGCGATTGTCATCAAACGAACTTGATTTGTGGCACAAAATCCAAGGTAAAGCCTAAGACAATCGGCCACGCTCACTTTGTGTGGCCGATTTCTTTATCAGACATCTCATTCAATTTCGTTAGACCTTCGCCATGACAACCGGTATTAAGACCACCCTGATGGAAATCTTGGAGGGCTCCCCCAAGCACACAGCCAGCCGCTATGTCGAGTGGCTCATCACCTTCGTGGTGTTGGTCAACTGTTCTGCGGTGATTCTCGATTCCGTCCCCGAAATCCATGCCGAGTTCAAAGATTTTTTCCATGAACTCGAGTTTTGGAGTGTGATGTTTTTTACTGTCGAATACATCGCACGGGTATGGTCCTTAGGCGCCAAATACAGCCGTGACCATGGTGGCTCGTGGAAGGGGCGTTTTGAATATATGTTCAGTCCGTTTGGATTGGTGGACTTCTTTGCCACCATGCCGCACTACATGCACATGTTCTTCCCGACCCTTGATTTGCGCATCCTGCGTGTCTTGCGCTTGCTGCGAATCTTGAAACTCTCCAAATACAACACCGCACTACAAGACCTATTTCATGCGGTGTATTCCGAACGTCAGGCATTTGGATCGGCGGTGTTTTTGCTCACCATCGCCACCATTGTGTCGGCCTCATTGATGCACTTTGCAGAGGGTCATCAGCAGCCAGAATTTTTTGGCACCATCCCACACTCCATCTATTGGGCCATCGTCACCATCACATCTGGCTATGGCAACGTAGAACCCATGACCAAGGCTGGCGAAAGCATTGCCCTCATCACCGGTTTCTTGGGTGTGTGTATGGCCGCCATCATGACGGGTATCGTGGCTTCCGCCTTCTCTAACCAAGTGGCCCGAAAGAAAGCCGCGTTTGAAGCACAGCTGCGTGAGGTTTTCAAAGACGGCAATATGTCAGACGAGGAGCTAGAGACTCTCAAACGTCTACAAGCGCATTACCGCTTATCAGACGAGCAAGTCGAAGCCATGATGCTGCGCGCCAAAAATAAATCATCTGCTGCTGAGTGAGCGACACCATGAACACCGTTACCCCTACTCGCTCCTCTTACCAGCGCATCAAGCGTCGCACCTTCGAAATCATGGAAGGTGAAGTGCCTGACAAATACAGCCACTTTGTCGAAATTTTCATTGCCTTGTTGGTGGTCGCCAATGTGATTGGCATCATCTTGGAGTCGGTGCCAGAGATTCACGACGCCTTTGCGTATGAATTCCACGCATTCGACGTTTTCAGTGTGGCTGTGTTCTCCATCGAATTCGTCATGCGCGTATGGTCGTACAGCGAAAAATACATCCACAGTGGCGGCTCGGCATGGGATGGTCGCAAAGAATATGTCTTTAGCTTTTACGGCATCATCGACTTTGTCAGCACCGTGCCGTTTTACTTGCAGCTGCTCCTTCCTGGTGCGGACTTGCGTGTGTTGCGTATGTTCCGATTGATGCGGATCTTCAAACTCTCTCGCTACAACAGCGCTTTTGAAGACATGGTGGCGGCTGTCAAAGCAGAGAAAGACTCTTTCTCATCAGCTGTGTTTCTGCTGTTCATCAGCTGCTTGCTGTTTTCTTCGTTGATTTACATCATCGAGGGTCATGAGCAGCCCGAGATATTTCCTTCCATCCCTGCGGCGATGCACTGGTTTGTCATCACCATCATTTCGGGATGGGGCAACGTTGACCCCGTCACCTTCCTTGGCACTTTGCTGGTGATCTTGACACAAATTCTGTCCATCGCCTTGGCGGCCATCCTGACGGGTGTGGTTGCTACGGCCTACACCGCACAAGTTGAACGCCGCCAAGCCTTGTATGAAATGGAAGTGCGATCTGCACTCGCCGATGGCGTGGTCACAGAAGAAGAGCAACACAAGCTCAAAATCATGCAGGCCAAATTGGGCATGTCTGATGAGCAGGTCGACGCCATCAAGCACCAAATGGAAGAAGAGAAACACATCTCTGCCGCCAATAAACAATAATCAAACTTTATAGCCTTTAGGAGTCGGTGATGGACAACGGCGCATACGAAAAATACAAACAAGAAAATCCAGACGTCTACACCCCGCTGTCCACTTACGACTATATGGACCAATTTGTGCATCAACTCACGCCCGTCGAACTAGGCGTGTGTGTGGTTGCTGTGGTGCTGGCTGTCTTCGCTTTGTACAAAATTTTTGCCAAGCGCAAAGACAAGCATCCAGAAGATCACAACGAATAAGAAAGAACCACCATGAGTGAAATACCAGAAACCGAATTACCACATCACGGCAACGATCCCTTTCGTACCCGCTGCGCCATGCTGGTGTCTGTGTTGGCCATGTGTTTAGCCATCGCCAGCTTAGGTGGCAACAATGCCTCGAAGGAGAGCATGAGCAACAACATCTTGGCATCCAATGCCTATGCGTTCTACCAAGCCAAAAACATTCGCCAAACCGATTACAAAATTGCAGCAGATGAGCTGCGCGTACAGCTAGCCAATGACAAGCTGTCATCCGCCGCTAAATCTCTGGCCGAAAAGAAGCTAGAAGCATACGAAAAAAATATTGCCCGCTACGAATCTGAACCAGACACAGGAGACGGCAAAAAAGAGCTGATGGCCAAAGCCAAAGAGCACGAACACGAGCGCGACATTGCGCTGCGCCAAGACCCTTGGTTTGATTATGCCGAAGCACTGCTGCAAATTGCCATCGTGCTGACCTCGGTTGCCATCTTGACAGGCGCACATGTGCTGTTCTGGGTCCCCTGCGTACTAGGCGTCATGGGAATTTTGTCTACGATCAATGGTTTCTTGCTGTTGATTTAACAACATTTGATCTGACACAAAGGCCCCTCGATGGGGCCTTTTTCATCAGTCCTGCGCATCCGCCTTACAGGAGAATAGAGAAATGACCAGCCACACCCATCAACACGCCCCCTCTATGCTGTCATCCATCTACAAATGGTTGTTTGATTCCGAGTTCAAACACGGCCTCAACCATGCGGTAGAACGATTCATTGCACTGCTCATCATTGCAAGTGTGCTGGCCGTGTTGATCGAGAACACGCCCCAAATTTACAACGATTACACGCAATGGTTCCATTGGTTTGATGTCATCACCGTTGGCATCTTTTCGCTCGAGTATGTCTTGCGCGTGTCCACCGCACATTTGCATCCAGACTTTGCGGGCAAGCGCTTTCCACGCCTGCGGTATGCCTTGAGCTTTTATGCTTTGGTCGATTTGATTGCGATTGCGCCGTTTTACTTTGCCCGCTTTGTGGATGTGGATGTCGAAATGTTGCGGGTCTTGCGGGTCATGCGATTGGCGCGGATGTTCAAGCTCTCACGCCAAATCATTCCGGCATGGCATGAATTCCAGGCCTTGAACGAAGGGCGAAGTTTCCGCGCCAAAGTCTTTGCCATGTTAGAACCCACAGGCCATTCAGGTCGTTTGCACTCTTACATTGACAACTTCATTGTGATGTGGATTGCCCTGTCGATTACATGCGTGATCTTTGAAACCGTGGAGTCGGTGCGTGCTTTATTTGCCACCGAATTCATGGTGATTGACTTGATGGCCTTCAGCATCTTCACGCTCGAATACATCGCACGCGTCTACGCGGCACCAGAAAACCCCAAATACAAAAACCTGCGCATGCCCCGCTGGGCGCATGTGCGAACAGGCCAAGCCATCATTGACTTACTCACCATACTCCCGTTCATCTTGGAGAGTTTATTCAGTCAACACTTAGATTTGCGTTTCTTACGGGTTTTCCGCTTGATGCGTATGCTCAAGCTGACGCGCTACACATCCGCCATGGAGACGCTCTACAAAGTGGTGCTGCGTGAATGGCAAATCATCTTTGCTTCGGTGTTTGTGATGATGCTGTTGGTTGTGCTCACAGCGAGCTTGGGTTACCTATTCGAACATCCAGCGCAGCCCGATAAGTTCGAGAACATTCCACAATCCATCTATTGGGCGGTGGTCACATTGGCCTCGGTGGGCTACGGCGATATATCCCCCATTACCCCCATGGGGCGTGCATTGACGGTGGTGTTGGCTTTGTTGGGAATTGGTATTTTTGCCATCCCTGCGGGTCTCTTGGCATCGGCCTTTACAGACCAATTGCGCATCGACCGTGATGCCTTCAAACAACGCTTGATGCTGGCCTTTGAAGATGGTCTATTAGACAGTTCAGAGCGTGAACTCATTGTGGCTGAAGCTGAACGTTTGCACTTATCACATGACGAAGTCGAACGCCTCACGCAAGAAGCCCGTACAGAATTCGCAAACAAAGAGGCTGAAGACCACACCCATGCCAATGGCTTGGTCCTTGATGCCAAAGCACATCCCGCACTAGCCGCTGCGCAGTTCAAACTGTTGGTTGACCAATTGGCCATCATCACCCAAGCCACGGGGGAAGACGTGATGCGCAAAAATCTAGGCCACATCAAAACGGACCACCAAGCCGAACTCGATGTGTTGGCCATCGTGGCCAAACGTACCCCCTAAGGTCTGAAAGATTCCACAATGACCCATTTTTACGAACCACGCTTAGGCCACGGCCTACCTCATGATCCCTTCAATGCCATCGTCGGTCCACGCCCCATCGGCTGGATCTCGACACGCAGCAATGACGGCGTATTGAATCTGGCACCGTACAGCTTTTTCACAGCGTTCAACTACATCCCGCCCATCGTTGGTTTTTCTAGCATTGGCCCGAAGGACTCGCTGCGTAATGTGCAAGAGAACGGTATGTTTGTATGGAACCTCGTGACCCGTCCGCTTGCCGATGCCATGAATCAAACCTGTGCCCCTGTTGGACCTGAGGTCAATGAATTCGAACTCGCAGGTTTAGCCACCGCGCCGTCGCGCGTGATTGATGTACCGCGTGTTGCCGACAGCCCCGTCTCGTTTGAGTGCCGTAGCACCCAAATCATTCAACTTGAAGGCTTAGACAAACAAAAAATTCCCACTTGGTTGGTACTCGGAGAGGTAGTCGGCGTTCACATTGCAGACCATTTACTCCATGACGGCATTTACGACACAGCCAAGGCGGCGCATGTGTTACGTGGAGGCGGACCTGCGGATTACTTCACCGTCGGAGCCGAACAGTTGTTTCGGATGTGGCGTCCCAAAGCTTAAGCTGACGCAGACCAATACACCTGCTGGGGGTTGTTGCACAGCACATCCTCTAGGTGGTCTGGCCCCACCCACATTGTCAAATCAGAAAACAGCCTGCCATAGTTGGCCAACTGCTCATGGTTGGTGCAGGGCCAATCACTCCCCCACAGCAATGCCTTTGGTCCCAATTCGTGCAACCAAGCGTTTGCCAAGCTCGCGGCATCAAGGCCTGCCAGTCGATAGGCGCCACTGAGTTTGACGTAAGTTGGCACCTTCCGTGCGCGATGGCAGATGGCTTTTATGCTGGCATCGTGCGCGCTCACCACTTCGGGCTTCCCCATGTGGTCAATGACCAAGGGGATATCTGTCGGCAACTGCGCCAACACAACGGGCAAAGCGCCTTGATCCGTGTGCAACTCTAGGTGCCAACCTAATTCACCCAACCTTTGCCAAATTTGATTTGCTTGCGTCCACTCGGGTATGACGTGTGACACGCCCGCCAAATTCAGTCGTATGCCGCGCACACCTTTGTCGTGCAAAGCACGCAATGCGTCAGCCGGTGTATCTGCCGCCACCACGGCGACGCCGCGCAGCGCATCTGGGTGTGCATCTAAGGCGTTCAACATCAAACTGTTATCAACACCTAAGAAGCTAGGCTGAACCCAAACCCCGCGCCTCACGCCGACCTGTTGGGCTAGAGTCATCCAATCCTGCAAGGACGCGCTGTACTGTGGCACATAGCGCGCGCCCTCTATAGCAACGCCCGCATGGAAGACATGGAAATGGGTGTCTACCCAATTTTTTGACTGATCTGGATTCATGCGGTATATTCTAGTCCTCTAGATGTCCAATTTCAAGATGAACACCCTACTCCGCACCGATACCCCTGGTCAAAGCCGCTATGGCAAATTGGCACTTGCACTGCGTGATCGCATCTTGAAGGGCGAGTGGGCACCGGGCGAGGTGATTCCAGCCGAATCCGCATTGGCTCAAAGCTATGGCGTGGCACTGGGCACGATTCGTCAAGCCTTGGCCTTGTTGGTAGAGGACGGTGTTTTACAACGCCGCCATGGCAAAGGTACCTTCGTGACCAAAGGGGTTGACGGTGCATCCATGATGCGATTCTTTCGATTTCGTGACGTAGATACCCCGACCGGTGAAACACCCCGATCACGCATTTTGTCGAGTCGATTGCGAAGTGCCACCGCTCAAGAAGCCAATGCACTTGGGTTACTGCGCAATGCTCAAGTGTTGCATCTTGAGCGTTTACGCAGCATAGGCGAGGAGCCTTGTTTGTTAGAAACCATCGTGTTACCGCTGCCACTGTTTGGGAAATTAGTCGATTCAGATACCCATGCATGGGACGATCTGCTCTACCCCATGTTTCAACAACGTTGTGGCGTGGTCATTCAAAAAACACATGACAGCCTGAGCTTCTCTCAACTCAATGTCACTCAAGCCAAACGACTCAAACTCAACCCAGGCCACCCATGCGTGCTGGTTGAACGCCAAGCCTTTGACATGGCGGGTCGGTGTGTCGAGTTACGGACCACCCGAGGCGATGCTTTTTCGTTCAAATACACCACGCAGTTGCAGTGATGCACATTCACAGGAGATACACCATGACACACAGCACCTCGACGATTCGCTGCCAAACTGTCAAAGCAGTTGTGGCCACTTTTCTTCCACTCTGCGCACTGATGCCTACGGCCATGGCCCAGGGCGCGTTTCCCAACAAGCCCATCACGCTGGTCGTCACTTACCCACCGGGAGGGGGTGCCGACGCCATGGCACGTTTGATCGCTCCCAAAATGGGAGAGGCCTTAGGACAAAGCGTCATCATCGAGAACAAACCTGGTGCAAGCGGTCAAATTGGCGCATCAGCCGTCGCTAAAGCCACCCCCGATGGCTACACCTTGATGCTAGATGCCTCCTCGTTTTCGGCCAACCCAGCGCTCTATCCTAAGTTGCCATATGACAGTCTCAAAGCCTTCAAACCGATTGGCGTTGTCGCCTTATTTCCCAACGTAGTGCTAGTCAATGCCAGCTTTCCGGCCAAAAGCATTGCTGACCTCACAGCAGCTGCTCGAAAAGAGAAGGACGCCGTATCTTATGCATCCTCTGGCAATGGCTCAGCTCAACATTTAGCCGGAGCGCTGTTCGAGTCTGCGGCCAAAGTCGACATGGTGCATGTGCCCTACAAAGGTGGAGGGCCTGCTCTCAAT
>Ga0228701_1001489_pt1 | contig 15826 bp, 14 predicted proteins | sample McNCre117_Aug_MG_2_FD_178017 | JGI IMG/M metagenome (GOLD analysis project Ga0228701, IMG submission 178017) | Freshwater microbial communities from McNutts Creek, Athens, Georgia, United States - 11-17_Aug_MG | ecosystem: Environmental > Aquatic > Freshwater > Creek | place: USA: Georgia...
ACGCTGCCTTCGGGTCAGGGCACGGTGGTGCTCAAGGTGGTGGATGCGGCGGGCAACGAGGTGTTGAGCCCCAGTCAAAGTTACACGCTGGACACTACAGCGCCTGCGGTCCCGGGCAGCGCCCCGCTCATGCAGGCCAGCTCGGACACGGGGGTGAGCACAAGCGATGGCATCACCAGCGACACCCGTCCGGTATTCGATGTGTCGGCGTTGCCTGCGGGTGCGTCAGCGGTGCAGTTGCTGGTGGATGGGGTGGTGGTGCCTGCGGTCTATGACAGTCAGACCCACACGCTGCGCCCGGCACAAGCCCTGGAGCAGGGTGCACACAATATTCAGTACCGGTATGCGGATGCCGCAGGCAATGTGGGCACCGTCAGCGATGCGTTGGTTGTTTTGATCGATGAATTGGCCCCGCAGCCCCTGCTGTTGGGTGTGGACATCAGTGTGGACAGCGGAGTCAGCGACAGTGACTTCCTGACCCATGTGAGTGGGCAGACGGTCACGGGTCAGCTTGACAGCACGATGGCATCCGGAGATCGCTTGTTGGGCTCGCTCGATGGTGGGGTGACCTGGAGCGACATCAGCAGCATGGTCGATGCCTACGGCCATTTGAGTTGGACCGGTGTGAGCCTGTCCGGAACAACAGGCAGCTTGCAGTTCAAGTTGGTGGATGCGGCGGGCAATACCGGTCTTGTCAGCCGTCAGACCTACACCTTGGACACAACAGCGCCAACGACCACGGTGTCGGGCCTGCAGTTGAGCCATGACACGGGCGACAGCAGCACGGACTGGCTCACCAGCGAGGTGAGCCAGACGATCAGCGGCACGCTCAGCGCTGCGCTGGGCAGTGACGAGAAACTCTACGGCTCGCTGGACGGCGGGCTGACCTGGGTCGACATCAGCGCGGGCGTGAACGGCACACAGCTGAGCTGGGAGGGCGCAACGCTGCCTTCGGGTCAGGGCACGGTGGTGCTCAAGGTGGTGGATGCGGCGGGCAACGAGGTGTTGAGCCCCAGTCAAAGTTACACGCTGGACACTACAGCGCCTGCGGCCCCGACCAGCGTTCCGGCAATGTTGGCCAGCTCGGACACGGGCGGCAACCCAAGCGATGGGGTCACCAGCGACGCCCGCCCGGTGTTCATGGTGGGTCAGCTGCCTGCGGGTGCGACGGGATTGGCGTTGTGGGTGAACGGAGTCTTGGAGCCAGCCACCTACGACAGCCAGACCCACACCTTGCGCCCCAACGCGGCATTGACCGATGGCCAGTACCAAATCAGCTACAGCTATGTGGACGCAGCTGGAAATGCCAGTACCGTCAGCCCCAGCCTGAACATGGTGCTGGACAGTGCCGCACCGCACAGCAGTGCGATCACAGGCGTGAGCACTTCTACCCTCAGTGGCACTTTTGAGCCGGGCTGTACCTTGACGTTGACCATTGAGGGTACGCCCGTGACGGGTACGATCACGCGCAACGGGGGCACCTGGAGTTACATGCCCAGTCCGGCTGAGTTGAATTACATGAGCACCCATCACGCCAGCGAAATCAAGCTGGTAGTGACCGACCTTGCCGGCAATGTGGCCCAGGTGGAGCACACGGTAACGTCCAATGACTTCGATGCACCGCACATCAGGGAATTCTTGCCTGCTGATTCAGGGGTGCTGGCCAATGACGTCAGCGGCCATGCCACTCTCAATGTGGTGTTCTCCAAAGCGGTGAGAGCAGGCACCGGCAGCATCAGGGTTTATGACCGGAACAACACGCTGGTGGCCACAGTGCCGGTGAACAGTGAGGATGTGCGCATTGATGGAGATGCGCAAAATGATGTGTATGTGACCTTGCCTGGCTTGGCGGTGGGCACGCAGTATTACGTGACGTTTGATGCGGGGACCTTTGTTGACGTCAACAACCAGGCGTTTGCCGGACAGCTGCTAACGGGTACAGGCGGTTGGGACTTCACGGCGGTAGCGGCTTCGATTGCCCCTGACTTTGTGGCAGCAGACGACACGATCAATGCAGCCGAGCGCAGTGCGCCGGTGGAGATCCGAGGTCGGGTGGTGGGCTCGGGGGCCGTGCTGGGGGCGATTCTCGCAAGCGATTTGAGCATTGACATGCGCGATGCGAACAACCAGCCCGTGGTGGTGGTGGTCACGGGTTATGACCCCGGCACAGGCATCTTCACCTTTGAGGTGGCCAGCAATGCATGGGCCGAAGGTACTTACCGCTACACGGTAAGCCTGTCAGGCAGCAGTGGCGCGGCCACCGGCGTGACGGCCAGTTACCACTTCAACAACTTGGTTGTGGATTTGACCGGACCGACCATGACGTCCAGTTTGGAAAGCGGACAAGACGATGAGGGCAGTAAGACTGGTGAACTGTGGCCAGGTACGACGGTCCTGGCCAGCTCGGACGACACCAGTCCTTACCTGAGTGGCACCTTGAGCGCAGCGCTCACGGGTGATGCGAGGGTGGTGGTGTACCGCCAGGATGTCAGCGACCCGAACCATCCTGGCGCCTTGCAAAACATCACCGGTTCTGAAGGGCTTCAACCGACGGGAACGGGTTGGAGTGTGAGCGACAGTGGTCTGCAAGATGGGCATGTGTACCGCTACACGGCGTATGTGGAAGATGCGGCAGGCAACCGCAGTGGGGCCAGTGTGAGCAAATCGATCGCCATCGACGCCACGCCTCCGGCTACCCGGATTTCGGATCTGCAGCTGCTTCCGGACACGGGTGCCAGCAGCACCGACTGGGTGAGCAATGCGCCTGGCCAATTCATCAGCGGGGTGTTGAGCAGCCCTTTGGCCACTGGCGAAAAGTTGTATGGCTCGCTGGACGGTGGTCTGACCTGGGCCGACATCAGTGGCAGTGTCTCGACAAATGCCATGAGCTCTGGCTCAAGCGTGATCACCACCACCGTGCTGCTTTGGCGCGGTATGACTTTGGAGCCTGGCCACAGTGCCGTGCAGTTCAAGGTGGTAGATGAGGCCGGCAATGCAGGACCTGTGACCAGTCAGCCTTACACGTTGGACACCATGGCCCCGGTGGTCCCGACAGTCAACCCCCTGGTGGTGGACGCGGCGGCGGCCAAGGTGCTCACGGGCACTGCCAATTTGGGCGTAGACGAGCAATTGACTGTCACGGTTCACGGTGCCAGTTATGCGGTGACACCGGTCAATGGCATCTGGAGTCTGAACCTGGGCACGGCCACTCGCACTTCGGGCACGCTGGGTCAGTTTGTAGCGGGCCAGAGTTATGAGGTGGTTGCTACGGTCAAGGATTTGGCGGGCAACACCAGCACCGATGGCACCCGCACCGAGCTGACCATCAACGCACCGGTGTTCTCGGGGATCTCGCTGTCGGCCGTGGCCGCTGGTTCGGGTGGTTTTGTGATCAATGGGCAAGGTGTGGGCGATGCCAGCGGTATGAGTGTGTCGGGTGCGGGCGATGTCAACGGCGACGGCTTGGAAGATTTGATTGTTGGCGCACCGGGCAGTGACCCTTCCGGGGTCTACAACGCGGGCCGCAGCTATGTGGTGTTTGGCCAAACCACCAATGCGGCCATCGATCTGTCGGCTGTGGCTGCAGGTGTGGGTGGTTTTGTGATCAATGGACAATGCCAAATGGACAGGATTGGCGGGGCCGTTTCGGGTGCGGGCGACGTCAATGGCGACGGTTTGGCCGATCTGATTGTGGGGGGCGACGCGGCCAATGTGCTTGAAGGCCGTAGCTATGTGGTGTTTGGCAAGAGCACGGGCACGGCCATCAACCTGTCGGCCGTGGCAGGGGGCACGGGGGGATTCATGCTGGCTGCCCGGGGGGCGCTTATGGACCATGTCGGGATCAGTGTGTCAGGCGCGGGCGATGTCAATGGCGATGGACTGGCCGACTTGCTTGTGGGGGCGAGCACGACCACCATTGCTGGGCGCAACAGTGTGGGGCGCAGCTACGTGGTGTTTGGCAAGAGCACGGGTACGGCGATCAATTTGCTGAGTCTGGTTCTTGGATCAAGTTCCGAAGGTTTTGTGATCAATGGACAGCAAGATGCAGAGAGAAGCGGCGAAAGTGTTTCGGCTGCGGGCGATGTCAACGGCGATGGTTTGGCCGACCTGATCGTCGGGAGTTTTCAAGCATCCACTTCGACGAAAGGGACCGCAGGGAGAAGCTATGTGGTGTTTGGCAAAACCAACACATTCCCTGTTGACGTGGCTGGCGTGGTGGAAGAACAGGGTGGCTTTGTGATCAATGGGGCCAGTGGCTACGATTTGAGCGGTATCAGTGTTGCCGGCGCAGGCGATGTCAACGGAGATGGTTTGGCCGACCTGATCGTGGGTGCCATTGGCGCTGACACGGCGGCAGGTGCCGATGCCGGGCGCAGTTATGTGGTGTTTGGCAAAAGCAACGATGCGACGGCCATTGATTTGTCGGCCGTGGCAGCAGGCACGGGCGGTTTTGTGATCAATGGGCAATGCGCGGGGGACTTCAGCGGTGACCGTGTTTCGAGTGCAGGCGACATCAACGGGGATGGATTGGCGGATTTGATTGTGGGGGTGCGATCCAGCTCTCTAGCACCCGGTGCATATGCAGGTCGCAGTTATGTGGTGTTTGGCAAGAGCACGGGTGCCGCGATCGATTTGTCGGCGGTGGATGTTGGATCGGGCGGGTTCGTTATCAGCGGGCAGTGCGCGGGCGATTCAAGTGGCAGCGGTGTGTCCGCTGCGGGGGATGTCAACGGCGATGGCCTGGCCGATCTGATCGTCGGCGCCCCTTTCAGTGTCCCGGCGGCAGGCATGCAGGCGGGCCGAAGTTATGTGATTTTTGGCAGCACATCGGGCGCCTTCAACCAGACGGCGGTGGATTGGCTGGGCACCTCAGGTGATGACAGTTACGCAGCCTCAGCGGTTGGACAGACCTTGGTGGCGGGCGCCGGCAATGACACGCTCACATCCTATGGGGCCACCGTGCTGCAAGGCGGTGTGGGCAATGACACTTTTGTGCTCGACAGCGCCATGCTGACATCGTTGACGACCCATGGCCTGAGCAGCGACGTGCTCGCACGCGTTGACGGTGGCAGCGGGACCGACACGATCAGCCTGGGGGGCAGCGGCCTGGTGTTGAACTTGACCCAGATCGCCAACCAGGCGGCGGGCGCTACCGAAGTGGGCAGCCGCATCAGCAGCGTGGAGCGCATCGACCTCACTGGTGCAGGCCACAATACGCTGACGCTTGCACCGGCCGATATCCTCGACATGGCGGGCTTGAACCTGTTCAACAACGGCAATGGCTGGACCGGCCTGGGTGACAGCGTGGCGCGCCACCAGTTGGTGGTGGATGGCAACGTGGGCGATGTGCTCAATGCCAGTGGCGAGTGGCGACTGGGTGCCATCGTCAGGGTGGGAGGACAGACCTACCAGGCTTATGACAGTGCCAGCACGGCGGCGCAGTTGTTGGTGGCTGTGGACATCAGTTGCAACATCCTGGTGCGCATGCCTTATGCCCCTATAGCGCTTTCAGCCATCGCGGCGGGCGTGGGCGGTTTTGCGATCAGTGGACAAAGAACTTACCAGCACGTCGGTTACAGCGTCTCAGGTGCTGGTGATGTCAACGGCGATGGGTTGAGTGATCTGATTGTTGGCGGATTTGAATTCGGTACTCCGGGACAAAGCTTTGTTTTGTTTGGCAAAACTTCAGGCATGGGCATCGATATGTCTGCATTGGCCGCCGGATCGGGTGGCTTTGTCATCAACGGTCAGAGTGTCGGCGATATTGTTGGCTCGAGCGTCTCGGCTGCTGGCGATGTGAACGGCGACGGTCTGGCCGATCTGATTGTGGGGTCCATGTACGCCGGTGCCTATGCAGGGCGCAGCTATGTGGTGTTTGGCCAGAGTGCAGGAACGGCCATCGACTTGTCTGCCGTTGCGGCCGGAACTGGGGGCTTTGCCATCAATGGTCAGGCCCTTAACGATCAAAGTGGCTCCAGTGTTTCGGGCGTCGGGGATGTGAACGGTGATGGCCTGGCCGATGTGATTGTGGGAGCCCCCTTCAGCGCTAACGGTGGTCGCAGCTATGTGGTGTTTGGCAAGAGCACAGGCTCAGGCATCGACCTGTCGGCCGTGGCAGCTGGCACGGGCGGCTTTATGCTCAACGGGCAATGCGTGGGTGACAAGAGTGGATACAGTGTCTCGGGTGCGGGGGATGTCAACGGCGATGGCTTGGCCGATCTGATCGTGGGAGCTTATGGCGGCGATCCTGTGGCTGGCACCGATGCGGGTCGCAGCTATGTGGTGTTTGGCAAGAGCACAGGCACGGCCATCAACCTGTCGGCTGTGGCGGCTGGCACGGGTGGCTTTGTCATCAATGGTCAATGCGCCGGTGATGTTTCTGGGCTCAGTGTCTCGGGCGCAGGCGATGTGAATGGCGATGGCTTGGCTGATCTTCTGGTGAGTGCACCCTATGGAGACCCTTCGACTGGCGCCAATGCCGGCCGCAGCTATGTGGTGTTTGGCAAAAGCACGGTCGCGGCGATCCAACTGTCGGCGGTGGCCGCAGGCACGGGTGGCTTTGTGATCAACGGGCAATGCGCCGGTGACTACAGTGGCATGAGTCTCTCAAATGCGGGTGATGTCAATGGCGATGGTCTGACCGATGTGCTGGTTGGCGCGAGCAGCAGCACCCGTGCCGCAGGCTCCTCCGTGGGCAGTGGTTATGTGGTGTATGGCAAAAGCAGCACTGCGGCGATTGACTTGTCGGCGGTGGCCGCAGGTACGGGGGGATTTTTGATCAATGGGGTGACCAACAATAACCAGAGCAGCTACAGCGTCTCAGGTGCCGGGGATGTCAACGGGGATGGCCTTGCCGATCTGGTGGTCGGGGCTCCTGGCGTGTATTCAGGCACCAATCCCAATGCGGGCTGCAGCTATGTGATTTTTGGTGGCACGACTGGGACTTTCATCCAGTCGGCTGTGGACTGGTTGGGCACCTCTGGGGACGACAGCCGCACAGCCACAGCTGCGGGGCAGACCCTGGTCGGCGCTGCAGGCAATGACACACTCACAGCCAATGGTGCCACGGTGTTGCAAGGCGGTGCGGGCAATGACACGTTTGTGTTGGACAGCGGCATGCTGACGGCGCTGAAGACCAATGCCTTGAGCAGCGGCGTGCTGGCGCATGTGGACGGCGGCAGCGGTATCGACACAATCAAGCTCTCGGGCACAGGGCTCACCCTGGACTTGACACTGATCGCGAACCAGGCAGCGGGTGATTTGGAAGGCCTGAGCCGGATCAGCAGCGTGGAGCGCATCGACCTGACGGGGGCTGGCAACAACACACTCAAGCTCATGGCGCGTGATGTGATGGATATGAGTGGCTTCGATCTGTTTGCCACCACCGGCCGTCATCAGTTGTTGGTCAAGGCCGATACAGGCGATGTGATCGACCTGGCCGACGCGACCGGCACCACCGGTTGGACGCATGCAGCCGACACGGTGATCAGTGGCGTGGCCTATCAGACTTGGAACCACAACACCCAACTGGCGACCTTGTATACGGACCTGAGCTGCCAGGTGATTTGAGGACTATGGGTGATTGCAGCAAACCAGTTGATGCGTCAACACTGGATAGCCCCGGGTTTGAACTGACCTCCAGAAGTTGGACAAACTTCAAGGGGTCTCATGAAGAAATACCAAACAGAACTTAAGCTCAAGGTGGTCAAAGCTTTTTGGATGGCAACGGGGGGGCCAAGCTGTTGGCACGGCAGTGGTCAGTTCCTGAGAAGAAGACCCGCTCCTGGGTGAGTCATTACCGCCTGCACGGCATTGACGGTCTAAAGCCCAAGCGCAGCAAGTACAGTACGCAATTTAAGCTGCAGGTACTATCTCATCAGGACCGTGAGCAGCTATCGAATCGGCAGGTTGCGGCGGTCTATGACATCCGCAATCCCAACCAAGTCGTGGTCTGGCGACGCCAGCTTGACGAAGTCGGCACGGAGGCCTTCAGGATCACGGAACAAGAGTACTCGGACATGAAGAAATAGTCATGCTGCCTAGAACCGCCAAGTACGGATATCACCGATTCAGCGAAAGCTTTGCGCGAAGAGAATGAGCGACTGCGCGCGGAGGTTGCGTACTTAAAAAAGTTGCAAGCCTTGATCCGGGCGAAGAAGCGCTCCCGGCATGTTCCAGGCATCAGCGATGCGCACGTCCCAAACGTGCTGAAACGCGACTTTTGCGCAGCCGCACCAAACCAGAAGTGGGTGACTGATGTCACCGAGTTCAATGTAAGTGGCAACAAGCTCTATCTATCCGCATGCATGGACCTCTGCAGCGGCGATATCGTCGCGTACCAAATGGTGAGACGTCCCGTGTACGAGTTGGTAGCAAGCACGCTGCAGTACCCAGCTTGAAAGACAGAAGCCCCGATTTGTGGTCGTAGCGGTCTTCGCTGTATAGGTTTTCACGTCTGAGTTGCGTCGAGAAGATTTGCCGAAGCAGCGAACTGCTGGACCCAAAGTAAAAACGGATCAGCTCGACGCAAGGGACGATCAGTCGGCGTCCGTCTGGCAGATTGGCCATCAGGCAATAGCTGTGCGTGGCATTCATGTGCCAGGGGTGCTCTGGGATGGGGATCAGAAACCCGGCTTTGTCGGGGTTCAGGCCAGCTTTGATGAAGTCGGTGTTGTTGCGGCCGACCCAGAGCTTTTTGAAGGTCTCGCGGGTGTATTCGGGACTCAAATAAAGCTTTTGGCGGTGCCAGATGTCTCCAATTCGCAGAACCATCAGGGTGCCTACGCTGACCCAAATCCGTGTTTGGCCCTTGGCTGGGGCGGTACTGTGTGGTTGGAGCAACACCTCGGGGTCGGCGCTGAAGTTGGATTCAGTGACCTTGGAGAGGTAAATCAGGATCGAGGGGTGTTTGCGTCGGGTGTACCGGTCTGGGTAGGCAATCTCGCCAAACCAGTCCACCCGCCAGTAGGCATCGTCATCCGGAAATGCCGCAATGTAAAGGGGCTCCTCTGGAGCTCCCGGAGCAGCGGTTGTCCCACTGCTGGTCGATGATTCAATCAAAACTACCCCGACAAGTATTGAATACTTAGTCAGTATATTGGGCTAAATAGCCCTTTGTAGTCCGAGTTCCTCGATTAAACAAGAAAGTGTCGTTGAGGACAGGTTTTTCCCGTTATTTGCGGGAATTTCCCATCATTTACGGAGCTTTCCCATTTTTTACGGGTTGCTCACATTCAATGCGAGAGATCCGTAAATATTGGGAAAAATCCACTTCGTCAGCTTGGTTGTGTTCTGAATACGTGGGAAAAAATATCGAATTTCATGGGAATGGATTGGCACCAGCATAGATGGCTGCACTCTAGCCAAATCAGCGGATTGAGATACAATGTATCTCAATCCATCAACTCAGGGGCAATCATGGCCGCGACCACCACAATGGTTCACGTTCGCGTGGACGAAAAGATCAAAGCGCAAGCTGCTGAAACGCTGAGCTCTATGGGGCTGACTGTTTCGGATGCTGTTCGCGTGTTCCTGACCCGTATCGTTGCAGACAAAGAACTCCCATTCGCGCTCAAAGCTCCGAATGAAGCCAGCCGTGCGGCCATCGCCGAGGGCGATCAGATTGTTCAGAGCCGCCGCGCTCGTTTTGCAACTGCTGACGCGTTGTTGAATGACCTCCAAGAAGCCAGCCGCAAGTAAGCGGGCAAGCCTACCTCGGGCTTCAGACTACACCAGAGAATTTCAGAAGGATTGGCAACGCCTGTCCCATTCTGGTCGGTACAACATGAATAGGCTGAAAGAGGCCATGTTGCTTCTGGTTGCGAACGGTGGACCTCTGCCCGCTGAGTGGTTAGATCATCCCTTGACGGGCGATTGGGTGGGCCATCGTGAGTGCCATGTAGGTGGCGATTTCCTGCTGATCTACAGACTTGATGATTCAGGTAAGGCTGGCTTGGTGGTGTTTGTGCGTAGCGGGACTCACTCCGAGCTTTTTTCGTAAATGCCAGAGAAGCGTAAGTCATTGATTTAGCTTGTGTTTTTGGATTTTCAGATGGTATAAGTCTCTATACCATATAGTTTCCTATATCACCCATTAAGCACAGTTCGCCGCAGCCTTTGGGGGGGAATAGGCTCCAAGTTTTCCCTTTATTCGCGGGAATTTCCCATCATTTACGGAACTTTCCAATTTTTTACAGGCCTCTCACATTCAATGTGGCCGCATGCGCTTGCTGGTCTGCGTGGTACGAGCTGCGGACCATGGCCCCCACTGCGGCGTGCGTGAATCCCATCTCGTAGGCTTTTGCCTCGAACATTTTGAAGGTGTCGGGGTGCACATAGCGGCGCACCGGCAAGTGGCTGTTGCTGGGGGCCAGGTACTGGCCAATCGTGAGCATGTCGATGTCGTGGGCGCGCATGTCGCGCATGACTTCCAGAATTTCTTCGTCGGTCTCGCCCAGGCCGACCATCAGGCCGCTCTTGGTAGGGATGTTGGGAAAGCGTGCTTTGAAGTCCTTGAGCAGCTTGAGTGAGTGCGCATAGTCGGCACCGGGACGCGCTTCCTTGTACAGGCGCGGCACGGTCTCCATGTTGTGGTTCATCACGTCGGGCAGGCCATTGGCCAGGATGTCGAGCGCTTTGTCCAGGCGGCCACGGAAGTCGGGCACCAGCACTTCGATTTGCGTCTTGGGTGAGAGTTCGCGGGTGCGGGTGATGCACTGCACGTAGTGGTCGGCACCGCCGTCGCGCAGGTCGTCGCGGTCCACGCTGGTGATGACCACGTAGTTGAGTTGGAGCTTGGCGATGGTCTGCGCCAGGTTCTCGGGTTCTTGTGTGTCGAGCGGGTCGGGGCGGCCGTGGCCCACGTCGCAAAACGGGCAACGGCGGGTGCATTTGTCGCCCATGATCATGAAGGTGGCCGTGCCCTTGCCAAAGCATTCGCCGATGTTGGGGCAGCTGGCTTCTTCACACACCGTCACCAGCTTGTTGCTGCGCAGGATGTCCTTGATCTCGTAAAAGCGTGTGGTGGGCGAGCCGGCTTTGACGCGGATCCATTCAGGTTTTTTGAGCACCTCTGCGGCTTCGACTTTGACCGGGATGCGCGAGAGCTTGGCAGCGGCTTTTTGCTTGGCGGTGGGGTCGTAGTTTTCAACGCTTTGCGCTTCTCGCACGACGTTGCGCTCGGTGGGGGTGTTGCTCATGGTTTTCTTTCAGTCCGGGCTTGGGCATGTTGCGCGCAGGCCTGGGGTCATAAACGCGCCGTCAGTTGGCGGGCCAGCACCTGGGCGGCTTCGTCCCAGGTGGTTTCCACGCCGATTGTAGAAAGGTCCACGGTTTTCAGCCCGGCGTAGCCGCAAGGGTTGATGCGGTCAAAGGGCTCCAGGTCCATCTTCACATTCAATGCCGCGCCATGGTAGGTGCAGTGGCGGCTCACCTTGATGCCCAGTGCGCTGATTTTGCCCAGACCCTTGAAGGGGTCGTCGGGGTGGGCCGGACCCACCAGCGCAGCGTGGCTGAAGGGGTCGTCCAGACGCACATAAATGCCAGGCGCGCCTGCCACGCGGTGCCCAGTGACGCCAAAGTGGGCCAGGGTTCGGATCACCGATTCTTCGAGCTTGTAAACGTATTCCTTGACGTAGTAGCCAGCCCTTTGCAAGTGAAGCAGCGGGTAGGCCATGACTTGCCCGGGGCCATGAAAGGTGACTTGGCCACCCCGGTTGGTCTGGATGACGGGAATATCACCGGGCATCAGCACGTGCCCGGCCTGGCCAGCCAGTCCCTGCGTGAATACGGGGGGGTGTTCACAGATCCACAGTTCGTCGGGGGTGTCGGGCGTGCGTTCAGCCGTGAAGGCCTGCATTGCCTCGTAAGTGGGCAGGTAGTCGACCTGCCCCAGGTTCCTGCAGTGCATTGCGGCGGGTCAGAGCACGATTTTGACCATCGGGTGGCTGGTCAGCGCCCGGTACAGATCATCGAGTTGTTCGCGGCTGGTGGCGGTGATATTGAGCGTCACGCCGAGGTAGTTGCCGCCTTTGCTGGGCCGCAGTTCCATGGTGCTGGCATCAAAGCAGGGGTCAAATTGCAATGCGACTTGGACCAGGGCGTCAGCAAAGCCGTCCACCATGGCGCCCATGACCTTGATGGGAAAAATCGAAGGGTATTCGATCAGGCTGTCTTTGCGCGGGTCGGTGCCGGCGGGAGGGGTGATGGATGCACTCATGTGAAGGTTCCGGTAGAGCAGGGTGAATCAGCGCCAAACCATGACGGCCAGCACGGCCAGCCAGCCCAGTGTGAAGTTGGCAAGCACCAGGGGGTGGATTTGACCCAGTGCTTGGCCTGCGGTGTGCCAGTCGGCTTGTGCGGTGGCTGCTTTCAGGCGTCGAAATGGGGCAAACCAGATGTGGGCAAAGATCAGGCTCATCAAGAAACCAAAGCCAGCCATGGCATGCCAGCCCAGAGGTGCGAGTTTCATGTCGGTCACGGATAGCATCCAGCCCCCCGAGATGAGCAGCACGGCCACAGTGCACCAGACGATCCGGAAAAAACGCGCCAAAACGCCGGTCATGAGCTTGAGTCGCTCGGGCGGAGCCAATTGGGCGATGGCCACGGGACGCAGTGCCCATAACACCAGAGCCATGCCACCGAGCCAGACGATGCCTGCACCGAGGTGAAAAAATTTAATCCATTCGTACATAGTTGTTTCCCGTCGGGGTGAGGCTTGCGTTGTTTGAAATTGCCAAAACCACACTGAATTGTCACCGCTTCAGGCGTGTATTTTCGGTTTGCAAGCAACAGAATGCAGCCACAGGGGCTGGCGACGCACGGGTTTCTACGTATAATCGCAGGCTTTGCTGCAATCAGGTGTTCGTAACCTCGGTGTAATTTGAGATGGTGAAAATCTCCTCAGAACTTCAACCAAGGCCGCAAACGCCAAATCACCCAAATTCGTCAACGACGACTTGGGTCGATGAAGATCCTGCAATTGATGGCCTTGAGCCTGATTTCAAGCCCCTGACTGCGCAAGAGGCGCAAGCCTGGCGACAGCGCCACCCGGTTTCATCGCCTTGGCGTGTGCTGGGTCTTCAGATTCTGGTGGGGGGCTTGGCTGCTGTGGTGACCGGTTTGGTCACAAGCCAGTTCCGACTGGCGGCATCGGTGGCGTGGGGTGCGGTTGCGGTGGTGATTCCTGCGGTGGTGTTTGTCAGGGCGTTGTCTCGGCAAATGCGACTGGCACAACCGGGTGCTGCTTTGGCAGGCTTGTTTGTGTGGGAGCTGGTCAAGATCATCTTGACCGTGGCGTTGCTTCTGGTGGCGCCGAAAGTGATTTCCGAGCTGAGCTGGTTGGCTATGGTGGCCGGCTTTGTGGTGACGATGAAAGTGTATTGGCTGGCCATGGCGCTGGGCTGGATGCAACAGAAGTCGAAACCGAATTTTTGATTTGTACGGATTGGTGATTTATGTCTGCTGAACACGCTGGCGCACACGCCCCAACGGCTGGAGAGTACATCCAGCATCACTTGCAACATCTGCAAATGAACTTCTCGTTTGAAGGCGTGAAGCAAACAAGCATCGTTGATTTCAGCTTGTTCAATCTGGATTCGGTGGTTTTTTCGCTGGTGCTGGGTGTGATTGGCTGTTTGGTGTTGTGGGCCGCTGCTCGCCGCGCCACTTCCGGTGTTCCTGGTCGTTTCCAGGCTGCCGTTGAAATCCTGTCCGAAATGGTTGAAAACCAGGCCAAAGGCGTGATTCACAATGCCAAGAGCCGCAAACTGATTTCTCCTCTGGCCCTCACTGTGTTTGTCTGGATTTTCCTGATGAACGCGATGGACATGTTGCCCGTGGACCTGATCCCCGGTGCCTGGCACAGTGCCGGTCCTGCTCTGGGCTTCAAGGATTATTTGCGTGTGGTGCCCACCGCTGACCTGTCTTCCACGCTGGGCTTGTCGTGCTCTGTGCTGTTCATCTGCTTGGTCTACAACATCAAGATCAAGGGTTTGGGCGGCTGGGCGCACGAGCTGATTGCGGCGCCCTTTGGTGACCACTGGGCTCTGTATCCGATTAACTTCTTGATGCAGATGATTGAATATTTGGCCAAGACGGTTTCGCATGGCATGCGACTGTTTGGCAACATGTTTGCGGGTGAGTTGGTGTTCATGTTGATTGCCCTCATGGGTGGCGGCTGGGCATTGTCGGCAACGGGCGTGGGTTTGGCCGTTGGTCACATCATCGCCGGTACCGTGTGGACTTTGTTCCACATCCTGGTCATCACCTTGCAAGCCTTCATCTTTATGATGTTGACGCTGATCTACACAGGTCAAGCGCACGACGCACATTGATGACACTTTTTTCTCTCGTTTCTTTTTTCCACTAACTTTTAGGAGCTTCTCATGGAAAACATTCTCGGCCTGGTGGCATTGGCTTGTGGTTTGATCGTTGGTCTGGGCGCTATCGGCGCTTCCATCGGTATTGCTTTGATGGGCGGTAAATTCCTCGAGTCTTCGGCTCGTCAACCTGAGTTGATGAACGAACTGCAGACCAAGATGTTCATCTTGGCTGGTCTGATCGACGCTGCGTTCCTGATCGGCGTGGCTATCGCTCTGCTGTTCGCATTCGCAAACCCCTTCGTTCTGAAGTAATCCACGTACCTCTTCAACCCGAAGAAGGACTGAACCGTGAACATTAACGCAACTCTGTTCATTCAGATGGTCGTTTTTGCGATCCTGGTGTGGTTCACGATGAAATTCGTGTGGCCCCCGATCACAAAAGCACTTGACGAACGGGCACAGAAAATCGCTGACGGCCTCGCTGCCGCTGACAAAGCCAAATCTGAACTTGCCAACGCCAACGCGCGTGTCGAGTCCGAGCTGGCCCAGTCGCGTAACGAGACGGCTTCGCGCCTGGCTGACGCCGAGCGCCGTGCACAAGGCATCGTTGACGAAGCCAAGGCACGTGCCACCGAAGAAGGCAACAAGATCATCGCCGCTGCCAAAGCTGAAGCTGAGCAGCAGTCTGTCAAGGCCCGCGAAGCCCTGCGTGAGCAGGTCGCAGCCCTGGCGGTCAAGGGCGCCGAGCAGATTCTCCGCAAGGAAGTCAACGCTGGCGTTCACGCTGATCTGCTGAGCCGCCTCAAGACCGAGCTGTAATCAGCTCCAGCCAGAGAAGACCATGGCAGAACTTGCTACCATCGCCCGCCCTTATGCCGAAGCGCTGTTCAAGGCGCAGGCATCCGATCTTGCTGGCACGGCCGCCTGGCTGGATGAACTGGCTGCCGTTGCCGACAACGCGCAACTGCAACAGTTCGCCGACAGCCCCAAGGTGTCTGATGAGCAGGTGTTTGAGCTGATCTCTGGCGTGGTGCGCTCTGCACTGCCCGAGGCTGGTAAAAATTTCCTGCGCCTGGTGATCGAAAACCGTCGCCTCAGTGCGCTGCCTGTCGTTGCACAGCAGTACCGGGTCCTCATGAATACGAAAAGTGGCACCGCTGATGCGGTTGTTTACAGCGCATTCCCCATTGACGCATCGGCCTTGGCCGATTTGTCTGCCACCCTCGAAAAGCGCTTTGCGCGCAAGCTCAATGTGAGCGTTGAGCTTGAACCTGCCCTGATCGGCGGTATTCGTGTGGCAGTGGGTGACGAGGTGCTTGATACCTCTGTCAAGGCCCGACTGGAACAAATGAAATCGGCCCTCACCGCTTGATGCGGATTGAGACCGGACATATTTAAAGAAAGAAGGAAAGAGTCATGCAACTCAATCCCGCAGAAATTTCTGAACTGATCAAGAGCCGCATTGAAGGGCTGTCCGCCAGCGCCGATATCCGCAACCAAGGCAC
>Ga0228701_1001492_pt1 | contig 15759 bp, 17 predicted proteins | sample McNCre117_Aug_MG_2_FD_178017 | JGI IMG/M metagenome (GOLD analysis project Ga0228701, IMG submission 178017) | Freshwater microbial communities from McNutts Creek, Athens, Georgia, United States - 11-17_Aug_MG | ecosystem: Environmental > Aquatic > Freshwater > Creek | place: USA: Georgia...
TTGTATTTGCGCCGGAACAGGTAACTTCTTGTTGGCCTGTGGGTATTTTTGAGGGAAGATTCCTACTCACCCCACGGAAAGCCTTGATACACAAGGAAGGATGGTGCCCGGGGCCGGAATCGAACCGGCACGCCTCGCGGCGGGGGATTTTGAGTCCCCTGCGTCTACCAATTTCACCACCCGGGCACGGGAGAGAAGACCGAGATTATGACACAGATTTTGCCGTGTGATGGCCTGCTGTGAAAAAACTTGCTTTATGGTGGATATGTGGTGAGTGCTTGAGGATAGGTTGGGCAGTACAGGGACAGTAGAGCCACCGTTGCCAATCTATGTATTCGGCACAAGTGCCTGAAACTTTTGTCCATCAAGTGGGTTTCACTCGTTTTGCCAGAAAGTTATGGGGTTCTAGGCTCAGCTATGTCCTACTCCCTTGCGTCTAGCGTGTCGCTGGCGCTCTTGGACAAACTCTCAAAATGAGAGATTGTTAGATGGGGCTTAGGTGGCTTAAGAAGTCGTCGCCGACCTTTTAAGGACGTTTCTTGGCCGCAGATCGCACATCGCGCTCACTTATCTTGCCTGTTGCATCACGCATCTGTTGGAGCGTCGTCTCATCCGAAAAACCCGGAATGGGTCTTGGCAGGTTCTTGTTAAGCGTGTCGCCACGTTTTTGGCGGATGGTTCCGTCTTCATCGCGATGGCGGTTGTCGAGTCCAGGTTGCTTCATATTAGTCCTTGTTGAACCGCGTAGAGCCCTTGCTTGGCGGAACAACTTAACGGTATGGGCGTTAGTGACGCATTCAAGTGCATCAAATCAAGAAAAATATACAAAACTGGAATAGAGTTGAGCTCAGCAAACCAATCAACTAGACCCGATGACAGCCCAACCAGATGCAAAGCCAGCGTTACAGGTGCAACCTCCCTACGCAAAAGATGCATTAGGCCGAAAACCCTATGCCCAGAACCTGACCAGACTTATCGAAAGGATTCCCAAAGGGGTTATTGCTATTGATGGAGATTGGGGAGTTGGTAAGTCATGGTTTGGTGAGCAATTAAAAGCAGACCTAGACCAACAAGGAAAAGTACGAACTGTATGGGTGGATGTTTTTGAGGCTGACTGGAGTGATGATCCATCAATGTCACTTATCGCTAGTATTGCCTCGCAACTAGAAGACACAGAAGCCGACAGTTTTTTACAAAAAGCCGCCCCCTATCTTTCAAAGATTTTGCCCGCAGTTACTAAAGCAGCCATTAAGGCAGCAGGAAACTATGTAGGTGTTGATAAAGATGTAATAGAGGCAGCAGCTGACGCAGGCAAGAGCAGTAGCGAGATTTATCTTAAAAAGCATTTGTTAGACGCAAGAGAGAAAAAGAAAAACCTTGATGATCTAAAAAAAATACTGACAGACGCAATTGGTGAGCAACACTCAAAAATGGTTGTCTTTGTTGATGAATTGGATAGATGTTCACCAAGCTACGCAATACGTTTTTTGGAAAGGCTAAAGCATCTATTTGATTTGGATGGCGTTGTCTATGTATTGCTATGGAATCGAGCGCAGGTTCAAAAAGCTGTCGAAACCTTCTATGGTGCAGGCTCAAATGGACAGATGTATTTGGACAAGTTTGTTGACTATCCATTGCATTTGCCAATGAGTCAAACACGTAACGATGAGTTGCCACTGACAACACTTGTGAACTCGATTGTTGGGGAGCTAGAAGGGGGGCAGCAAACAAGTCTCTACAACAATGGGCATTTGATTGTTCTAGTTGCCTCGCTGCTAAATCTGACAGCACGTGAAACGAAGAGAATTTCAGCTTGGTGGTTGATGTCGAATAACAGGCAGTATCCAGTGCTAGAAACATGGTTGCTTGGACTAAAAGTTAAGCAGCCAAATATTTTTTCTGGACTTCGAGCAGGCACCCTTTCAGCGCATCAGCAAGCTGCAGAACTATTGAGCAGCACATTGATGGATCAAAAAATTGATAAGGACTACATCAATGACCTGATCCAATTTCACAATCGATTTGCAACAGGTAACTTTGGCGATTTAGATCAGAGTTTCATAAGGAAATTCACTACTCCAGGTGCTGACTTTAAAAATTCAGTTTCTGCAGCAATGCGAAGACTTGAGTTGGATTTCAGTTAAGAGAGCTAAGCATTTGTAAAGATATCAAGAAAGGTTCAGTGAATGTTTGAGCTAGACATTAAATGGGATGCGATTGGTGCCGTATTTACAGTGCTTGCGTTTTTGCTTTCCTTTGCGGGAATGTCTTTCGCTGCCTATCGGTATGTTCAGCTTCGTAGAGAGGAGCATAGAACCATTCGATATAACGAATACCACAAATTGTTATCGCTCATCAGTAAAGGCCAAGATGCTGACGGTACTCTGAAATCAGTAAGTCAAATTGCATTGATTTATGAGCTAAGACATTTTCCTGAGTATCGAGAATTAACAAAGAGACTCATGCTTCAATTAGTGTCGGAGTGGGGTGGGGATGCTAATTACGTCTTATTGAGAGACGAGGTAGCTAGCACATTGAAAGTTCTGGACCAACATACATGCGGCTGCTAATTTCTTGCATGCAATGTTTTCACGAAGTTGGTAAACCAACGGAGGAACTTCATAAAGTTGAGTTCCGTGATGATGGGCGCTATGAAATCACCTGCACCCGTGGGCATGAAACGACGACCATATTGCAACAACAAAAATTCGAAGTCTTGTTTGAGATTGGTGCTCACGCGGTTCTAGATGGCTACTACCGCGAAGCTGTCTCATCATTCACATCTAGCTTAGAACGGTTTCATGAGTTCTCATTGCGAGTGTTTATGGAGAGTGCCTCTAAGTCGGATCTACTATTTCAAAGCTGTTGGAAAAAAGTAGCAGCTCAATCTGAGCGACAGCTAGGGGCGTTCACTTTTCTATGGGCATCGAATTTCGGTGAGCCACCAGAACTTCTGTCGAATGCTCAAGTCTCTTTCCGAAATGAAGTTATTCACAAGGGGAAGATACCTACTAAAGATGAGGCGATTCAGTACGGAAATTCTGTGCTGAGGGCCATTCGCCCAAAGTTAGCGGCGATGCAAGAGCGATTTGCTGAAGAAATGTTAAGGGTCACTTTTTATCATCTTCGCGATTGCCAACTTCAACTCGATAGTCAAAAATGCGTGACTACTATGAGTATTCCGACGCTAGTAGGTCTAATGACAACTGAGCAAACTAAGACAGTTGAAGACCATTTGGTTTGGTTGGCTGAGTGGAAGCAAATAACTAATCAATGCCAAGGTTAAAACTGTTTTCCCTAGGTCGCTGTATGTCGCCGTGCAAGTCGACGCTCATATTTCTGCAGCGTAGGCTTGGAACTTCAATCTACGAAGCTTGCCCCCAAGGAGCGTATGCTGAGTTCAATGTGCGCGACTACCTCTGAAGGCTTGCCAAAAAATAAACTCCCACAAATCTGAGTCAGAGATTCGTGATGATTTTTGGCGCGAGCTAGGATCGTTTTTTCGTCAAGAGTTACAAAGTGTGTGCACTCTGATTGCACTGCTTGAAAGATGTGCATTGCATCATCAGCATCAAAAATCTTTTTAAGTGCATCGTATTTAGGATCTGCCCAGCTACCGCCGATGGGTGTTGCGCCGAATGGGGCTGCGCCAATAGCTCCCCCGTACTCTGCAACTTCCCACGTGACTTTTTCGAATTGGCTTAGAACAAAATTGAGTAAAGCAGCTCTGCTTGCTGAGGGTATGTTGTCAATCTCGTGTTTTGTTTTGGCCGAGGTGACTAGTTTTACATTCGCAAGTTTGCCAAGATCGTCGTAGGCCTTTGCCTCCACTTCGGGAAGTCGTTGATCCGAAATGCGGCTAAAAATATTGGTGTCGAGATAAATCTTTGGAGTCACAGTGGTATTCCTCTCGGGTGATATTTGCATGATTAGTCTTCCAGTTGTTAGCATTGTCAAATGTCGCAAACAACTCTAATTCTTGGTGCAGGTGCTAGTGCATCGTACAAGTTTCCAACTGGATTCCAACTCACTCAGAAAATTCTCGCCCTAGAGGGAAACATTGAGTTGTTGATCTATTTTTCCGGTCAAGGCTCGCCATTGGTAAGACAGTTCTTCCAATCGTTCCGTACATCTACGGCGATGTCCATAGACTCGTTTGTTGCGAAAAATCCGCGATACACAGAGGTCGCTCGTACTGCGATTGCTATGGTCTTGATGGAAATGGAAGATCACGAAGTGTTCTTCAACCACACAATCGACGATCACTGGTATCGCCACTTAGTCAACAAACTTTGTCCTGATAGCTGGGATGCGTTCGATCCATCACGATTACGAATCGTCACGTTTAACTACGATGTCTCCCTTGAATTCTTCTTGAGAGCAGCAGTTAGCAATATGTATGAAAAGTCTACTGATGAAGTAGATGAAAAATTGGCAAAGTTGGAGATCCTTCACGTCTATGGCAAGTTGGATCGTCCATTAGGCACCTACGGTCAAATCAGGACCGACCTAAATGCCAGAGATGAAAAAGCTGAAATAACTATGCATGACGTAAGAAGAGCTAGTGCAGGTATTCATCTCATGGGAGAAGGGCGACAAGAAGCTCGGCATTTGCAAGTGATTCAAAACATCATTCACACTTCAGATCAGATCGGCATTCTTGGTTTTGGATTCGACGAAATGAATGTTGACAGGATCTTCGGCGGCAATGCATTTGCTACTCCTGAAAACGGAAAGAAAATGTTTGCTACCACCAAAGGAATGACTGAGGCAGAAAGCAAATCAGCGATGCTCAGGATCAACAAACGTGACTTGAGCATTTACCAAAACGCTTCTCTGATGCAAAAAGACTGCGACTGCACCACTTTGCTTAGAGAGTCATTGATTCTTTCTTGATGCGTGCGGCTCTTAAAAAATCGGCGACGACGAATTAGTCACCCCACTAGCGTTCAACTATCTTGCATGTTTTATCTGGCAGGCTTCTTTAATACCAAGAGTCCCTCATCTTTTTTGAGCACCCCCTCAGCTTGAAGCGCTGCGATCGCGCGGTAAAGTGCTTCGTGTGTCACCCCTAGTTCACCCGCGAGCGTCTTAAGTCCAGAGGGAATGGGGAACTGTCCGTCTTTGCCTTCGGTCTCGATCAAATGAATGAGCCGGTCGCGGATGGACTTCATGTTCAAACGCTCTAGATGCAAACGTAAACGGCGCACTTCGCTGTTGAGCATCGTAATCCAACGACTGGCAAATGCAGGGTCTTGGTCCAGCGCATGTGTCAGCGCTTTCACAGGCACCTTGATCACATGGGTGTCCGTGACTGCCACCGCATCACAGTGGTAGCGAGACACCTTCAGACTGGCCTCACTGATAAATCCTTGGCGTGTGCGTTGCAACACCACCGATTCGCCATGCATGCCTGTTCGCTCCAACGTGACCTCTCCAGCAATCACATAGAACATCCACACAGGCATAGCGCCTGCAAGGAACACACGGTCATTCTTTTTGACCAATCCAGCTTCGCACTCGCCCTGAATGTCAGGTGGCAAAAGGGCTTTGAGCGTGGGTGGCAAAACAACTGTTTTCATATGATCCAAATCATATGGCATTTATCGATTGAAGCGCAAACTTCTACCCATGCCGAGATGAAACCCTTCATCTGGCACTCAGCAAAAAGGAGTTCCGTATGTCTGTCACCATGGAAATTCAAATTGAAAACCTCAAATGTGGAGGTTGTGCTCGCTCCATCCTGAACGGGTTGGGGCAAATGGAAGGCGTATCTAACGTGGAAGTTGATCACGACACCAAACGTGTCAAGTTCACGGGTGAAGCGTCTTCACGTGCCCAAGTGGCCGAAAAACTTCGCTCAATGGGCTACCCAGAGCAGGGAACGCTTGAAGGCTTGAGTGCAGGTGTTGCAAATGCCAAGTCATTTGTGAGCTGTGCCATTGGTCGCATGTCTTAATTAACTGGAGATTGAAATGAAAAAATACATTCCTATTGCATTGATTGCACTTTTGGCCGGCATTCAAATCGCTGCCATAGCAGGCCCCATGCACGACCACGCCCAACAAGCTGACATGCAAGCCACACGAGATGAAATGCAAAAGAAGATGGCAGCTGCAAAAACAGACGAAGAGCGCCAGCAACTCATGTCTGAGCAACAAAAGAAGATGCACGGCACCAACAACGGTGTCCGCGGCAACATGCACGCCCAGATGGGTGACCACGGCCATGGCTACATGAAAGACCGGCCAACTAACTCGGAAGACATGCAAAAGCGCAGACAGTGGATGCAAGAACAGATGATTAAGTAAAAAAATCCAGACCAGCCTTGTGCTGGTCTTTGTCTAATCAGGGACTTGACCACCACTCTGGACTGTGAAATAGTTTCTGCAACCTAGCTGGAGTACGTATGCAAACCAGTGACCATTGGAACGAGGTATATCGAAACAAAAGCCATGATGCAGTGAGCTGGTATGCACCGCATCTTGGCGAATCTCTTGAGCTGATTGAAAAGTTCTGTTCCGATAAAACAGCAGCAATCGTTGACATTGGCGGCGGCGAATCTACGCTAGTCGATGATTTACTAAGAAAAGGCTATCTAGACATCTCAGTGTTGGACATTTCACAAGCAGCCATCGAATTCACACAAGCACGGTTGGGAGAAAAAGCTAACAACGTGAGCTGGCATGTTGGAGATATCACTCAGTATGACTTTGGAAATAAACAGTTTGATGTCTGGCATGACAGAGCTGTCTTTCATTTTTTAACTACGGATAGCGCCCGACAAGCATATGTAGATTTGGTCAAGCGATCTGTGAAAACAGGTGGATACGTATTGATGGCTACCTTTGGACCACAAGGCCCCGTCAAATGCAGTGGACTAGACGTGGTTCGTTACGACGAAGAAAAGTTGCACGATGAATTTGGTCGTGGATTTGAATTGGTCGGCAGCAAAGTCACTGACCATCACACTCCCATGAACACCGATCAACAGTTCTTGTACTGTTGGTGCAAGGTTGTCTAAATCACGGCTTCGATATTTACGTGATGCATGACTCACCGTAACCTTAGGTGACGGTCATGTCCCTCAGATAAGTTAGGCGCCGAATTTTTAGCTACCCCACTTGCGTTGAACAATCTTGCGTTTTGCAGAAAATGCCCAGTTGCATAACCTGACCGTTCACTCGGTCTCAGGTCGCGCAAGCGCAGGGACGCCTGTAGGCTGCACGCTTTGAGGCGAAGATTTTGAAAGCAACGCAGATTGATTTTCTGCAGCTGGCACGGCGCATGCAGCCCGATTTGCCCAGCACACTGACCAAGTTCAAATTCACCACGCTGAATCCAACCATCCACCACATCCGTGATGGTGACGTAGTGCTGTATCAGCGTCCCACAAGCCGTGTCTGGCAGGCACGCTACAAGTTGGCAGATCGGCAGTGGCACTGTGTGAGTACACGACAGCGGCAATTGGAAAGTGCAAAGAAAGCAGCGGCTGAACTTTATGACCGAGCTAGGTTCAGGCAGGAAGAGGGCATTCCACAGAAGACCAAACGGTTTGATGCTCTGGCTAGGTCTTGTATTGCTGCGCTGGAATTAGAGATCGCAGGTGGCATTCGCCGTGAGACCAACCGTGACTACATCCGTGCCATCAACAACTACCTGTTGCCGTTCTTTGGGCGAATGTTTCTAGCCAATATCACCCCAGCGAAAGTACGCGAGTATGAGCAGTGGCGTAACGACAAGATTGGTCGAGTTCCCATCAGCAGCACACTGGCTAACCATAGCAGTGCTTTCAACAAAATCATTGACCTAGCAATAGAGCAGGGCTGGATCAGTAACAAGGTGGGCATTCCACGCCTGAGCCGCAAAGGTCGCAAGGGAACACCACGCCCAGCTTTCACCCAAGAAGAACTCTCCAAACTGCTGGCTTACTTGCCCGAGTGGTGTCAGCAGGGTGAACGCAAAAACCACACAGAGATGCGGCAGCTATTGCGGGACTATGTGGAACTGCTGCTGACCACGGGCATGCGCTCGGGCAGGGAGAGCATGAACATGCTGTGGCGGCACATCGAGTGGTACTCAGACGGCAAAACGGATATTCGCTATCTGCGTATCTGGGTCAGTGGCAAGACTGGTGGGCGTTGGCTGATTGCCAAACATCGAGCCGCAGAGGCGTTAACTAGGCTGGCCGTTCGTCAAGGTGTAGGCGCTGACTTAGATCAGGCTATTGCCAGCAAGAGTGATGGCTATGTGTTCAGTCTTAGTTCAGGTCAACGTCCCGCCAGCATGCATACATCGTTTGAACTCTTGCTCAAGGACAGTGGCATGCGGGTGGACCCCATTACTGGCAAGAACCGAAGTCTCTATTCCCTGCGGCACTGCTATGCAACTCTGGCACTGATGGATGGACAGATGGACATGCACACCGTTGCCAAGCAGATGGGAACCAGTGTGGGCATGTTGGAGCAGCACTACAGCAAGATGACTGCGACCATGGCTGCTGAGCGGTTGGCCTGAGCCTTGTAATTTGAAAGATTGTTCAGCGCAAGTGGGGTAGCTAAAAAATCGGCGACGAATTTTTACGGGACCGCAACCGTCACCTAAGCCTACGGTTGGATAAAACTTCTCTTATGGGTTTGTTGCTGATTTTGTAAGAGAAGTTTTTACCTGCGAGTGCGACAGAAAAACAAGAAAATGCGAAAAAGTCATGCCTTTCGCTTTAATTTTCGATGTTGCAGGTAGCTTAGACTGCTAGAGATGATTAGAACTAATTAGCTGGGATTGCTTTGCAGAAGAATTGGACACCTTCATTAGTTGGTAGATTTTTTACACGCACACCTGCGTGGAATTTGGCGCTTTCAGAGGATGCGTATCTGCTTACGTATGGTGAAGAAAAATATAAAGATGAAATCGCTGCTTTAGACAAAGCTAAATCAAAGGGTGGAATATTCTGGACAAGCGTTGATATGCCGCTTGCCAACGGAACTGTGTTGGTGCTTGACGGTATTAGCAATGAGGATGCTGAGTCAATGATGCGAACCGTTGCGTTAGAAGTTAAGCGCATTCGAATAGAAAAATTAATTAAAAACTTTGATGTTGGGATAGAGCCGGTCCTAACTTGGACCGTCAATGTGCGCGATGCCGTTAAGAAGCAGTTCGAAGAAAAGGGGTGGTTGACAGAAGAATTCAAAGCAGCACAGCTAGAGTCAAAACCAATGGGCATTAGCGACTTACTTGATGAGCCTGTCGTTATCAAACACATTGAAAGCCAGAGCGATAAGGTTAAAGGAGCCGTGCACCTGTGGAGACAAAACTTCAATGAAGTTGCGGATACGGCAAACCAAAAATATTTAACTAATGAACTAACGCAGTCAAAGCCATTTTTTGACCGTGTAGAAAAGTCCCCTTTGACTGAAGAGCAAGCTAAGGCTGTTATTTGCTTTGACAACAGAGTGTTACTAGTTGCTTCTGCTGGTTCAGGTAAAACATCAACGATGGTTGCCAAAGCAGGATATGCGATTAAGAAGGGTTTCTTTAGTGCAGACAAGATATTGCTTTTGGCATTCAACAAGGATGCAGCAGCTGAGTTGCGTGAACGAATCAAGGCCCGACTATTGCCGCATGGACTTCCTGCAGAGCAAGTAACTGCGAAGACGTTTCATGCATTCGGTCTAGACGTTATCGGCGAGGCTACTGGTAAAAAACCGTCGCTTGCTTCTTGGCTAGACAATGGCCAAGACTTAGCGGTGGTACTTCAATTAGTAGACACACTTAAAGATCGCGATACGGCATTCAGGGTTAAATGGGATTTGTTCCGTGTAGTGCTTGGCCAAGATTTACCAAAGTTTGGACAAGAGCAAGAGTCACCTGATTCTTGGGATAACGATCGTAAAACTTCTGGCTTTTGGACAATGAATGGCGAGGTTGTTAAAAGCCGAGGCGAGCAACTACTTGCCAATTGGTTTTTTTATAACGGCGTCCAATACCAATATGAAACCAAGTATCGTATTGACACTGCAGATGCTAAGCATCGCCAGTACCAACCTGACTTTTACTTTCCTGCTATAGATGTTTACTTGGAGCACTGGGCTGTAGATGAAAACGGTGAACCGCCTGCTGAATTTGAAGGGTACAAGGAGGGCATGGCTTGGAAACGTGACTTGCATTTAGCAAATGGCACAACTCTTCTGGAAACAACAATGGCAGAGTTGTGGAGTGGAAAAGCCTTCACTTACCTAGAGCAAGAGTTGACGCAGCTGGGCATAACACTAGATCCAAATCCTGACAGAGAAGGTAAGGGACGAAGACCTATGGAGAATCCAAGACTAGCTCGTACCTTTAGATCATTTCTTACACATGCAAAAAGCAATCGAGTATCTATAAACGAGTTGAAGCAACGTTTAGATAGCGGTGTCGCTGGGCACTTCCAATATCGACACAAGGTGTTTTTGGAATTGTTTGAGCAAGTTTGGCTGGCTTGGGAAAATAAACTTAAAGAAGAACGCTGCATTGATTTTGAAGACATGCTAAATCTTGCGGCTGATTGCGTAGAGGCTGGCATGTGGCAAAGTCCATACGAACTTATCATGGTTGATGAGTTTCAGGATGTAAGCCAAGCAAGGGCAAGATTGATTGCAAGTTTGTTAACAAAATCTGGTCGACATCTATTCGCTGTAGGAGATGACTGGCAAAGCATTAATCGGTTCGCTGGTTCAGACTTAGGTGTGATGACAGAGTTTGAAGAAAAGTTTGGCAAGGCCGTCACGCTTAAGTTGGAGAAAACATTTAGATGCCCACAGTCGTTGTGTGACATAAGCAGTGGTTTTATTCAAAAAAATCCCAAGCAATTGAGGAAGCGTGTTACTTCTGAGAAGATTGATACGCAGCAGCCAGTAAAAATTATTCGAGTAGATGATGAGTATCAAATACCTTCAGCAATTTCAAAGCAAATTCAAACGCTCTCGAAAGAGCATCTACCTCTAGATAAACCACTGAAGATCTATGTGCTTGGTCGATATAGGCGAGACAAAGACTTCATGCCCGTATCAAGTGATGAAAGAGTACAGCTTGAGTTTGTAACCGCGCATTCATCCAAAGGCTTAGAGGCTGATCATGTAATCATTCCAAGAATGACTGCGGAAACCATGGGTTTTCCAAGCCGCATAGAAGATGATCCTGTGCTTCAGCTTGCCATGCCAAGTGAAGATGCATTTGCGGATGCTGAAGAGAGACGATTGTTTTATGTCGCGCTTACTCGAGCAAAGAAATCTGTGACGCTGGTAACCGTGACTCATAAAGAGTCACCGTTTATTACAGAGTTGGTTAAAGACTGCAAAATAGAAGTTGGCGATTTAGCAGGGTCAATAGTTGCTAGCGAGGTATGCCCTGCGTGCCAAAAGGGATTTTTGGTGCAAAGAACTGGGAGATACGGACTCTTTATGGGGTGCAGTAGGTTTCCAAGATGTCAGGGTAAGTAACTGGCTTCTCTGAATGGGGGATTCGCCTCGGTAACGGTAAAGAAAGAATGAGTATGTCACCAGCAACATGCAATGCAGAACTGATGAAAAATACGCTTGATAAATGGGATCAATTAATTCCCCTTGGTCTTCAATATGACCGTTACACGAGCGATGGATTAGATGTTTTAGAGCATTGGTTGAATGAAAAACATGCGTTTTTGCAAATGAAACGAATCCAACTTGCAGAGCTAATAGCGCGAGAGGCTGAATTCGATGAGCGTGTTGCAAATTCACTAGCTCACATTAAAGATATTGCTGATTAAGAAATCAAATGCCAACGGTAACGAGGTGAATAAATGAACTATGTAGTTGCAGCGGTTGTGTTTCTAAGCGCACAACCGTTACCTCGGTAACGGTCATGCGTCACGAAGGCACGAGAACAGTCCAGACCAGCTTTTCATTGCGTGGGTGATGTCCACGTAGCTGGTCAGGCTGATCATGCGTTGCATTTAATTTTGATTGAGCCTACAATCAGCGCTAATGCAGGTGTTTGCTTACCTTACCTGTATTAAGTTTGACTGGGCAGTAGCACCCTCACCGCTACACACCTCTACCGCCTACCTATCTCACTGGGTTTTTGGTGGTCACTCTTTCCTATCTCGGCAAGCTCATAGCACTGGCGTATTCGTCAGCTTGGCTCTTCTTGGGCCGTATTTACTTTTCACATATGACTACTCACACAAAATCCGCATTCACTGCGGGCAAGTTTTTAATCACTCCCATGACCCGCACATGTCAGAACGGTCGCTATATCGCATCGCTGTTCGTGCGTCGCGGAAAAAAATCGCAGACGCACGACAAGGTCTACAGCTTTCATCCAGAGTTTGACAGTGCCGAAAGCGCACTCACCTATGCCGCCGTACAAGGCCGCTATTGGCTCATCAACCCCAAGGCGTTTGCCTAAGAAGGAGCCAGCATGGCGAAAGAAGAACTGATTGAAATGCAGGGCAAAGTGGATGAAGTTTTGCCGGACATGCGCTATCGCGTCACACTGGAAAACAATCACCAAATGATTGCCTACATCGGCGGAAAGATGCGTAAATTCAAGATTCGCATCTTGGCTGGCGACAAGGTTACGGTTGAAATGTCACCCTACGATTTGAGCAAAGGACGTGTGACGTTTAGGCACATTGAAACCCGCACGCCACCAAGTGGAACTCCCGCCAGACGCCCACGTCGCTGATTCACACCACTTGCCCAAACAACGCCCGATCTAATCCATCGTGCGTTTTTTTATTGAGCACAGACAGTTGTGCAATTCCACTCAACGCCTGAACCAATGGACTAGAACTAATCGCTAGTTGTATCGCACATCGCTGCGCGGTTCAATCTCCACACCTGTAACCCACAAGGAGATTGACATGCTAACTTTCTCGAATGCGTTGGTTAAAAGTGGCGTAGCCATAGCGTTGGCTAGTTGCGCGATAGTTGCCTACTCAGATTTGGTTACCAGTCAGCCAGTCCATCCCGCCGTGACAAAGGTGGAGAACATTTCGCTGGACTATGCACGGGCACATATGGAGTTAATGAAGCTGCCTGATGCCGAGCCCGTTAGCTCATTTTGAACTGCGTGCTGTCACATAGCTGTAGTTTTTGATCATAAGATTTGCTAATCATGAAAACTACAGCAGTTTTAGGCGTATTGATTGCACTGGGTGGAGTATTCAGCATCGCTGTTTTCGCCGAGCCATCGGGCGTGTTGGCAGTTATTGCTGGCATGTTTCCATTCATTCTCATTCGCTCGTAACCGTCACCTAAGGTGACGCTGGACTTATCCAATGCAACTTTTTGCATAGGGGAAATTCCGTGCAAGGCACACTTGGCTAGCCATATAAGCTCAAAACCCGCGTAGGTTTTGGAAGGCTAGGAGATGGCTGGTAAGTTGCTCAAAGCAGGATTGGTGATTTATCTGCTGTTAATAGCGGTGGGTGTATTGATGGCGATCGCAATATGGGATTTCCATGCACACAAAGAAGGTGTTGCTGGCTTGGCATCCGTTTTAAGCCTAACCGTGATTGCTACTTACAGACAGCTTAGATGAGATAGGTGTGAAAGATCTGGATGCCGCACTCGATCAATCAAGCTGATTGGTTTTGTCGTCGGGCTTTGGTTTGTCAATGAACATTTTGATCACGGCATAGCAAACAAGCGCAATGGTTACTGCACAAATAACGATCTCAGCGGTGCTTAACTCGTGGTCGAAGATGCTGTCTTCTTTGTAGCTAACAATGGGCTTCTTTGTAGCGTTGACCTCAGCACTGTATTTTTGATACGCCCCATTGTTCATAGATAGATCAATCAGCTGACGTTCTTGTAATGGCTGGGCACCATTGGTTTGTCTGTTCTATGGCTGCCTGTACGCACAGTACGCAGATAAGTCATGGGTGTCGTTTGTAGAAAGTGAGCGAAGTACTCAATCAATTCGTTGTGCGTCCAACCGCTCACTTCCGTTAACTGTGTCCAGCCAATGTTCTGCGCTGCATTGGTATGAATCCAATTGCACATGGCTTCAAACTGTTCGCGATGCGCTTCGTATGAGTGTTGGTTTAGCTGACTTGGTTGCTTCGTCACGGTATGCACTTAAATGGTGCTTGATCATAAGCGCCATTTCATAGTGATAGTCGCTACAAGCTATGCGGCAACAGCCGCCTTAACAGGCCTGCAGTCGCCGCAGAAGAAGTGGCTCTTGTCTAGTAGTCGCTTAAAGCTGCCCAGTGCTCGTGGTTTATGCAAGCCACACTTCATACAGCTCATTGTGTTCACCACGCTGCCGCTGCCGCCAAATGGACTGCCTCCAACTTTGGCTTTGTAGCGAAGGCCATCCGTGGCAATTTTTGTCTCTTTTACTTCTCTGCTCATGCGTCAATTTTATAAAACTGAGCACAAGGGTAAGTGCCTAGGCTTGCAGGTGTATGAACAGATGGCGGCACTCATAGAATGAATACGCACTTTTTGTAACGGAACGTGCAAGTCTTCCTTAGACTAATTCACAGCGCCCCACGGGGCGCTTTTTTTTATGCCATCACGCCTTTAGGGCTGTGGTCATGGCCTTGCCCATGCTGTCGAAATATTTGGCAGCAGCGTTTGTGGGAGCCAAGTACTTGGTGCGGCGATTGGTGCCTTCAAACACTTGGTCAATTAGACCAGCTTCACGCAGTGCATCCATCTTGCGGTGCAGTGTTGCTGGTGATGCGATGGCACTTAAAGCCATGGCATCTGTCACAGTGAGCGGCTTACCTTGGGTGTGTGCAACCGCAACGGTTTCCAGCAGTCTCAGGGCAGTGAGGTCTACGCCTTCAAATTCACTGGTAATGGCTTGACTGAGATTTAAGAAGCGAAGGTAAACGGGGCTGTTAGCCATGCGATTTTCAAAGAGGTGTGGCGAATGCCGCAATGATACAGAAGCGATAAGTTTTGTCACTCGTTAGCAAATGCACTTGCAGCTAAAGCCTACCGTTATAGCTAACCTTAGCTAGACGCCTTGGCGGTGACGGTATATAGAATTTATAACAATTATTTGTAGGCTACAGCGACATGGTTGATACAGGTTATTGCTTGAACGATCAAGACATGCGGCAGATGTTGAGCATCATCGACAAGCTCAACAGAAGCACAAATGGCAAGCAAATTCGCCAGTCCATAGCAGATGACGTGTTGGAATTGACGTCTGCAGACATGTTTGCATCATTTGTCTGGAATGAGCCACTGCAAAGATTTGAAGATGTTGTTTACCTCAACATGTCTAAAGAAAACTTAGACAAGTACGGGGCGTACTACCAATATCGTGACCCCATCACACCACATTTGCAATTGCGTAGAGAAGCCACTTTGGTGAGTGAAGTTCTGGCACAAGATGAGTTGGAGAAGACAGAATTCTTTAACGATTTTTTGCATACAGATGGACTGAAGTGGGGAATCAACCTGTATGCCTACGATGGTGATTTGAACGTCGGTGATTTGAGAATTTGGCGAAGCGAGGACAGAACGCCGTTTGGTCAGCGTGAGGTGACATTGCTGAACCTACTTAAACCTCACTTCACAAATGCCATGATCAATTCAAAGGCTATGACACTGATGCGGGAGCAAACATCAGGCTGGCATGATCTTTGGGAGCATCATCCCAACCCTTGCTTTGTGTTGAATAAGCAATTCAAAAACATACATCGCAACAAATCGGCATTGAAGCTGATGCAATCGCTGTCGCTGAATGAGCAACTACTGATGCTGGATTCGGTCGTGC
>Ga0228701_1001494_pt1 | contig 15754 bp, 15 predicted proteins | sample McNCre117_Aug_MG_2_FD_178017 | JGI IMG/M metagenome (GOLD analysis project Ga0228701, IMG submission 178017) | Freshwater microbial communities from McNutts Creek, Athens, Georgia, United States - 11-17_Aug_MG | ecosystem: Environmental > Aquatic > Freshwater > Creek | place: USA: Georgia...
GGCGGTTCTCAGAGCTGTCGCTCTTTAGAATTGCCAAGTCTTCATCGCTAACCGGAGTGATGCCAAACTTCAAGTTCTTACCGGCAAGCACCTTAGTACGGAACGGTTCTGGCCATCCACCTGGTAGATCACCAAGTTCACCGGCCATAAATCCAACGACCGAATCTGGCACGTCGTAGTTTTGTGGGTTTTCGGCAAAGTCTTTTGGATCGGCATTTACCGCAACAAGGTGCAACGCCAAATCTCCAACCACCTTCGACGAAGGAGTTACCTTGGTTGGTCGCCCCAGAATTTCGTTGGCTGCCGCATACATGTCTTCGACGCGCTCGAACTGGTCGCCCAACCCTAGTGCGATTGCTTGCTGGCGCAGGTTAGAAAGCTGACCGCCAGGAATTTCGTGCTTGTAAACACGACCCGTTGGGCCTGGCAATCCAGATTCGAACGGTGAATAAACTCGACGAACGGCTTCCCAGTAAGGCTCAAGTGCGGTGATGGCATCGAGTGAGATGCCGCTGTCGCGGTCGGTGTCCGCCAACGCGGCCACCAGCGCCGATGCTGAAGGTTGGCTGGTGGTGCCAGCCATTGGAGCTGAAGCAACATCAACCGCATCGACCCCGGCTTCGATGGCAGCCATGAGTGTTGCTAGCTGCCCGCCAGCGGTGTCGTGGGTGTGAAGGTGAACAGGAAGGTCGAATCGGTCACGAAGCGCTTTGACCAGCTTGCTTGCCGCTGCCGGGCGAAGCAATCCCGCCATGTCCTTGATGGCCAAAATGTGCGCACCTGCGGCAACGATTTCATCGGCAAGCTTTAGGTAGTAGTCGAGCGTGTATAGATCTTCTTTTGGATCTAGGAGGTTACCCGAGTAGCAAAGGGCTACTTCAGCCACGGCGGTCTTGGTTTTGAGAACAGCTTCGATGGCCGGTTTCATCTGGTCGACGTCATTCAGTGCGTCGAAAATGCGGAAGATGTCGACGCCGCTGGCAGCGGCCTCGGCGACAAATGCTTCGGTTACTTCGGTTGGGTACGGGGTGTAACCAACCGTGTTTCGACCACGAAGTAGCATCTGGATACAAACGTTTGGCATTGCCGCGCGGAGGGCAACCAAGCGGTGCCATGGGTCTTCGCCGAGAAAGCGAAGGGCCACATCGTAGGTGGCGCCACCCCAAGCTTCAACTGAAAACAGTTCAGGAGTAATTCGAGCAACGTATGGGGCTACCTGAACCAGGTCACGACCGCGAACACGGGTGGCGAGCAGCGACTGGTGGGCATCTCGGAAAGTGGTTTCGGTGATTGCAACCTTTGACTGCTCGCGAAGTTTCTTGGCGAACGCGTCTGGCCCTAGTTCCAATAGTTGCTGACGAGAACCGGCAGGAGCAGCCTTTGTTAGATCGAGCTTTGGTAGCTTCAGTGCTGGTGATACACGGCCGTTTCTAAGGCCGTAAGGCTGGTTTACCGTAACGTCAGCCAACCAGGTCAAAATCTTGGTTCCACGGTCCTGAGACGGACGCTGGGTAAATAATTCTGGTCGCTCGTCGATGAATGAAGTTGAAAGATCACCGCTGGCGAAGGTTTTGTCTGCCAAAACCGCCTGCATGAACGAGATGTTGGTGGAAACTCCACGGATTCGGAACTCCGCGAGCGCACGTTCGGCTCGTAGTACTGCCGAGTGGAAATCGCGGCCACGAGCGATCAGTTTCACTAGTAGCGAATCAAAGTGAGGACTTACCTCGCTACCAGCTGAGATGGTTCCGCCGTCAAGGCGAATACCCGCACCTCCTGGCGAACGGTAAGTGGTGATTTTGCCAGAGTCTGGCTTGAATCCAAGTGCTGGGTTTTCGGTAGTGATTCGGCACTGGACAGCAAAACCGTGCATGGTGATTTTGTCTTGGGTTAGACCTAGATCGCCTAGGCTCTCCCCCGCAGCGATTCGCATCTGGGATTGCACCAGGTCAATGTCGGTGATTTCTTCGGTGACCGTGTGCTCTACCTGAATACGAGGGTTCATCTCAATGAATACGTGCTTACCGGCATTGTCACCAACGGTGTCAATCAAGAACTCAACGGTTCCGGCGTTACGGTAACCAATCTTCTTGGCAAACGCTACTGCGTCGCGGTAAAGCTCTTCGCGCAACTCCTGGGTGATGTGAGGTGCTGGCGCAATCTCAACCACTTTCTGGTTGCGTCGCTGAATCGAGCAGTCGCGTTCAAATAGGTGAACTACGTTTCCATGCTCATCGGCAAGAATCTGAACCTCGATGTGACGCGGACGCAATACCGCTTGCTCGAGGAATACGCGTGGGTCTCCGAATGCGCTCTCTGCTTCACGGCTTGCTTCACCTAGGGCAGCCTTGAGGTCCTCACGCTTTTCCACGCGACGCATACCGCGACCACCGCCACCGGCAACAGCCTTCACAAAGATTGGGAAACCAATGCTTTCCGCTTCCAGTACCAAAACATCGACATCAGCAGACTGGATAGATGATTTCAAGACTGGGACGCCTGCGGCAATAGCGGCTTCCTTGGCGTTTACCTTGTTTCCAGCCATTTCTAGGATGTCTGACGTTGGGCCAATGAACTTGATGCCGTTTGCTGCTGCAGCCTCGGCCAATTCTGGGTTTTCGGAAAGGAAGCCGTACCCAGGGTAGATTGCGTCTGCGCCTGATTCTTTAGCAACTCGAATGATTTCGGCAACGTTTAGATAGGCCTTAACGGGGTGGCCTTCTGAGCCAATCTGGTATGCCTCGTCGGCTTTCAGACGGTGACTTGAGTTGCGATCTTCGTACGGGAACACCGCGACGGTGCGAGCACCAAGTTCATATGCTGCGCGAAAGGCGCGAATAGCGATTTCTCCACGGTTTGCGACCAGAATCTTTTTGAACATTGCCACCTCGTAGAGTGCGTTTGTGCGAACAAAGGGTTAATGACACCCTGAATTAGAGAGTAGCCTATTAGACGTGCATGTTCTAAGCGTCAGCTCCCTGAAAGGGGGCGTTGGTAAGACCACGGTTGCCCTTGGTTTGGCTTCCGCTGCGTTCAATCAAGGACTTCGCACGCTCGTGGTAGACCTTGACCCGCAGTGTGATGCCACCACTGGTTTAGGTGCCATCGGAGAGTTTGCTGAAACCGTTGCCGATGTTCTGCAAAGCCCCCGGCACAACGTTGTGCATAGAGCAATCGTACCTAGTACTTGGAACAAACTGCACTCAGGAAAAATAGATGTCCTCGTCGGTAGCCCTCGAACCCAAACTCTCGACTCTCCGTCGCCAACCATTCAAGAAATTTGGCGCTTGGAAGTTGCCTTGGCAAAAATCGAAGCCGACTACGATTTGGTCATTATTGACACTCCACCTTCGGTGAACGGACTCACCCGAACCGCGTGGGTTGCTAGCGACCGCGTAATCATCGTTTCGGAGCCGTCGCTTTTCTCTGTCGTAGCGGCCGATCGAACCATGCATGCACTAGCTGAACTTCGTCGTGGACTTACCGATCGCCTTGAGACGCTCGGCATTTTGATCAATCGCTTCCGCCCACAGTCGACGGAAGGTGATTTTAGAGTCACTGAGCTTCGCGAAAAGTATGGAAATCGTATCCTCCCTCAGGTAATCGAGGAACGAACTGTGCTTCAGAGCGCTCAGGGTGCTGGTCGCCCGATTCATGGCTGGCCGGGTGAGTCGGCAACCGAAATTGCTCTGGTGTTCGACAGCGTACTCGAGTACGTTCAACAGTCGCTAGGGCAGAAAAATCCATCTAGATTGGCTCGAAATAGCCGTAAAGTTCTTCGTCTCAACCGCATAATGCGCGGGCAATCTCTTGATGATGTCTTGAAGCTCGAGGCTAACGAGTCAATGAATGAAATCGCCGACATCCTCGGACTTGGCGAAGGCGAAGAGCCTACTAAATAGCCTTTTTGGCCTGACGACGAGCCGATAGGTCGTCTAGTTCCTCTAGCGAGCTAGGGGTAATCGTTGAAAGAGTTGCCTCAACTTCGCGGAGAACGAGACCAACGGCGATACCAAAGACGCCCTGGCCACGACCCAAAAGGTCGATAACTTCTTCGTTGCTGTTGCATAGATAAACTTTTGCGCCATCCGACATAAGCGTCGTCTTGGCCAAGTCATTGATTCCAGACTTACGTAGCTGGTCGATTGCGATACGAATCTGCTGAAGCGATACGCCAGTGTCTAGTAGACGTTTGACGAGTTTTAGAACCAAAATGTCGCGGAACGCGTAAAGACGCTGAGTTCCCGAGCCGGTCGCGCCTCGAACTGAAGGCTGAACTAGGCCTGTGCGGTCCCAGTAATCAAGCTGGCGGTAACTGATGCCCGCTGCAGTCGCAGCCGAGGTACCGCGGTATCCAACGCTTGGGTCGCTGCTCGGCAAACCATCGGTGAAAAGTAGGTCGCCATCAGCGTCATTGAAATCAAATGTTCCTTGATCTGACATTCTGGCCTCCTTAACCTTCAACGTTAGGTTTAATTCTTGTGCCTCTTTGGGCAACTGCAAGGTTAATTAATATCTTCGGCGTGTCGCGGTTGCGATTACGAGTCGATTTTGGAAATAACTGAGCGCACAATCTCAGCTCGAATGGTGGCAAACTGGCTTTCAATCTCAGCGGCAAAGTGAGCTGCGCGCGAACGAGAACCGGTTTCGTTTTTGGCTAGAACCGGGGCAACTACGCCTTCGATGATTCCAATCTCGCGATCAGCGGCGGCCTTCAAACCACGAAGGTGGCGTGGAGCAATTCCGAAACGGTGAAGTTGAACAACTGAACGTGCGATAGCCACATCAGCTGAGTTGAATGGTTCAAGTCCAAGTAGGCCTACTTCCTGAGCATCTGCAATAAGCGCTGAGTTGATTGCGGTTTCAGCAATCAGATCTAACTCGGTGAACTTCTTGCCTGGCTTTGAGCGAAGCGACTTTGGCTCTTTGCTGCTTGGAAGTTTTGGAGACTTACCGGCGTCTAGGTCGTCTAGGTACTGACGAATAACCTTTAGCGGAAGGTACTGATCTCGTTGGAGCTCGAGAATAATTCTTAGGCGGTCAACGTCTTCTTCGGTGAATTTGCGATAGCCAGAATCGGTGCGCTGCGGGGTCACCAAACCCTGTTCTTCAAGGAAACGAAGTTTTGAGTTTGAGAGTTCAGGGAAATCGAGCTCGAGAATTGAAAGCACTCGGCCAATCGTGAAAAGTTTTGAAGATCTCGCATTGGCGAGTGAACTCGGACGTGCCGCCATGGCTACGCTCGACCGGCGCTAGCGGCGTAGAAGGTAAGTCGGAATTTTCCAACCTGGACTTCATCGCCGTCGTTCAAAGGAGCCGAATCAACGCGGGCACCGTTCAAGTAGGTGCCGTTCAACGAAGCCAAATCGGTGACCACAAACCCGGACGCTGTGCGTCGGAATTCGGCGTGCTTACGAGAAACGGTCACGTCGTCGAGGAAAATTTCAGCATTTGGGTGACGCCCGGCGGTAGTTACGTCGATGTCGAGCAAGAATCTCGAGCCATCACTTGGTCCGCGCTTGACAATCAAAAGAGCTGAACCATGAGGAAGAGCAGCAACTGCGGCTAGCTCTTCTTCGTCGAGGCCCTCTTTCGGGTCCTCAATCAAATCCTCAGCAAAACGCTGGGTAGACGTAACGTCTTCGCTCTGGTTTTTGCCTGAAGGAGTGCTCATGATTTATCTAATTTAGCGTTAAATTTAGGCGTCGATTTCACCAAGGCAAAAACCTGTTTCAAGTACAGGTAACCGGCATACCAGTAAAGCCCAACCCCCCACAGAGCAAAGGCCCATGCCAGTGGCAAAATTACAAAACTGGCCTGCGTCCACCAGTCGGCGAGAAGAAGAAGTGGGAATGCATAGAGCAGGGCAAAGGTGCCGGCTTTACCCGCAAAGTGAACCGGAAGCGGGCCATAGTTTCGGCTCGCGAGCACCGGAATGGTAAACATCAAAACAAAGTCTCGGCCAATTACCACCGCAGGCAACCAAACGGGAATTGCCCCAGTAATCGCCAGCCCGAGCAATGTGGCGAAAATGTAAAGACGATCGGCAGCTGGGTCAAGCAACGCGCCAATGCGAGTTACCTGATTTAGCTTGCGAGCCAAGTAGCCATCGAGCCAGTCGGTGAATGAAGCTAGAGCCAAAACCAAAAACGCAATCAACGGATGTTTAGCCAAAATTAGGTAAAGGAAAACTGGAACCAGTGCGAGCCTGAGGAGGCTCAGCAGGTTGGGAAGCGTGCGCAATTGCGCCCAAATGGACATCTCGGTCACGAACCCTCCTCAACTCATTTTGTCGGACTGACAGGATTTGAACCTGCGACCCCTTGTCCCCCAGACAAGTGCGCTACCAAGCTGCGCTACAGCCCGCTTGCGCCTTACGTGCGCTTACGCTTCTCACGAACTCGCATGCCAATTTCAATCGGCGAACCTTCGAAGCCATAAGTTTCACGCAAACGACGCTGGATGAAACGGCGGTAGCCCTCGTCTAAGAAGCCGGTGGTGAAAAGAACAAACTTCGGCGGGCGAACGGCCGCTTGCGTTGCGAACAAAATTCGAGGCTGCTTGCCACCGCGAACCGGGTGCGGGAATTCCATAGAAAGTTCTTGCAAAAAAGCGTTGAACTTTCCAGTTTGAATTCTGGTGTCCCATGAGTCGAGAGCAACTTCTAGGGCTGGAACCAACTTCTCAATGTGGCGACCAGTCTTCGCTGAAATGTTTACTCGCGGAGCCCAAGCCACGTGGGCTAGCTGGGTTTCGATTTCGCGTTCCAGATAACGGCGACGCTCGTCATCGAGTTCATCCCACTTATTGAACGCCAAAACCAGCGCACGGCCAGATTCCAGAGCCATGTCAACGATGCGAATGTCAGCTTCTGAGATTGGCTGAGTAACGTCGAACAAGACCACTGCGACTTCAGCGCGCTCAAGAGCGGCCAAAGTACGAAGTGAGGCGTAGAAGTCTGCGCCCTGCGCCAAGTGCTTCTTTCGGCGGATACCAGCGGTGTCGACAAAGCGCCATACTTGTCCAGCAATGGTCACCTGCTCATCGATCGGATCGCGAGTGGTACCGGCTAGCTCGTTTACAACGGCTCGTTCCGAACCGACAGCCTTGTTTAGCAGCGAAGACTTACCCACGTTTGGTCGGCCAATGAGTGCCACACGACGTGGTCCGCCAACTTCCATCTGGGCAACACCAGAGACTTTAGGCAAAACCGCGAGCGCTGCATCGAGCATGTCTGCCACACCACGTCCGTGCAGTGCTGAAACCGGAAGCGGCTCTCCTAGACCTAGCGACCAAAGCGCTGCAATTTCAGGCTCTTGGAATGCGTCGTCGATTTTGTTACCAGCTAGCACTACCGGCTTGCCAGAAGCTCTGAGAAGCTTCACTACGCGCTCGTCGGTGCTAGTTGCACCAACTGTTGCGTCTACCACGAAAAGTACGGCATCAGCGAGTTCGATGGCGATTTCGGCCTGCTCAGCAACCGACTTATCGATTCCGCGAGCGTTTGGCTCCCAGCCACCGGTGTCCACAAGTGTGAACTTGCGGCCGTTCCATTCGGCTTTGTAGCTAACACGGTCGCGAGTTACGCCAGGCTTGTCTTCAACAACAGCCTCGCGACGGCCAATAATTCGGTTTACCAAAGCCGATTTACCCACATTTGGGCGTCCAACAATGGCCAGTACCGGAAGTGGACCGAGTTCTTCTTCAAGGAAATCGCCTTCCAAGGCGCCATTCAGAACGTCGAAGTCTTCGCTCTCTAGGTCGTAGTCTTCAAGCCCAGCCTTGAGGCTGCGAGCTCTGGCTTCCGCCTCTGTGTCATCAATCGAATCGAGCTTCTCCAAGAAAGCCGGATCGAGGTCCTTATCGTATTCGTCGCTCACTGCTGCTCCCTAATTACCGACAGAACCGCGTCCACGGTTTCTTCAAAATTCAAATTGGTCGAATCAACCAGCGTAACCCCATCTGCAGCTGTCATAAAATCGACAATTTTGGAGTCAGCAGCATCTCGGTCTTGCAACTGAGCCTTGAGTGTGTTCAATTGCTCGGGGGTAAGTTCATTCGCTCTGCGGTCAAGGCGCACCGCTTCATCGGCGGTGAGCAGGATTCGAACCTTGGCGTCAGGCGCTACAACCGTAGTGATGTCGCGACCTTCAACAACCACACCAGACCTACCGCTGGTTTCAACTAACGAGCGAGTTAGGCCTTTCATGTAATTGCGAACTGCTGGAACACTGGCAACCTTGGAAACATTTTCAGAGATGCGAGGCAAGCGAATTGCATCGGTTACGTCCACGCCGAAACTTTTAACCCAAAAATTGTTGGGATCAAGCGAAATCTCATATTCAAAGTCACGAAAACTTGCATCAGGAAGTTGGAGCTTCCCCTCGGTAACCGCCCATGAGAGCGCCCGATAGGCTGCCCCGGTATCAAGGTAACCAAAACCCAGACGCCTAGCCACTTCCTTGGAGACACTCGACTTACCGGAACCAGCTGGCCCATCCATCGCAATAATTTCAACCATCAGGCAAACCGCCAACCACGTGATGTCAGTTCAGAAACCAGACGCTCTCCCGAATCTGGCAAAACCGACACTTCAACCAAACCAATTTGGGCTCCAGGCGAGTGTTCTAGTTTCAAGTCTTCAACGTTGATTCCAATTTCACCGATCTCGTTGAACAGTCGAGCGAGTTCTCCAGGCTGGTCATCGATCATGACGATGTAACTGGTGTACTGAGGAAGACGGGAGCCGTGCTTGCCAGGCAGTGCTTCAACACCGCGGTTTCCACTGGCAATTGCTTGGTCGATGGTTGCCAGTGCGCCAGGTCGATTTACGTCATCTAGTGCCGCGATTACATCGACGAGGTCAGACTCGAGAGCCTTCAAAATCTTCACAACTTCTGGAGCGTTTGCTCCGAGAATTTGCACCCAAAGCTTTGGGTCGCTGGCAGCAATTCTCACGGTGTCGCGAAGACCTTGCCCTGCCAACTCAACACCGGTAGCACCCACCAATCGTGCGGCAAGCAACGACGAAACAACCTGCGGCACGTGAGATACCAATGCCACGGAACGGTCGTGCTCTTCTGGCGACATCCGCATAGGAACTGCGTCTAAATCAAGTGCAAGCTTCTCCACCAAATCCAAGGCCAAGGCAGCGGCCTGAGGCTGGGTTGCGATGACCCATGGACGAGCTACAAAAATGTCGGCGCGACCAGATGCCGCTCCTCCTTTTTCTCGGCCAGCCATTGGGTGTGAACCGACATAGCGGCTTAGGTCAGCAGCAGCGGACACCAAGTCAGCGAGAATTGGCGCTTTCACCGAAGCTACATCGGTAACAATGGCGTCTGGGAATGCCGCAAGTTCAGTTGCAACCACTTTGGCAGTTACATCGGGAGGGACACAGACAATAATCAACGAAGGGTTGTCAGAATCGTTAGCTGCGACACCCGCTCCGTAATCGACTGCTAGTCGAACGTTTGCTGGCGAAGCGTCATCGATCGAAACTGAAACACCTAGCTTCGAAAGGGCCAGGCCAATACTGGTACCAATTAGCCCCGCCCCGATAATTCTTATTGAGCCTTGTAGCCTGCCAGCGGTCACTGCGCCAAATCCTGACGAAGTGCTGTGGCACCACGAAGGTAAACGTGTTGAATTTCGCCACGAGCTTTTTCGGTATTGACGTTGACCATTACGCGAATGGTTCGAGGCAGAGCTCCGGCAACATCCATTTCAACGAAGCAAAGAAGTGGCACATCACCCAAACCAAGCGAACGGGCAGCAACCGCGGGGAATTCACTGTGAATGTCTGGTGTTGCGGTAAAGAAAATAGAAATCAGCGACGAATTGTCGACGTCGTTGGTGTGCAGAATTTTCGAAAGAAGTTCCGCAGTGGACTTTAGGAGATGTTCGCGCTCATCAACATCGAGCTGGATGGCTCCACGGATGGCTCTAATCATCTCTAACGCCTTTTCTTGGCTACTGCCGACTTATCACGGGGACGGGGTGCTCGGGGCTTTACCCCTTCGGCGAACTTCAACAATTCGCCGATTTCAAGTTTACTCAACTGGCGAGTGTGACCAAGTTTTAGTCCACCCAGGTGAATCGGGCCAAACTGCTTGCGAACGAGGTCAACAACTGGCAAATTGATGTGTTCAAACATGCGACGCACGATTCGGTTTCGACCAGAGTGTAAAACGATTTCAATCATGGTGTGACCCTTTGACTGGTCTACCAAACGGGCACGATCGGCCTTTATGAATCCGTCTTCTAACTCAAATCCGCTGAGCAGCTTGTGAATGGTTTCATCGGTGGCAATTCCATGAATCAAAGCGACATATGTCTTCTCGACGCCAAACTTTGGGTGGGAGAGCTTGTTGGCCAAATCTCCGTCGTTGGTCATCAAGAGCAGCCCGGTGGTCTCACCATCTAAACGACCGACGTTGAATACGCGATCGTAATCAAGCACGAACTGCTGAAGATCTGGGCGACCCTCTTCATCAGACATTGTGCTGATGACACCCTTCGGCTTGTTTAGCGCTAGGTAAACGCGGCCGGTGTCAAAGACCACTGGCACGCCACGAACGGTGACGCGGTCTTTCTCAACATCGACGCGCGTGCCAAGTTCCGTCACCAACTTGCCGTTGATTTTCACCTGTCCCTGCACGATTAGGTCTTCGCAGGCTCGGCGACTGGCTACCCCCGCTGATGCCAATGCTTTTTGCAGGCGGATTGGTTCGTTGTTAGAGGTCAAAATTACTATTCGCATCCGGTAGGTGTGGGCTCAACGGCGGAAGCTCGTCAAGAGAATTGATGCCGAGAAGTTCCAGCATGAGATCGGTTGTACCAAAGTTCACTGCACCGGTTTCGGAGTCGGTGTAAAGCTCGGTGATAAGTCCTCGACTCAATAGAGTCTTCACAACGGAGTCTACGTTTACCGCACGAATCGAAGCCACTTGACCACGACTAATCGGCTGCTTGTAAGCAATGACAGCAAGTGTTTCGAGTGCAGCCTGCGATAGTTTGGTTGGGTTTTCGTTCGAAACGAACATGCGAATCGCCCAGTCAAAATCGGCTCGCACAAAGATTCGCCAACCTCCCCCAACCTCGCGAAGTTCAAACCCACGAACGCGTCCACCAGTCTCGCCGTTGTATTCGGCCTGCAGTTCAAGGATGATGTCGCGAACCACGTTCACCGGCTGCTCCAGAGCGGTAGCAAGTGCTACCAGCGAGATTGGGGCATCAGTAATCATCAAAATGCTCTCAACCGCTGAGTGCAGGTCGTCCTGCGCTATTGGTTGCTGAATTTCGTTAGTCGTCATAGTCGGCTCCAAGTGCTGCTAGTTGCTCTTCGTTGAAAGTTTCGGCTCGCCAGGTTAGTTGCAAATCGCCAAGCGGGGTGTCTTGTTCGAAAGAAAGTGCCGCCATTCGATAGAGTTCCAAAATTGCCAAGAACCGTGCCACCACAACCGCGCGGTCCTTCACTTCACGGATAATTTCGAAGAAAGAGACCGTTTTGTGTGAGCGAAGCATCTGAACCACCGTTGCCGCCTGTTCACGGATACTGATTCTTGACGCGTGAAGGTGGGTAAGGCCAACCGAAGGTATTTCTTTAGGCGTCATGGTCTCGAGCGCCAAGGCTGCAAACTCCGGCAGAGTTACATTCCAGACCAACTCCGGCTTTTGATCGCGGAACCGCTCTTCCATACGAACATCTCGCGCTACGCGAGAGCCCTCAATGTTGAAACCGCTGTTAAACCAAGACGCAATTTCCTTGAACGCCTTGTACTGAAGAAGTCTGGCGAACAGAAGATCGCGTGCTTCAAGCAGCGCAACATCTTCGGCATCGACCACTTCACCTTTAGGCAATAGTCCAGCGATTTTTAAGTCAAGTAGCGTGGCAGCAATCACGATGAATTCAGATGCCTGATCCATCTCATCGTCCGAGTCAAGCTGTTTCAGGTACTGAATAAATTCATCGGTAACCTTCGACAAAGATACTTCAGTGATGTCCATCTCGTGCTTGGTGATCAGGCTCAAAAGTAGGTCAAACGGACCATCAAAATTGCCAAGGCTGACCGCAAAACCGGACTTTGTTTCGGTCAGCTCTTCGTTAAGGGGCGCCGCCACGAGAGATTAGCTCTCTGGCTACGGTTCGATACGCTTCGGCCGCTTCAGATGTTGGGGCAAAACTGGTAATTGGCTCAGCCACACGTGTGGCGTCTGGGAACTTTACAGTGCGGGCGATAACACTCTTGAAAACAGTGTCACCGAACTTGTCGTGAAGCAGTTCCATGACCTCGCGCGAGTGGTGAGTGCGCGAGTCGTACATGGTAGCCAAGACACCGTCGAGGACTAGAGTTTCGTTCAAACGAGCTTGAACCTTCTTGATGATGCCTTCGAGGATGGCAACACCGCGAAGTGCGAAGAATTCGCAGGCAAGTGGAATTATGACACCGTGAGCCGCGGTCAACGCATTTACGGTCAGCAGACCTAGCGAAGGCTGGCAATCGATGATGATTACGTCGTATTCGTCGTGAACCTTTTTCAAAATGCGCTTCAAAATCTTTTCGCGGTCGTATTCGTTCACCAAGTTCATTTCAGCCGCTGAAAGATCGATGTTTGCTGCAATCACATCTAAGTCTTGAATGGAAGTCTTGCGAATCGCGTCGTGAGGGTTTAGTTCCTCATTTTGCATTAGGTCAAAAATTGTCAAACCGTCGTGGGCAACAATACCAAGCCCAGCGGAAAGTGCGCCTTGAGGGTCGAAATCGACCAGTAGCACCTTGCGACCATACTCAACCAGAGCCGCAGCCAAGTTGATCGTGGTTGTGGTCTTACCCACACCACCTTTTTGGTTACACATAGCAATAATGCGAGCGGGACCATGGCTGCTTAGCGGCTTTGGTTTTGGAAAACGGTTATCGGTTGATTTGGCGCCTGCCATTTGGTCCCCCTTTCAAGGTTTATCTACCCTCTAGCCTACCGCCGAGCGCGCGGATGTGCTGTCGCATACATCTCTCTGAGCGCGTCAACCGTGACCAATGTGTAAATTTGCGTAGTTGCAACCGAGGAATGGCCAAGTAACTCTTGGACCACACGCACATCGGCTCCACCTTCTAGCAAGTGAGTGGCAAATGAGTGCCTTAAAGTATGCGGTGAAATGTGCCCGGTAAGCCCTGCTCGTTCAGCCGATTCAGAGATTATTTGCCAGGCACTTTGCCTGGAAAGTCTTGACCCTCGCTGGTTTAGAAACAGCGCTGGGGTTCCAACACCTTTGGACGCCAAATTTGGCCGAACCCGCACTAAGTAGTTTTCAACAGCTCGCTGCGCGTAGGAACCAACTGGAACCACGCGCTCTTTACCGCCTTTACCGAAGAGGCGAATTAGGGTTGGATCCAGTAAATCGTCGAGGTCAAGATTGATCACTTCACTGACGCGGGCGCCTGTGGCATAAAGCAACTCAAGCAAAGCTCGGTCGCGAACTCTAACCGGGTCGGAAGTCATGGCAACTTCATCGCCAGCCTCCGGGCCAGACGCCGACAATAGTTTTTCAATGTCCGCTAAGGAAATGGCCTTTGGAAGCCTTCTGGCAGGCGCTGGAGGCTTTACGGTTGCGGCAACATCACCCTCGGTAACGGCTTCTACGAGCCAAAAACGATGTAAACCGCGAACGCCGGAAAGCACGCGAGCAACCGAAGATGCTTTCAAGCCATATTTGGTAACGAGTTGCTCTCCGAAAGCTGAGACCGTTTGTTTGGTCACCTGCGTAGGTGCGGTGATTCCTTGAGTTTCCAAGAACTCTTCGTATCGCAACAAGTCTCTGGCATAAGCAGCCAAAGTGTTTTTTGACATCCCTCGTTCAATGGTCAGATGTCGTAGGTAGGCGTCCATCCGACGTCGCAAGGTTGAGTCTTTAGGCATCAGCCACTTCAAATAGTCGCGATGCTTCCTGACGAACCAACGCGGCATCGATCAAACCTTGGAACAACGGGTGTGCCTTGGTCGGACGAGACTTGAATTCTGGGTGAGCCTGAGTGGCAACGTAGTACGGGTGAACCTCGCGAGGAAGCTCAACGAACTCAACCAAGTCGCCATCAGGGCTGGTGCCCGAGAAAACTAAACCAGCGGCGCCAATCTGGTCGCGGTACTGGTTGTTGACTTCATAACGGTGACGGTGACGCTCGTTTACATCAGTGCTGCCGTAAACGGTGGCCACAATCGAACCAGGAATTAGCTTGGCATCGTAGGTTCCAAGACGCATGGTTCCGCCTAGGTCCCCCGCTTTCAGAATGTCTACCTGCTCGGCCATTGTGGCGATTACCGGGTACTTCGCGTTTTCGTCAAATTCCGACGACGACGCCCCGTCCAGACCTGCCTTGTTCCGTGCATACTCAATAACCATGCATTGAAGACCTAGGCAAAGACCTAGGGTAGGTATTTGATTTTCGCGAGCGAACTTCAAAGCACCTAGTTTTCCTTCGATGCCACGAACGCCGAAACCACCGGGAACACAGATACCGTCCACGTCGCCAAGTTGTTCCTTAGCACCTTCTGGAGTCTCGCAAAGATCTGAAGCTACCCACTTGATACTCAATTTGGTCTGGTTAGCAAAAGCTCCTGCGCGAAGCGCTTCGGTAACCGAAAGATAGGCATCTGGGAGGTCGATGTACTTTCCGACCAGCGCGATTTTTACCTCGTGCTTTGGGTTGTGAACTGCATCAAGAACCGAGTTCCAACGAGTCCAATCTACGTCCTTTATGTCTAGCGAAATACGCTTCGCAATGTAGGAATCTAGACCTTGGCTGTTGAGCACGGTTGGAATGTCGTAGATGCTCGATGCGTCCGCAGCGTTGATTACAGCTTCGTATTCAACGTCACACATAAGGGCAATCTTCTTCTTGATGCCCTCTGGCAGTTCACGGTCGCTGCGCAGAACAATTGCGTCCGGCTGAATACCGATGCTACGAAGCATGGCCACCGAGTGCTGGGTTGGCTTGGTCTTTAGTTCACCTGATGGTCCGATGTAAGGCACCAAGGAAACGTGAACGAAAAACACGTTGTCACGTCCAACCGAGTGACGCAGCTGACGCGCTGCTTCCAAGAACGGCTGAGACTCAATGTCCCCAACAGTTCCACCGATTTCGGTAATGATCACATCTGGAGCTGGCGATTCAGTCGCCTGAAGGCGCATGCGTCGTTGGATTTCGTCGGTGATGTGTGGAATGACCTGGACGGTGTCGCCTAGGTACTCACCGGCGCGCTCACGCGATATGACGCGAGAGTAAATCTGTCCGGTGGTGACGTTTGCTGACTGAGCGAGCTCAATGTCTAGGAAGCGTTCGTAGTGACCGATGTCGAGATCGGTCTCAGCACCGTCTTCGGTAACGAAAACCTCACCGTGCTGGAACGGGTTCATGGTGCCAGGGTCAACGTTTAGGTATGGGTCTAGTTTTTGCATAACCACACGAACACCACGAGCGGTGAGTAGGTTTCCCAAACTGGCGGCAGTTAGGCCTTTTCCGAGGGATGAAGCAACACCTCCGGTAACGAAGATGTGTCTTACATTTCCATGGTTCTGAATGTCTGCCATGGATTAATAGTTTATCAACGGATGAGGCTTAACCTCAGCGACAGGCGAGCGATTCGCCCCGGTTTATTTACTGATTTGCGAATTCAGCCGCGTGAACCATAAGTTCGCGGGCGTTTGCCTTTGCACTGTCGCTATCGGCCATACCGCTTAGCATTCTCGCTATCTCTT
>Ga0228701_1001495_pt1 | contig 15753 bp, 18 predicted proteins | sample McNCre117_Aug_MG_2_FD_178017 | JGI IMG/M metagenome (GOLD analysis project Ga0228701, IMG submission 178017) | Freshwater microbial communities from McNutts Creek, Athens, Georgia, United States - 11-17_Aug_MG | ecosystem: Environmental > Aquatic > Freshwater > Creek | place: USA: Georgia...
AGAACTCCAAACTTCCCTAAGTGAACCACATAATTTGAAAAAAAAATTGTAAACTTGTAGTATATAAGATTAATCTATCACACCATATGGCTTATTCGCTAGCAACTATTCTCCTTCAGGCGGCTTCAGTAACCGTCGATTCTACTGCAATAATGGCAGATTCTATCGTTAATTCTACACCTGTTCAAGAAGTGACGAAGGTGGTTGTAGAAGAATTTTCCGTTTTGGACTTGTTAGGAAAAGGCGGATATGTCATGTATCCGATCGGTTTCTTGTTTGCGGCGGCAGTTTTCTTGTTCATCGAACGTTATTTGTACATCCGCAAAACAGCAAAATTAGACGAGAATTTTTTACATACCATTCATGATATGTTGCAAGCAGGCAATGTGCAAGGAGCGATTAATTTCTGTAAAGCGACTTCTTATCCTATCGCAAAGTTGTTAGAAAAAGGATTGTCTCGTTTAGGTTCTCCTATTCGTGATATCGAAGCGGCGATTGAGAATAAGGCCAAAGTGGAAATTTATAACATGGAGAAGAATTTAGGTATTTTAAGTGCGATTGCTCGTATTGCGCCTATGTTTGGTTTCTTAGGAACGGTAACGGGGATGATTCGTACCTTCCACAATATCTCTATTTCTAATAAAATTGATATTTCAACTATCGCAGGAGGTATTTATGAGAAAATGGTGACCTCTGCGTCAGGATTGATTGTAGGTATCATTGCCTATGTATTGTACACTTTATTAACAACGATGATTGATCGTACGATTAATAAAATGGAAATTACGGCCATTGATTTCTTAGATATTCTTCATAAGCCAGCCTCTAAAGCCTAATTCGATGAACTTCAGAAAAAGAGCCAGAGAAGCATCGGAAGTAGAAACGGGAGCCTTAGCGGATATCCTGTTCTTTCTATTGATGTTCTTTTTAATGATTTCGACACTGGCTTCACCAGATGCGATTAAATTACTTTTGCCTGAAACGGCAAAACCGATGCCTACTCCAGCCAACGAAGTGATTCGTTTAACGGTAGATGAGCAATTGAATTATTACATTGATGATCGCCTTGTGAATGTAGCTAATTTAGAAGCAGAATTAACGAAGGAAGCGACTTCTAAGAAAGCGGTTACTTTGGTAGTCCGAATGGACCGAAACCAAACCGTACAAGAACTGACCAATATCTATGATCTAGCGGCTAAATTAAAGTTAGCGATGGTTATGGCCGCAGAAAAGAAAAAATAGAAATCATGGAAGGCTATGTGATCATTGCCCTCAAATCAATAGCCGTTTACGTGTTTATCGTAGCGGCTATTCGTGTTTTTGGGAAGAAGGAATTTGCGCAATTGTCCGTAGTGGATGTCGTGTTCATTTTGTTGATTTCTAATTCTGTGCAAACGGCGATGGTAGGTAATGATACGAGTTTGTCAGGTGGATTGGTGGCGGCATTGGCCTTATTTATCATGAATTATGTATTTAAGCAGGCCTCAACTAACAGTCCAAAAATAAGTAAGGCACTGGATGGGGAACCTATTTTATTGATTTATGATGGCGTGGTAAAGGAAAATGGCTTAAAAGAAGCCGCTATAACGATCGAGCAATTAAAGGCAGTCGTACGGGAACATGGAGTAGAGGAAATCAACGAGGTAAACCTGGCAATCTTTGAAGTGGACGGGAATATTTCGGTTTTAAGTGATAATTATCGGAATTTAACCAAAAGAAAACGAAAAGGACATCGAATTCTTGGGCAAAATACGGCCTAAAATCGTATATTTGTCCTATATCTCAGCTGTTTGTAGAGTTGAGAATCATTTTGTTTTCTTAATTAATGGAAAAAATCCTAAAATTCGGTGGGACTAGTTGTGGTAGCATCGAAAGCATCCAATCCGTATTGACGATTATCGAGTCAAACGGGAAATCCTCCTCAGATTTTGCTGTTGTCTTTTCTGCCATGGGCGGTGTGACGAATCAATTGTTAGAAGCGGGCACCTTAGCAGCTCAGCCGAAAAGCACGGTAAATACATTGATCGAAACGATCGAAACTCGTCATTTTGAAGTAATTAAGCACTTTATTCCAGTGACAGGACAAAGTCAGGTTATTGCACATGTGCGTACTTTAGTGAATGAATTACGCGATGTGTTGAAAGGTATCAGTTTAATTAAGGAAATATCGCCTAAGACTTCTGATGCCTTGGTTAGTTTTGGGGAGCGATTGTCGACGTATTTAATCTATTCGATATTGCACCATAAAGGTCTTCCTGTTATTTATGTGGATGCGCGGGAGATTATCAAAACCAATAGCGCTTTTAGCCATTCGGAAGTAGATTTTGCACTGACAAATCCATTGATTTCGGCTTATTTTGAAGCTAATAAGGGTAAAATAGGTTTAGTGACAGGTTTCATTGCATCTAATGCAAATGGTGAGACAACAACGCTAGGTCGCGGTGGGTCAGATTATACCGCCTCGGTTATTGGAGCGGCCTTAGGAGTACGAGAGATTGAAATTTGGACAGATGTGGACGGTATGATGACGGCTGACCCGCGCAAAGTGAAATCGGCCTTTACCATTCCTTCGATATCCTATGCGGAAGCAATGGAATTAACGCATTTTGGAGCTAAAGTAATTTACCCTCCTTCTTTGCAACCGGCATTTGCTAAAAACATCCCGATTCGGGTGCTAAATACCTTTAATCCTACATTTGAGGGAACGGTTGTAAGCAAAGAACCTACGGGAAGTCCCTATATTATTACGGGGATATCTTCGATTGACCAGTTAGCGCTCGTGAATTTACAAGGCTCTGGAATGATCGGTGTGGCTGGAGTTTCTGCCAAATTATTTACCGTTTTAGCCCGCGAAAAAATATCAGTAGTCTTAATTTCTCAAGCATCTTCTGAACATAGTATTTGTTTTGCGATTGATCCTTCCGTAGCAGAAAAAGTGCGCAAGATTTTAGAAAAGGAATTTGCAGCAGAAATGGCAGCAGGTGACATTGAGGGAGTTGATATTCAAAAGGATCTATCTGTTATTGCTGTGGTAGGCGAGGGTATGCGTAAGCATACGGGCGTGAGTGGTAAATTGTTTTCGTCTTTGGGAAAAAATGGCATCAATATTGTTGCTACTGCTCAAGGCTCATCGGAGTTAAATATCTCTGTGGTGATTGAAAATAAAGACCTTTCGAAAGCGTTAAACGTCATTCACGAGACTTTTTTCTTTTCTCAAATCAAAACCTTGAACCTCTATTTAGTAGGAGCAGGCTTGATAGGAAAGACTTTAGTCGAGCAGATAATAGGCCAAGAGCATTATCTGGCCAAATACAAAGGTATTAAAATCCGTTTAATGGGTATTGCTAATAGCCGCAAGCAATTAATAAAGGAAGAGGGTATCGAGCTTGATCAGGCCTTGCATTTATTAGATCAGGTAGGTGAACCAGCCGATTTGCCTGGGTTTATCGCTCACATTAAGGCACTTAACTTACCGAATTCTATTTTCGCAGATTGTACGGCGAATAAGGAAATATATACCAATTATCTGGGCTTGTTCCAGTCGAATATTTCAGTGGTTACGCCTAATAAAGTGGCGAATTCTGGCCCTTATGATTTATATGCTCAATTGCATCAAACCGCTCTAGCGAAAGGAGTTAAGTTCTTGTATGAGACCAATGTAGGGGCAGGTTTACCAGTGATCAATACCTTACAAGGTTTGATTGCTTCAGGGGATCGATTTGAGAAAATTGAAGGAATTCTTTCGGGAACATTATCTTTCTTGTTCAATCAATTTAAACCAGGTAAGTCATTTGGAGAGGTATTAAGAGCCGCTAAACAAAAAGGCTATACAGAGCCAGATCCACGGGAAGATTTGAGTGGAATGGATGTGGCACGTAAAATTTTGATTTTGAGCCGTGAGATCGGATTGAAATTAGAGTTCTCTGATATCACGATAGAAAAGATTATACCTCCTGCCTGTGAGGCAGCTCCTACAGTGGATTCCTTCTTTGAGGAGATTGATAAAGCCAATGATTTCTTCGAGAAATTAGTGAATGAGGCTGCTGCAAAAGGCGAAGTGCTGCGTTATATTGCTTGTTTGGAAGACCAAAAAATCACCATTGGTTTGCGTTCGGTGGGTCCTACACATCCATTCTATCAAATGGATGGAGCAGATAACGTGATCGCATTTACTACGAAGCGTTACCATGATCGTCCTTTAGTCATTAAAGGACCTGGAGCAGGAGCTGAAGTGACGGCATCAGGTGTTTTTGCTGATATTGTATCCATCGGAAGTCATCTTGCATAATATGGAAAAGATACGTGTATATGCCCCAGCAACGGTGGCGAATGTGGCCTGTGGATTTGATATCTTCGGTTTTGCGGTGAATCATCCAGGAGATGAAGTCGTTTTAGTGAAGAAAGCAAGCCCAGGGATTGTTATCAAAGAAATAACGGGTGATGAGGGGCGTTTGCCCAAAGCCGTAGAAAAAAATACGGCTGGAATCGCGATCCAAAAATACCTAGCCCATATCGGACGAGAGGATCAAGGATTCGAATTGTCTTTGCACAAAGATATGCCATTGGGTTCTGGCCTAGGTTCTTCTGCTGCCTCTGCCGTTGCAGGCGTTTTTGCAGCAAATGAATTAATGGGTTGTCCCTTATCTCAAAAAGAGCTTTTGCCCTTCGCGATGGAAGGCGAGCGCGTCGCCTGCGGCTCCGCGCACGCTGACAATGTAGGTCCATCTCTTTTAGGAGGCTTTATCGTCATTCGTTCTTATGATCCATTAGATATCATTCAAGTGCCTGTTCCTGCGGATCTTTATGCGAGTATTGTGCACCCGCAGATCGAAGTAAATACAAAAGATGCTCGTGGGATTTTAGATAAGGAAATTTCATTGTCTACTACGATTACCCAAATGGGAAACGTGGCTGGACTAGTTGCAGGTCTTCTATTACCTGATTATGAGCTGATCGGCCGATCCTTAGTCGATGTGATTATCGAACCATCACGTGCTATTCTTATTCCAGGATTTGCAGAAGTAAAAGCTGCGGCGATTGCAAACGGGGCCTTAGGTTGTTCTATTTCAGGCTCAGGACCTTCCTTATTTGCTTTATCTAAAGGAGAAGAGACCGCTCAAAAGGTAGCCAAGGCAATGGCTGCAGAATTTGCAGCAATCGGCATTGGTTCCGAGCAATATGTCTCTCAAATTAATCAGAAAGGTCCAGTTGTATTAGCTGATTAAGCTTTCGGATGAGCTTGTAGGTAAATAGCCTTCATTTTCTCCATCGAATTGTGGGTATAGACCTGCGTGGCAGCTAAGTTTGCATGGCCTAGTAATTCCTTAATAGCATTTAAATCAGCACCTTTGTTTAATAAATGCGTGGCATAGCTGTGGCGTAACACGTGCGGAGAAAGTTTCTCCAGCTGACTATATTCTCCAAGGGATTTCTTTACTAAACGCTGTACAAACATCGGGTACAAGGGTTCCCCTTTGTCCGTGAGTAGTAAATGAGTATGCTCCACTGTGCAGAATTGGCGGTAGGCATTAATTAATTCAACGAGTAGTCCTGGGATAGGAATGACGCGTTCCTTATTACGCTTTCCAATCACTCGTATCGTTTTAGCAGCCAGATTCACTTGATTGTTTCGTAGGGAAATCAATTCTGCTAGCCGAATCCCGGTTCCATACAATAAAAACAAGATGAGTTCATCTCTTGCTTCGCTGAAATTAGTAGCGATTTTTCGATGCTCTACCAGGTTTCCCATTTCAGATTCACGCACGAATTGGGGTATTTTCTTGGTGGTTTTGATCATCCGAATGGAAGTCATCGGGTTTTCCAGAATCTTTCCTGTGCGCAATAGGTATTTATAAAAGGTACGTAAAGTAGCCAATTTGCGGTTAATGCTGCGGTTTTGGATGGAATCATCGGATAAGCTGATGAGCCATTTTCGAATCGTAATCGCTTGGATTTGAGTGAGCTCTTCTGGTGCAATGAAGGCTATAAACTGCTCTAGGTCAGTGGAGTAGGAGGTAATCGTGTGGTGACTTAGTCGTCTTTCGATGGCGAGGTGGTCACAAAAAAAATTGACTAATTCACGATTCATCATCGAAATTAGTCAATTCTTTAAAATAGTATAGGAAATTAGTTATTAATATTTCCGTAAGTGATTTGCTTGTAAGCAGCACGAATCATTTCTTTACGACGACCTACAGAAGGTTTTTCGAAAGCAGATCTTCTACGTAGTTCTTTCACTACACCTGTTTTTTCAAATTTCTTCTTGAAGCGCTTTAAAGCCTTATCAATTGATTCGTTCTCTTTTATCGAAATAATTAACATTTTCTTTTGTCTGTTTTTTTAAATTGTGTGCAAAGATAGTCATATTTTTTTGATGCGCAATAGGTAATTCGATTATTTCAATGAATGTTTTTGCCTATTTTTGTGCTTTCATCTTAACCCAAATTATGTCAGACTTTTCACGGACTACTGTTACGGCAGCGTTGATTTATGCCAATGGACCTATACACATCGGTCATTTGGCTGGTTGTTATTTGCCAGCAGATATTTATGTGCGGTATTTGCGCTTGCAAAAAAAGGATGTGATTTTCGTTTCTGGGACAGATGAGCATGGGGTGCCTATTACGATTAAAGCCCAAAAAGAGGGTAAAACACCTCAGCAGGTAGTGGATTATTATTACAAAGAGATCAAAGATTCATTTGAGCACTTTGGGATTTCTTTCGATATCTATGGCCGAACTTCAGATCCAGTTCACCACCAGGTTTCACAGGATTTCTTTTTGAAATTATACCAAGAGGGTAAATTCATCGAGGAAGTTACGGAGCAATTCTATGATGAAGAGGCCAAACAATTTTTAGCAGATCGGTATATAACCGGGGATTGTCCTTCCTGTAAGCAGCCTGGTGCCTATGGAGATCAGTGCGAAAAATGTGGGACCACCCTTTCGCCTACAGAATTATTGAATCCTAAATCAGCCTTGAGTGGCTCTAAGCCAGTTTTAAGGCCTACCAAAAACTGGTTCTTGCCTTTAGATCAATGGCAGCCAGAGTTAGAAAAATACATTCATTCCCACCCAGAATGGAAGCCTAATGTGACAGGTCAAGTGAAATCTTGGTTGCAAGAAGGCTTAAAGCCTCGTGCCATGACGCGTGATTTGAACTGGGGGGTGCCTATTCCTTTGCCGGATACGGACGGGAAAGTGCTTTATGTGTGGTTTGATGCTCCCATCGGATATATATCGATGACGAAGCAATTAACGCCGGATTGGGAGACCTATTGGAAGGCGAAAGATAGCCGAATTGTACATTTTATAGGAAAAGACAATATCGTGTTCCATTGCTTGATTTTTCCGGCGATGTGTATGGCGCATGGTGATTACCAATTAGCTGATCAAGTTCCTGCCAATGAGTTTATGAATTTGGAAGGGGATAAGATTTCTACCTCCCGTAATTGGGCGGTATGGTTGCATGAATATTTAGTGGATTTTCCGGGTAAGCAGGATGTGTTGCGTTATGCTTTGACAGCCTCTAGTCCAGAGACGAAGGATGCAGATTTTACTTGGGCAGATTTTCAGACCAAAAACAACTCCGAATTAGTCGCTATTCTTGGGAATTTCGTGAATCGTGCCTTTGTGTTAATTGATAAAAACTTTCAGTCTGTTGTGCCTCCTAAAGGAGAAGGGACGGGATTAGAAGCGGATTTGATGGCAACTGTGGCAGATATTCCGGCTAAACTTGCGGCGGCTTTGGAAAATTACAAATTCCGAGATGCCTTGGTATTAGCAATGGAAATTGCGCGATTAGGGAATAAGTATTTGGCAGAAACGGAGCCTTGGAAGATCATGAAAGAAGATCAGGCGAAAGCTGGGACGGTTTTGAATTATGCCGTGCAATTAGTAGCGCAGGCTAGCATTGCCTTGGAGCCATTTATTCCGTTTAGTGCTCAAAAATTGCGTTCTGCCTTAGGTATGGAAAGTTTTGAATGGTCGAGTTTAGGTGATTTTGAGGTGATTGCGGCGGGTACAGTCTTGCAAAATCCTGGATTGTTGTTTGAAAAAATCGAAGATGAAGCCGTTCAGAAGCAAGTAGATAAATTAGCACAAACGAAAGCGCAAATGGAATTAGCGACCAAAACAGTTCCGGCTTTGAAGGAGACAGTGGCCTTTGATGATTTTGCTAAAATGGATATTCGAATTGGTGAAATTGTTTCGGCTGAGAAGATGGAGAAGAGCAAGAAGTTGTTAAAACTGCAAGTGAATGATGGTTTTGTAACACGTACCATATTATCTGGTATTGCGGAACATTTTGCACCTGAAGATTTAGTAGGAAAACAAGTTACATTTTTAGCGAACTTGGCGCCTCGTAAAATGATGGGTATTGAGAGTGAAGGGATGATTTTGATGGCTGAGGATGCAGATGGTAGCCTTGCATTAGTACAACCTAACAAAAAAATCTGGAATGGAGGGACTGTTAATTAGGTCTTGTTTGGTGTTGGTGTAAAATAAAAATAAGGTCAGAAGAAACTTCTGGCCTTATTTGTTTAACCTCTAAACCTATTTAACTATGAAAATTTATACAAATATAATGCTTTCGCGGATATTTTATGAGTTTAATGCAAAAAAAATAAAAAAAAGGTGAAGTTAAAAACTTCACCTTTTTTGATTACCTCTAAACCTATTTAACTATGAAAACTACTAACAATCTAATTATAACTTAACAATCAAGTGCTCTTGTTGTTCTGAACTGTTGTCGAAATTAGTATCGATAACGGGCTCAGTGCCTACAATCGACCAAACAAGGTTGATTTTTTTAGCAGCTTGATTAATTTCTTTGATCCAATTTAACGTCTTTGTGTCCGAAAAATTTTGTCCTTGCTCAGAAATAGTTTTGATGGTTTGGTTGAAAACCTCTTTTTCTGACTCAGTTAATTTAAGGAACCCTGATTTGTTATTTTGAAAATCTTCTAAAATCGATATGGTTAAACTCGCAGCGCTAGCGCTCTTTACTTGAGCGTCTTTGCGAATCAACGAAGTGATTACATCTGATAATGTTTCTGTTTTTACTAATAAATCGTTTGAACGATTAAACGAACGTGCTTCTTCTTCTGCAACCGCAACTAGGTTTAATCCAATTAAACAGCTAGCTAATAATAATGTCTTTTTCATATTTTTGTTATATTTATTATCTAAATCAACGATGCAAAATTATTGCATTTTTTTAATATGACAAAACTTTATTTTAGTCTATTTTTGGTTTAATTTTTCAGAAAATTCCGATATTTTATTTTAATTCAGAATATGTTGTATATATTTTAATATTATTCAGAATAATATTTGGCTTATTATTTTAAATCATTTGAATAATTCTTAATTGAAAATTACGGAAAAATTCAAATATTCTTTAAAAAGTACAATCATTGGTTGTATTTGTTCATTGTTTTTGTAAGGCCTTCAACGCAGAATGTTTCTATTATCTCCGCGGTTTTGTCCAAAATGAAGGGGATCGTCTCTAATTCTGCCGAAGAAAAGTTACTTAATACATAATCTGCCTGTCTACCTTTGGGAAAATCACTGCCGATTCCCATGCGTAAACGGGGGTATTCCGTTCCGCCTATAACTCCTTCAATGCTTTTAAGCCCATTGTGTCCACCTGAAGATCCTTTGGGTTTTAAACGTAAGGTGTCGAAGGGTAGGGCTAGGTCATCTACTAAGACCAGCATGTTTTCCTTTTCAATTTTGTAATAGGAGAGCCAATGATTCACTGCTTTTCCACTTAAGTTCATAAACGTAGTGGGTTTAATCAGGTAAATGTTGTGTCCTTTTAGTTTATAAGAAGCCACGGAAGCATATCGATCCGTTTTGAAGGTGATGTCTTTTTGTTTTGCCAAAAAATCTACTGCCATAAATCCGATATTATGGCGAGTAAATAGGTATTGTGGGCCTATGTTGCCCAATCCAACAATTAAAAAGTTCATAGGGTATTGAATTTTGATACAAATTACGTTCAAATTTTTTAGAACACCTCTTTGCACTTACCTTCGTGTAAAATTTATTCCAATGAAAAAAATAGCTTGTATCACAGGTGCGAGTTCCGGAATCGGTCGCGCCACAGCCCAATCTCTAGCCAAAGAAGGATTTCAATTAATTCTGTGTGGGAGACGAAAAGAACGTTTGGAAGAGCTGCAAGCTAGTTTAAATGTCAATTCTACGCTATTATTATTTGATGTGAGTGATCTGCCATCGGTTCGCAAAGCATTTGAATCTCTCGCTCCTGAATGGAGAAATATCGATGTCTTGGTAAATAATGCAGGGAATGCACACGGAATGTCACCCATTCAAGAGGGGGATGTAGCGGATTGGGAGGCAATGATGTCTTCGAATGTGACAGGTTTATTATATGTATCGAAAGAAGTAATAAAAGGAATGGTCGAAAGGAAGTCAGGTCATATCATTAATCTTTCATCGATTGCTGGTAAGCAGACATATCCGAATGGGAATGTCTATTGTGCGTCCAAAGCCGCAGTTGAAGCGCTGTCAGCAGGGATGCGCCAGGATTTGAATCCATTTGGCATTAAAGTTTCCAATGTAGCGCCAGGAGCAGTAGCCACCGAGTTTTCTGAGGTTCGTTTTAAAGGAGATCAAGCTAAAGCGGATGCTGTTTATGCCGGATATGAACCACTAGTAGCGGAAGATGTGGCTGATTTAATTCGCTATATCGTCTTAGCGCCAGCCCACGTGAATATCGCGGACGTGACTATTTTGCCAACAGCGCAAGCGTCAGCTTTCCAAATTCTTCGAAAAAATTAAATGGAACGCTGGCGTACAGTCTCAAAAATGATGACACCGGCGGCTACAGATACATTGAGTGATCCCACTTGTCCTGTCTGAGGAATTTTAGCGATTTCATCTGACTTGCGGATGATTTCGTCCGTGATTCCGTCTTCCTCTGATCCCATGATAATGGCGATTGGGTCTTTGTAGTCTACTTCGTAAATGGTATTTTTTGCCTTCTCTGTACACGCAACGACACGTAAGCCTGAGTTTTGTAAGAAATCAATCGTTTGAATTAAGCTATCTTCTCTACAAACAGGAATGAAGTTCAAGGCACCAGATGAGGTTTTCATTGCATCTGCATTGATTTGTGCGGCTCCGCGTGAAGGTAATACAATCGCATGAACACCCGCACATTCTGCTGTACGTGCAATGGCACCGAAGTTTCTAACATCCGTAACGCGATCCAAAATCAAAATAAACGGTATTTCGCCTTTTTCAAAAGTATCAGCAATGACATTCTCTAGTTTCGCATAGTGAATAGCCGAAACGAAAGCGATAGCGCCTTGGTGATTCTTCCGTGTAATACGGTTTAATTTCTCTAAAGGTACCTTTTGAACTTGGATGCCTTTTTCTTTCGCTAAATCAAGGATTTCTGTGTTTCCTAGCTCTCTTTGAACTAATAAACGATCAATTTCCTTCCCAGAACGAAGGGTTTCTAGAACAGATTGAACCCCAAATACAAACTCTTTATTGTCTGTCTTTGGCGCCGTAAAATGCCTAAATGGTCTCTTAAATGGGGGTCTTGATTCGTTTTCTCCTGACACGTTGTTGCTTGAAATTTTGCACGAAGGTCGGCATTTTTTTTAACATTTCAGCTAGATAATTCCTTACCTTTGTGTCTTAATCCATTTAGAATGTATAAAACTACCGAAATTGCATCCTCTGATATTCCTTCAGATAATCCCGTACACCAGCGATTATTGTACCCTTATATCCATGTAAGTAAATTGCTTTCTGGCAATGTTTTGGAGATTGGATGTGGCACTGGGCGTGGTGTGGGGGTGTTAGCCAATGCGGTTAGTGATTACACGGGAGTGGATAAGAACACGGAATTGATGGAAAGTCTTTCGAAAACCTATCCAAAATTCAAGTTCATTGATATGTTTTTACCCCCATTGAAAGATTTGCCTTCGAATCACTTCGATTACGTGGTGACTTTTCAGGTGATTGAGCATATTGAAAACGATGATTTCTTCTTAGCGGAAGCGGCTCGTGTGTTAAAGCCAGGTGGAAAATTGTATTTGACGACGGTGAATAAAAAATTCTCCTTGACGCGTAACCCATGGCATGTGCGGGAATACCTAGCACCTGAATTACGCGATTTAATGAAGAAACATTTTTCTGAAGTTGTGACAGAAGGTGTTCATGGGAATCAAAAAGTGATGGATTATTACGAAGAAAATAAGGCTGCGGTTAAACGAATCACGCGTTTCGATATTTTCAATCTGCAATATAAATTACCAAGAACTTGGTTACAGGTGCCTTATGATATCGCGAATCGAATGAGTCGTTTGTCCATGTCTAAGTCTAATAATTCACTTGTTTCCTCTATTCAGGTAGATGATTATTTCTTAAGCCAAGATCCAGATCATTCGTTGGACTTCTTTTATACCGGGATTAAATAATGGAATTTATTGACGAAGGGATAAACGAATATGCGCGGCTGCACACGGAGCCGGAAAACGTCTTGTTGAAGGAATTAGTACGAGAGACACACGCGATGGTGTTGCAGCCTAGAATGCTGTCGGGCCATTTGCAGGGGCGTTTTTTGTCTTTTATTGCCAAAATTTATCAGCCATCTCTCATCCTTGAAATTGGTACTTATACAGGATATTCAGCTCTCTGCTTAGCCGAGGGACTAAAATGGGACGGTCGTTTAATTACGATTGATGTGAACGAGGAATTAGAGACCTTTACCCGTTCCTTTTTTGATCGTTCTGCCTATACATCACAAATTGATTACCGAATCGCTGATGCTGCTCAAGAAATTCCTTCGATTGATGGTCCCATTGATCTGGTTTTTATCGATGCTGACAAACGAAACTATGCCTTGTATTTTGACCTAGTGATTGATAAAATGCGCCCAGGAGGGCTTATTTTGGTCGATAATGTACTTTGGAGTGGTAAAATTATTGATGAATCAGCTAAGGATAAATCAACGCAAGCACTTCGCGATTTCAATACGAAAGTAGCCCAAGATTCCCGCGTGGAACCATTGTTGTTGCCAATTCGGGATGGGTTATTCCTTCTGCGGGTTATCTAATTTCTTTTTAGGAGGTAATAGAAAATCCTCCGGCTCTACTATTTCTGGTAGCTGTAAGGTATTATCAAAAAAAGTAATCGTAGAGGGATGGTAAAGGATGTAATTTTTATCATCCGGCACATAATCATTCAAAATCCAAGGATTGTATTTTTTCAAATCATCGTAGCTGATATTCAATTCATCCGCTATTTCATACAAGTTTTTACCGCAGGAATTGTCGTAGCAAATGAGTTTTGTTTGGTTGATGGGTTGAATGCCTAAGGAATCATCTTTTTTGAATTCATCAGCCCAGAATTTTTGATAGGCTAAAAAACGGAGCACATACCAATCCGTGCTTGAATCTACCTGAATGTCTGATTTGCCCACCCAATCCATTACATAGGACGTTTTTTTCGCTGTTCCTAACCCGATTCGATAAGAGAGGAGTGTTCCTACCCAGTTATTTAATACACGGTTATTTCGGGTAAAGTAGTTTGCAGCCCCTTTGGTGGCTTCAATGATATGCTTGCGTTCATCCACTTGGGCATTCACTTTCATCCCTACATCAGTAGCCGTACCTGCTTTAAATTGCCAATACCCTACAGCTTGTGAACTAGAAACGGCGATGGGATTTAATCCACTTTCTTGAACGGAGAGGTATTTAAATTCATTAGGGATGCCAGCAGATTGCAATAATGGCTCCATAACAGGAAAATAGAAGCGCATTTTCTCTTTCATGCCTTCAACATATTTTTTACTACTTCCTAATCGCTTTTGTTCTGAATCTAGGATGGATTTTGCAGAAGGGTGTATGAAAACTTTCACGTTTCCGATCAAAAGGGAGTCGGGAAACGAAGTTTTGGCAAAAACCGGTAAACAGAATAAAAGGAACCAAATGGATTTCATCGTGTAAAATTACCTATATAAACTATAATCTGTACCTTTGTGGTTCAAAAATAAGCAGATGATTTTAATTGATGATACGGTAATCTCCTCCGATGTTGCAGACGAATTTTTCGTATGTGATTTAGCAAAATGCAAAGGAGCCTGTTGTGTGGAAGGTGATTTAGGCGCCCCTTTAGAAGAGGAAGAATTAGAGATTTTAGAGCGCATTCAGGATGAAATAAAGCCCTTTTTGTCAGAGGTAGGCTTACAAGAATTAGCTAAAACGGGTGCTTGGGTTAAGGATGATGATGGTGATTTTTCGACTCCAGTGATCAAAGGAAGAGAATGTGCCTATGCCTTATACGACGATAAAGGCTATCTGAAATGTGGGATTGAGCAGGCGTATTTTGCTGGGAAAACAGATTTTAGGAAGCCTATTTCTTGTCATTTGTATCCTATTCGATTGGCTAAATTAGCAGATTATACTGCATTGAATTACGATCGTTGGTCTATTTGCTCTGATGCTTGTTCGAATGGGGCTTCGTTAGGTGTACCTATTTACGTGTTTTTGAAAGAGCCATTGATTCGTAAATTTGGCGAGAATTGGTATGCGGAGTTGTGCCAAGAAATCGAAGAGCGTAAAGAAGAATAATGGCTGATTTTGATGCAATTTACCAGGTCGTAGCGTTGATTCCGAAAGGAAGAGTTACTTCCTATGGCGCTATTGCAGGTTATTTAGGTTCTAAAGGAGGGGCAAGACTTGTGGGTTGGGCGATGAATGCGTCACATGGTCAGGCAAACATTCCAGCCCATCGGGTCGTAAATCGTAATGGCGTGTTGACAGGTAAAAACTTTTTTGGAGGAAATCGAATGCAAGCATTATTGGAATTGGAAGGCTTGACTATCAAAGACGATCAAATCCAACATTTTTCTACCCATTTCTGGGATCCTGCAGTCGAATTATTATAGATTTTTCAAGTAATTTTTGCCCCCTAAACCCCTCATTTGACGCTGAATGGCGGCTGTGCGTTTGCGTACGTAAGCAGATGGATGTTCGATGGAGAATCGATTAGGGCTCGGTAAAACCGCAGCGATTCTAGCGGCTTCCGCGGATGAAATTTCTGATCCACTATGTCCGTAATACTGCCGGCAAGCGGCTTCTACACCAAAAGTCATCGGTCCTGTTTCTGCCACATTTAGGTAGACTTCTAAAATACGTTCTTTGCCCCAGATTAACTCAATGAGAAAGGTGAAATATACCTCTAGGCCTTTTCGAATATAGCTTCTGCCTTGCCAAAGAAAGACATTTTTAGCTACTTGTTGTGAAATGGTACTTGCTCCCCTGATTTTTTTACCCTTCATATTGTGCTTTACCGCACCCCACATCGCGTCAAAATCAAATCCATGGTGATCAGGGAAAGCTTGGTCTTCCGAAGCAACCACAGCAATAGCCACGTTTTTATCTAAATCTTTATAGGGAGTCCATTGACTATGAATTTTGGATGGCTTTCCTGCTAACAAGGCATCTATTTTTCTAGAGGCCATTGTAGGGGTGAAATACACCGGAAAAAATCGAAGAAATAGAACGGAAAAAAGACTGAAAATCCAGAGGTAGAGGAAAAAGAATCCGATTTTTTTTAGCCAAGTGCGTTTTTGCTTGCTTTTCTTTGTTAAGCGTTCAAACTTATTTCCTTCGTTTGATGGGTTTACTGGTTTCTTCGTGTATTCGATTCGCTTTGCCATAGGGTTGTAAAATTACAAAAAGGCCTCAGACCACAAAAATATCACTGCTCA
>Ga0228701_1001501_pt1 | contig 15719 bp, 14 predicted proteins | sample McNCre117_Aug_MG_2_FD_178017 | JGI IMG/M metagenome (GOLD analysis project Ga0228701, IMG submission 178017) | Freshwater microbial communities from McNutts Creek, Athens, Georgia, United States - 11-17_Aug_MG | ecosystem: Environmental > Aquatic > Freshwater > Creek | place: USA: Georgia...
TCGGGTGCTTTGCTGCCTGACGAGGGCCGCATTGTGTTTGATGGCGCAGACCTCACACACACGGCCATGCACCAACGTGCGCGATTGGGCTTGGTGCGCTCGTACCAAATCACCAGCGTGTTCACGCGCCTCACGGTGCAAGATAACTTGGCGTTGGCTATCCAAGCGAACGAAGGAAGCAGTTTTCAGTTTTGGCGCGCCGCACGCAGCGAACACGCTCGCTATGCACGCGCCGCCGAGATGGCCGAGCGTGTGGGTTTGCAAGCGCAACTCATGCAGCCCGCAGGCGCGTTGTCGCACGGCGAACAACGCCAGCTCGAAGTGGGCTTGGCGTTGGCAACATCACCAAAGTTGATGTTGCTGGATGAACCCATGGCCGGGATGGGGCCTGATGAATCTGAGCGCATGGTGCAACTGTTGCAAACCTTGCGTGGCGACACCACGCTGCTGCTGGTCGAGCACGACATGGATGCGGTGTTTCGCTTGGCCGACACCATCTCGGTGTTGGTCTCGGGCCAAGTCATCGCGTGCGGCACAGCAGAGCACATCAAAAGCGACGCAGCTGTGAAGCGCGCTTACCTAGGCGATGAATAACCATGAGCGCCTTGTTAGAAGTTCACGACTTGCACAGCGGCTACGGCAGTAGCCAAGTGTTGTTTGGCATCAACCTGTCTATCGAAGCGGGCGGTGTGTCTACCTTGCTGGGTCGCAACGGCATGGGCAAGACCACCACCGTGCGGTCTATCTTGGGCCTCACACCGGCGTTGTCGGGCACAGTGCGTTTTTGTGGCGAACGTGTCGAAGGCTACAGCCCCGACCGCATTGCACGCATGGGGCTGGCGGTGGTGCCTGAAGGGCGACAAATTTTTCCCACGCTCTCGGTGCAAGAAAACCTGTTAGCTTTTGCGGCCAATCGCAACAGCAGCACCCACCCGTGGACGCTAGAGCGTGTGTATGCGTTGTTCCCGCGCTTGGCCGAACGCTACCGCCATATGGGCAACCAGCTCTCGGGTGGTGAACAACAAATGCTGGCCATTGGCCGCGCTCTGATGACCAACCCACATTTGCTGGTGCTCGACGAAGCCACCGAAGGTTTGGCCCCACTGGTGCGCGAAGACATTTGGCGTTGCTTGCACACCTTGCGCGGCGAGGGCCAAAGCATCTTGGTCATCGACAAGTATGTGCAAAAGCTGGTCAAGCTCGCTGACCAACACACCATCATCGAACGTGGGCAAGTGGTGTGGCAGGGCGCGTCTGCTGCGCTAGAGGCGGACCACAGCTTGTGGCATCGTTATATCGGCGTGTAATTTTCTAGCGTCGTCAAAAAAAAGCCCGCTTGAAAACCAAGCGGGCTTTTTTGTGTGCGCTTCATGAGCGCTGCGTTTACTTTTGAGTGTGGTAGCTGGTCACGCGTTCCACTTCGTTCTTGGAGCCCAAGATGACGCTCACACGTTGGTGCAGCTCTGTGGGTTGAATGTCCAAGATGCGTTGACGGCCGTTGGTAGATGCGCCACCGGCTTGCTCAATCAACCAGCTCATGGGGTTGGCTTCGTACATCAGACGCAGCTTGCCAGCTTTGCCTGGCTCGCGCTTGTCCCATGGGTACATGAACACGCCGCCGCGTGTGAGGATGCGGTGTACATCGGCCACCATGGAGGCGATCCAACGCATGTTGAAGTTTTTGCCGCGTGGGCCTTCTTCACCTTGCAAACATTCGTCGATGTAGCGCTTGACGGGTTCGTCCCAGTGGCGCATGTTGCTCATGTTGATGGCGAACTCTTTGGTATCGGCTGGCACTTTGACGTTTTCTTGGGTCAACACAAACGAACCTTGCTCGCGGTCCAAGGTGAACATGGCCACGCCGTCACCCACAGTCAACACCAAGGTGGTTTGTGGGCCGTACACGCAGTAGCCCGCAGCCACTTGTTGGGTGCCTGGCTGCAAGAAGTCGTCTTCGCTCACACCTTTGCTGGGGTCCACTTTTTTGAGCACGCTGAAGATGGTGCCAATGCTCACGTTGACTTCAATGTTGCTTGATCCATCGAGTGGGTCAAACATCAAGAGGTATTCGCCTTGGGGGTAGCGGTTGGGCACCACGTGAATGCTGTCCATTTCTTCGGATGCCATCGCGGCCAAGTGACCGCCCCATTCGTTGGCTTCAATCAACACATCGTTGGCGATGATGTCGAGTTTCTTTTGCACTTCGCCTTGCACGTTTTCGCTGCCGGCCGAGCCCATGACGTCGCCGAGTTCGCTGCCCAAGGCCCCTTTGTTCACGGCGTGGCTGATGCTCTTGCAAGCACGTGCCACGACTTCGAGCAACAAGCGCAGCTCTGAGGGGATGAGGCCTTTGGCGCGTTGTTGTTCGACCAGATAGCGGGTGAGAGAAACAGGCATGGCAAGTCCTTAGTTGGAGAGCGCGCGCGAAACCACTTCGCGCACGTCGTTGCTTAAATCGGTTTTGGCGGCGACGCGTTTGATGGCTTCGTGCGCAGCGGTGCGGTAGGGCTCGGCGAGCTTAGACCAACGGTCCAAGGCGCGTGCCAATCGGGCGGCGACTTGGGGGTTGATGGCGTCGAGCTCCAACACGCGTTCGCTCCAGAACACATAGCCCGCTGCATCGCTGCGGTGGAAGGCACCGGGGTTGGCACTGCAGAAACTGAAGATCAGACTGCGTGCGCGATTGGGGTTTTTGATGTGGAAGTCGGGGTGCAACATGAGGTTGCGCACCAACGACAAGATGTTGCCGCCACGGTCGGTGCTGCCTGCTTGCAGGGCAAACCACTTGTCCATCACCAAGGCTTCGTTGTGGAACATGTTGTAGAAACGTTGCAAGGCATCGGCGGCTAAGTCATGGCCCGCGCTGACGGACTGCGCTTGCACCAAGGCACTCAGTGCATTGAAGCGGTCGGTCATGTTGTGTGCGTCTTTGAAGCACTGGAAAGTGCGGCCAGGCCACACTTCGTCACCCGTGGTGCGTGCATCCAAACACAACATGGTGAGGGCCATGCCGCTCAACGCGCGACGGCCACTCGACACGGGGTCAGGACTGAAAGCGCCGTTCTCGCTGTGGGTTTCAAAAGCCCAAGCCCAATCGTCGTGCAGCTCGCGAGCCAGTTGGGTGCGCATGGCTTCACGCACGGCGTGGATGCGTTGAGGGTCGACCACATCGAGCTGTTCAGCGATGTAGGTTTCAGAAGGCAAGGTGAGCACCAAGTCTTTGAACGCGGCATCCAACGCAGGGTTGCGCAGCACGGTGCGCAGGGCTTGCACCAAGGCGGCATCCAACACCTGCGTAGGCGCATCGCTGGCGGCGACGGCAGCGAGTGCGGCGTTCAGGCACAGGCGTTGTGCGGCTTCCCATTGGTTGAACGGGTCGGTGTCGTGCGCCAAGAGCGTGAGCAGTTGTGTGGATGTGAAATCTTTCTCCAATACCACGGGGGCGCTGAAGCCACGCAGGATGGAGGGTACGGGTTCTTCACCCGCTTGCAACGACAAGTCTTTGAACTCGAAACTCTGATTGTTTTCAGTGAGTACCAAAAGTTGCGTGGGCAACACCTCGCGGCCATCGGCAGCCAGCAAACCAAATTGCACGGGGATGACAAACGGCTCTTTGTGGTCTTGGCCGGGGCTGGGTGGGCAGCTTTGGCTCAAGGCGAGTGTGTACGTGCGTGTGTCGGCGTTGTAGTTGCCCGCGGCTTGCACGCGCGGTGTACCTGCTTGCGCGTACCAACGCTTGAATTGCGTGAGGTGTGTGGCAAGTGCAGAGCCGGGGTTGGCATCGGCAATGGCTTGGGCGAAGTCGTCGCATGTCACCGCTTGGCCATCGTGGCGCTCGAAGTAGAGCGACATGCCACGGGCAAAACCTTCGCGGCTCGAAATATTGGAAGCTGGCGTTGCCGCCAGGGTCTGCATCATGCGCACGACCTCAGAGCCTTTTTCGTAAATCGTGACGGTGTAGAAGTTGTTGATCTCTACATAGCTGTCAGGGCGCACGGGGTGGGCCATGGGGCCTGCGTCTTCGGGGAACTGTGCGGTGCGCAACAAACGCACGTCTTCGATGCGTTTGACGGCTTTGGCCGAAGCTGCCGCTTGCGCGTTGTCTTTCAGCGCTTCAGCAGCCAAGTCTTGGCTGAACTCTTGGTCGCGGAAAACGGTGAGGCCTTCTTTGAGCGAGAGCTGAAACCAGTCGCGGCAGGTGACGCGGTTGCCTGTCCAGTTGTGGAAGTATTCATGGCCGACCACGCTCTCGATGTTGGCGTAGTCCATGTCGGTGGCGGTGGCGGAGTTGGCCAACACAAACTTGGTGTTGAAGATGTTGAGGCCCTTGTTCTCCATCGCGCCCATGTTGAAGTCGCTGGTGGCGACGATCATGAAACGCTCTAAGTCGAGGCTCAAGTTGAAACGCTGCTCATCCCACTTGATGCTGGCCATGAGCGAGTTCATGGCGTGTTCGGTTTTGTCCAAGTCGCCGGAGCGCACGTAGACCTGCAGCAAATGCTCTTTGCCCGACGGCGCTTTGACCCGCTGTTCGCGGCACACAAACTGACCTGCGACCAAGGCAAATAAGTAGCAAGGTTTTTTGTGTGGGTCGACCCATTTGGCAAAGTGGCGACCTTCTTCCAAGTCGCCTTCTTCCACCAAGTTGCCGTTGCTCAACAACACGGGGAAGGCTTTTTTGTCGGCACGCAGCGTGACGCTGTAGTTGGACATCACATCGGGGCGGTCTAAGAAATACGTGATGCGGCGAAAGCCCTCGGCCTCGCACTGCGTGAAGAACGAGTCGTTGCTCACATACAAGCCCATGAGCTTGGTGTTCTTCGCAGGGTTACAGGTGGTGAAGATTTCTAGGTCAAACGTTTCATGGCCTTCGGGCAAGTTTTCCAGCACCAATTGACTGCCGTCCATCTTGAACGAGGTGCCTTGGCCATTCACCAACACGCGGGCAAGGTTGAGCTCGTCGCCATCCAAGCGTAGCGGCTGCGCCGCTACGTCGGGGTTGCGGCGCACGCGCATTTGGTTGAGCACGCGGGTCTTGGCGGGGTCCAAGTCAAACGTCAAATTGACGGTGTCAATCCAAAACGCAGGCGCGGTGTAGTCGGCGCGTTGAATCAATGGGGCTGTGCCTTCACGGAACATAGGAAATCCTTAAATACCTTGCTTGAGCGATGCTTCAATGAATGCATCGAGGTCGCCGTCCAAGACTTTTTGTGTGGCCGAAATTTCGACGTTGGTGCGCAAGTCTTTGATGCGGCTGTTGTCCAGCACGTAGCTGCGAATTTGGTGACCCCAGCCCACGTCGGTCTTGGTGTCTTCGAGCTTTTGTTGCTCTTCCATGCGCTTGCGCATTTCAAAGTCGTACAAGCGCGAGCGCAGACGCTTCCACGCCACGTCACGGTTGCTGTGCTGGCTGCGGCCATCTTGACACTGCACCACGATGCCGGTGGGAATGTGGGTCAAGCGCACGGCCGAGTCGGTTTTGTTGATGTGCTGGCCACCCGCGCCCGAAGCACGGTAGGTGTCGGTGCGCACGTCAGAGGGGTTGATTTCGATTTCAATCGAGTCGTCAATCTCGGGATACACAAAGATGGACGCAAACGAGGTGTGGCGACCGCCCGAGCTGTCAAACGGCGACTTGCGCACCAGGCGGTGCACGCCAGTTTCGGTGCGCAACAAACCAAAGGCGTATTCGCCTTCGACTTTGATGGTCGCGCTCTTGATGCCGGCCACGTCACCCGGGGTTTCGTCTTCGACGGTGGTTTTGAAGCCTTTGCGTTCGGCGTACTTGAGGTATTGGCGCAGCAACATGCTGGCCCAGTCACAGGCTTCGGTGCCACCGGCACCGGCTTGGATGTCGAGGAAGCAATTGAGCGGGTCGGCTTCGTTGCTGAACATGCGGCGGAACTCGAGCTCTTCGATGGTTTTGACCAAACCTTGGGTGTCGCCTTCGATGGTGATGAGGCCATCTTCGTCGCCTTCGGCCTTGCTCATTTCAAACAACTCGGTGTTGTCGGCCAGCTCTTGCGTGAGGCGGGTGAGGGTGACCACCACACCGTCGAGGGTTTTCTTTTCACGGCCCAGTTCTTGGGCTTTTTTGGGGTCGTTCCAGATGGTGGGGTCTTCTAGCGACGCATTGACAGTGCGCAGGCGTTCGGCTTTGGCATCGTAGTCAAAGATACCTCCGTAGATCCACCGTGCGCGCGCTCAGGTCGGCCAGGGTAGATCCAATGAGGTTGATGCGTTCTGCTTCCATGATGAGGTCTTCTTTATGTGTCTGGGAAAACCTCAGATTTTCTCACGTTCAGGTGGGCGCTAGAAGCTATGCCCGTAAGAAAACAAAAGCCCTGCTGTGCCGAGCACCATGACTTGCGCAGAGTCCTCGCGGGTGAACGAATAACCTAGTGACGGAATGATGGCAGGTGCAATGCCATAGTCGTTGAACGGGATTTTGTGTTGGTATTTGCCTTTGTAGCCGTAGATCAAGCCTGCTGAGACTTTTGCAAAAAGTTGAGGGTTGCCCAAAAGGTGGTTCCATTGCTTGCCCACGTAGGCGTAGGCTGCAGGTTGACCAAACGAGTTACGAAACAGGGCCAAGCCGCAAAAACGGTTGCCATTCACATGGCGGTCAATGGCGCCCAAGAACACGGGTCTGTGTTCTGGGCTGTAACTCCAATGGTGGGCATAGGGCGCTAGCGTTAAATTCCACTGCCTGTCTTGTGCGAGCGCTGGGGCATCGGATGCGGCTAAGGCGCGAGGGCAGGGTTGCCAGCTGTCAGCGTCAGTTTCCGTGGTTTGTGCAAACAAATTGCAGGCAGACAACAGGCAAAGCACGACAACTTGGCGCCACAAAGAACGGTAGAACAACATAGAAAATGTTTATTTAATGATCTGATTAGGATGATTTAGGTATTCGTTTTTGAAATGAACTGTTCGATCAATTGAGCCAGTTGCGCGGGTTGATCGTGGTGCAACATGTGGCCTGCTTCTTCAATCACCGCGTGGGTGATGTTGGGCACGGCAGCAATGCGTTGAAGGAATTCGTCCAAGGTGTAGCTGTCTTTCCACCATTGGCTCATGCTGTCGGTGTTGGCCACCACGCACAGGGTGGGCGCGGTGATGCGTTCGTAAATGGCTTCGGTTTCGTCGGTTTTGAACAGCTGGGCATTGACCACTTTGTGCGCTGCATGGCCCAAGATGCGCCATTCGCCTTGCGCGTTGGCCCGCGCCCAATGCTGAGCCAGCCAATGTGCTTTGTCTGAGCCCAAGCGCGGGTTGGTTTTGATCAGGCGCTGGGCCACGGCTTCGAGGTTGGGGTAGGGCTTGAGGTCCATCTCGCCGCGCTGCAAGGCTTTGAGCTCGTCCATCCATTTCCCCAAACGGCCGGGGGCTTGGGTGGGACGCGTGGCAGGCATGCCAAAACCTTCAAGGTTGATGAGCTTCTTAATGCGCTCAGGACGAATGCCCGCGTACATCGTGGCCACATGGCCACCCATGCTGTGGCCTAGCAGGTTGATTTGCCTGTCGCCCACGTAATGGTCTAACAGCTGGTCAAGGTCGGCCAAGTAGTCGGGGAAAAAGAAGTTGTCGGTGTGGGGTGTTTCGGTGAGGCCAAAACCACGCCAGTCGGGCGCGATGACCCAATGGTCGTCTTGCAGGGCGTCAATCACGAATTGAAACGAAGCAGCCACATCCATCCAGCCATGCACCATGACCAACGGTGTTTTGTCGGCTGAGGGCGTGCCCCACTGCAAGACGTGGTAACTCAGGTGACGGATTGGGACAAACTCGCTGCGCGAAGGCTTTTGGATTGGGTACATTCCTCGAATCATAAGGACACGAGACATGGCCAAGCATTCTGCGAACTCCACTTCACACGACTTTTACCAAGCCATGCAGCAAGGCTTTGGTTGGGCAGTGCCCGAGCACTTCAACATGGCCGAGGTGTGCAGCCGCCGTTGGGCGACGCAGCCCGATGCGGCACAACGTGTGGCCATCGTCGAACATGCCGCGGTTGATGCCAACGGACGTGCGGTTGCCCCGCGCAGCTACACCTATGCCCAGTTGCAACAAGCTGCCGATGCACTGAGTCATGTGCTGACCGAAATTGGCGTGCAACGCGGCGACCGCGTGGCCATCGTGCTGCCGCAACGTTTTGAAACGGCGGTGGCTTATGTGGCCGTCATGCAAATGGGCGCTGTGGCCATGCCGCTGTCGCTGCTATTTGGCCCCGAGGCTTTGGAATACCGTCTGCAAAACAGTGAGGCGGTGGTGGCCATCGTCGATGCGTCTTCGGTGAGCAATGTGCTGGCCGTGCGCGCGCAGTGCGACGCGCTGCGCGAAGTGGTCGGCATTGATCTGAACAATGCCGCAGACATGTTGCACGTCGATGTGGACTACGCCAGCGCCACTGCCGCGCAGCAGCGCACATTCACGGCGGTGCAAACCAAAGCGGACGAGGGAGCGGTGTTGATTTACACCAGCGGCACCACCGGCCCGCCCAAAGGCGCGTTGATTCCACACCGCGCTTTGATGGGTAATTTGACGGGCTTTGTGTGTAGCCAAAACTGGTTTGGGTTTGCAACGCAAGCCACTTCAAACTCAGCCTCAAACGCCGCGCATTTGCCCACAGGCAGTGCTGCTGTGTTTTGGTCGCCCGCCGATTGGGCGTGGACCGGTGGTTTGATGGATGCTTTGTTGCCCACGCTGTACTTTGGTCGCCCCATCGTGGCGTGGAATGGGCGTTTCAGCCCCGAGCTGGCTTTCACACTCATGCAGCAGCACGGCGTCACGCACACGTTTTTGTTTCCTACTGCGTTGAAGGCCATGATGAAGGCCTACCCCAAGCCAAGTAGTCAATTCAAGCTCAAGCTGCAAGCCATGATGAGTGCGGGCGAGGCGGTGGGGGACGCGGTGTTTGGCTATTGCCAAACGCAGCTGGGCGTCACCGTGAACGAGATGTTTGGCCAAACCGAAATCAACTACATCGTGGGCAACTGCGCGATGGAGTGGGGTGCTATGGGCTCGGGTGTGTCTGCGCATCGCACAAATGTGGGCTGGCCCGCTAAGCCTGGCAGCATGGGCAAGGGCTACCCTGGTCACCGTGTGGCGGTGATTGACGAAGACGGTCACGAATGTCCCGCAGGCGTGCCCGGTGATGTGGCGCTCAACCGCTACAACCAACACGGCCAGCCTGACCCGATTTTCTTTTTGGGTTATTGGAAAAACGAGACATCCACGCGTAACAAATACACCGGCGATTGGTGCCGCACAGGCGATATGGCGGTGCAGGACGTTGACGGCTACCTCTGGTACCAAGGCCGCGCCGACGATGTGTTCAAAGCCGCGGGCTACCGCATCGGTCCCAGTGAGATTGAAAACTGCTTGGTCAAACATCCTGCTGTGGCCAATGCCGCTGTGGTGCCCAAGCCCGATGCCGAGCGTGGTGCGTTGGTCAAAGCCTATGTGGTGTTAGCCCCAGGACACGAAGCCAGCGATGCTTTGGTGGCTGACCTGCAACTGCATGTGCGCGGCAAGCTCGCGCCCTATGAGTACCCCAAAGAGATTGAGTTCATTCGTGAACTGCCCATGACCACCACGGGCAAGGTGCAACGCCGCGTGCTGCGCTTGCAAGAAGAAGAGCGCGCCAAGGCGAAATAACGCAAATTCCCCAAGTCAAAGAAGGCGCTCGGCAGGCTTTAGACTTGTCGGGTTTTCATCTATCTCCTTCCTCGGAGTGAACCCATGACTTTTCCTCTCGTTCAGCTGGGCGCCAGCGATTTGCACGTCACGCCCATTTGCTTGGGCACCATGACTTTTGGCGAGCAAGTGAATGAAGCTGATTCGCACGCCATCCTCGACCACTCGCTGGCGCGGGGTGTGAACTTCATCGACACGGCCGAGATGTATTCGGTGCCGCCCAAGGCTGAGACTTGTGGCCACACCGAAACCATCATTGGCAACTGGTTCGCCAAGAACCCAGGTGCGCGTCAAAAACTGGTGGTGGCTACCAAAGTGGCAGGCCCATCCCGCGGCATGCCTTGGATTCGCGACCACATGGGTTTGACCGTGAAAGATTTCGTCACCTCGTGCGAAGGCAGCTTGCGCCGCTTGCAAACCGATGTGATTGACCTCTACCAAATCCACTGGCCCGAGCGCCATGTGCCTGCGTTTGGCGGTGTGTACTACGACCCAAAAAAGGAAACGTCTGAGACGCCCATTCATGCCCAGCTCGAAGCGCTGGCGCAGTTGGTCAAAGCTGGCAAGGTGCGCCATGTGGGCTTGTCCAACGAAACACCCTACGGCGTGCACGAGTTTGTACGCTTGGCTGAGCAGCATGGTTTGCCACGCGTGGCCACCACCCAAAATCCGTATTGCCTGATCAACCGCACGTATGAAAACGGTTTGGACGAAACCTGCCACCGTTTGAATGTGTCTTTGCTGGCCTATTCGCCCTTGGGCTTTGGCTTGTTGACCGGCAAGTACGACGCCAGCGGCATCACTGGCCCAGATGCGCCCAAAGGTGCGCGCATCTCTGGCTACGAGAGCGTGCGTAAGCAACGCTGGGGTCGCCCCGAGTCCTTGGTGGCGGCACGCCGCTACAACGCATTGGCGCAAGAAAACGGCATGACACCCACGCAAATGGCATTGGCGTTTTGTTACACCAAGTGGCAAGTGGCGAGCACCATCATTGGTGTGACGTCGCTCGCGCAGCTTGATGCCGATTTGGACGCATGGGGTACCACCTTGTCGCCTGAAGTGTTGGCTGCGATCGACGCGATTCGTTGGGAAATGCGTGACCCTGCGCAATAAAAATTAAAAAGAGGAAAGATAAATGTTTGCTGATGCTTCAGTCGTATTGCTCATCTTGGGCGGTTACTTGGTAGGTTCCTTGTCCTTTGCGGTCATTGTGAGCCGCGTGATGGGTTTGGATGACCCCCGCACCTACGGTAGCCAAAACCCAGGTGCCACCAACGTGCTGCGTTCGGGTAACAAAAAAGCGGCGATTGCCACGTTGTTGTTTGATGCACTCAAGGGTTACTTGCCTGTGTTGTTGGTCAAGTTGTATGGCCCAGACTTTGGCTTAGACGACCGTGCGGTGGCCTTGGTGGCCATATCGGCATTCATTGGTCATTTATGGCCTGTGTTCTTTGCGTTCAAAGGTGGCAAGGGTGTGGCCACAGCCGCTGGTATTTTATTTGGTGTGGAGCCACTGCTGGGCGCAGCGGTGATGGGCACATGGCTCATCGTGGCATTTTTCTTTCGCTACTCGTCGCTGGCCGCTTTGGCCGCATCGCTGTTTGCGCCTGCCTACTATTTGTTTGGCAATCAAGTTGCGTGGCAAACCAGCGACGCGGAGCTGTTGGCTGTGATGGTCATGAGCGCCTTGCTGCTGATGCGCCACAAAGACAACATCGCGCGTTTGGTGTCTGGCCAAGAGACGAAGATTGGTGCCAAGAAGAAAGCTACCGAAGGTGATCCCCAGTAAGCGGTTGACGCGCAAAACAAAAGGGCCTCTCAGTGAGGCCCTTTTTATTGGGACGGTTTTACTCAGTCGCGGAAATTGTTGAACGACAAAGGCAAGTCGGTCATTTCTTTGCGAATCAAGGCCATGGCGGCTTGTAAGTCGTCGCGCTTGGCGCCGGTCACACGCACCGCGTCTCCTTGAATGGCAGCTTGCACCTTGAGTTTGCTGTCTTTGAGGTGGCGTTGAATCTTCTTGGACACTTCGGTCTCAATGCCGTTGCGGATTTTGATGACTTGTTTGACCTTGTCGCCGCCGATTTTTTGCACATCACCTCGGTCGAGGAAACGTACGTCCACTTCGCGTTTGGTCAGTTTGTTGCGCAACACGTCCTCGACTTGCACCAGTTGAAAGTCGGCATCGCCAAATAGGGTGATTTCTTTGTCTTTGAGTTCCACAGCGGCAGAGGTGCCCTTGAAGTCGAAACGGGTGGCAATTTCTTTGGCCGTGTTTTCAACGGCGTTTTTCACTTCGACCAAGTTGGGTTCGAGTACGGTGTCAAAAGAAGGCATGGCAGTCGGCTTTCAAATTCAGAATGAGACAATTGCCGTATGTTAGTGGAACCCAACACCCCCCTTCAGGCGTACAACAGCTTTGGCATTTCGGCCAAAGCCTTGCAGCTGGTGCGCGTGCACAGTGACGCCGATGTGCAGGCCGTGCTGGCCGATGCGGACCTGCGCGACGCGCCCAAGTTTGTGTTGGGTGGCGGCAGCAACATTGTGCTCACGGGAGATGTGAAGCCCTTGGTGTTGAAGGTGGAAATCAAGGGCATGCGCTTGATTGAAGAGACCGACAAGGCTTGGGTGGTCGAAGCCGCCGCAGGCGAAAAATGGCATGACTTGGTGGCGTGGACCTTAGACAACGGTTGGCCTGGCCTAGAAAACATGGCGCTTATACCGGGCACCGTGGGCGCTTCGCCCGTGCAAAACATTGGCGCGTATGGTGTGGAGCTGCAAGACCGCTTTCATTCGCTGGACGCAATAGACCTGACCACTGGCCAAGCCTTCAGCCTTGATGCCGCGCAATGTGCGTTTGGCTACCGTGACTCGGTGTTCAAGCACGAGAGCAGCGGTCCGAACGGACTAGGCTTGGCTGGCAAAGCCTTGATTACCCGTGTGCGCTTTTATCTGCGCAAAGACTGGACGCCTGTGCTGGGCTACCTCGACCTCGAGCGCAAAATGGCTGAGACTGCCATCAGCCAACCCACGGCCCAGCAAATTTTTGAATGGGTGTGTGCCATTCGCCAAGCCAAACTGCCAGACCCTGCGGTCATCGGTAACGCAGGCAGCTTTTTCAAAAACCCCACCGTCACCCAAGACCAGTGCGACGACATCATCGCGCGTGAGCCCAAAGTGGTTCACTACCTGCTAGACGATGGCCGCATCAAACTGGCAGCCGGTTGGCTGATCGACGCCTGTGGCTGGAAAGGCAAGACCGTGGGCCATGCGGGTGTGTACGAGAAACAAGCCTTGGTGTTGGTCAACGTCGGTGGCAAAGAACATCCTTGCACGGGCGGCGAGGTGATGACCTTGGCTAAAGCCATTCAAACCAGCGTGTATGAGCGGTTTGGCATTCGCTTAGAGCCAGAGCCTGTGGTGGTTTAGAAATGAAAAAGCGACCCTTGGGTCGCTTTTTCATTGAGGCAAGAAGTCATTACTTCTTGCCACCTTCCAACTTGATCATGTCCGCACCTTCGCCCAACGACAGCAAGCCGGTGTGTGCGTAGATGCCCAGCTTGGCACGTGTGTCTACGATGTCCAAGTTGCGCATGGTCAGTTGGCCAATGCGGTCGAGTGGGCTGAATGGGGCGTCCTCGACCTTTTCCATGCTCAAACGCTCGGGGGCGTAGGTGAGGTTGGGGCTTTCGGTGTTCAGGATGCTGTAGTCGTTGCCACGGCGCAGCTCAAGCGTGACTTCGCCCGTCACAGCACGCGCCACCCAACGTTGGGCAGTTTCGCGCAGCATGATGGACTGTGGGTCAAACCAGCGGCCTTGGTACAACAAGCGGCCCAAGCGCAGGCCGTTGATGCGGTACTGCTCGATGGTGTCTTCGTTGTGAATGCCGGTGACCAAGCGCTCATAAGCAATGTGCAACAGCGCCATGCCGGGGGCTTCGTAGATGCCGCGGCTCTTGGCTTCGATGATGCGGTTCTCAATCTGGTCGCTCATGCCCAAACCATGGCGGCCACCGATTTCGTTGGCTTTCAAGAACAGGTCCACGGGCGAGTCAAAGGTTTGGCCGTTCAGTGCAACGGGTTGGCCTTCTTCAAAGCGAATGGTGATTTCTTCGGCTTTCACCACGCAGTCTTCGCGCCAGAAGGGCACGCCCATGATGGGGTTGACGATCTTCATGCCGCTGGCCAAGCTTTCGAGGTCTTTGGCTTCGTGTGTGGCGCCCAGCATGTTGCTGTCGGTGCTGTAGGCCTTTTCGGCGCTCATCTTGTAGCCGAAACCGTTGGCCGTCATGAAGGCTGACATTTCAGCGCGACCACCAAGTTCGTCGATGAACAGTTGGTCCAACCAAGGCTTGTAGATTTTCAAGCTGGGGTTGGTCAACAAACCGTAGCGGTAAAAGCGCTCGATGTCGTTGCCCTTAAAGGTGCTGCCATCACCCCAGATGTTGACGTCGTCTTCCTTCATCGCGGCCACGAGCATGGTGCCGGTGACAGCACGGCCCAAAGGTGTGGTGTTGAAGTAGGTGATGCCACCGGTGCTGATGTGGAACGCACCACATTGAATGGCGGCAATGCCTTCGTGAGCGAGTTGTTGGCGGCAGTCGATGAGGCGGGCGTTTGAGGCGCCGTATTCCATCGCTTTGCGTGGGATTTCGTTGTAGTCCGACTCGTCGGGCTGGCCGAGGTTGGCAGTGTAGGCGTAGGGCACAGCGCCCTTTTGCTTCATCCACAGCAGGGCAGCAGATGTGTCGAGGCCGCCCGAGAAGGCGATGCCGACTTTTTGGCCCTTGGGCAGGTTTTGAAGAATGGTGCTCATGGTATGGCCCGTCGATTAACCGAAGTGGCAGATGTAGTGGTAGGGCTCGGTCACGCGAATGTCGAACTTCGAGTTGCCAGGCACGTTGAATTTTTCACCAGCGCTGGACTTGACCCAGTCGTGGCTGCCGTCGAGTTTGTATTCGCAATAACCAGCTACGCACTCCATGATTTCGGGCACGCCAGTGTTAAAGGTCAATGTGGCGGGCAGGATCACGCCGACAGATTTTTTGGTGCCGTCGGCGAAAGTGATGGCGTGGCTGACGCATTTGCCGTCAAAAAACACATTGGCTTTGGTGGTGACGCTGACGCCGTCGATTTTTTCTGTGGTCATGGTGTGCGCTCGGTATGAATTGCAAAACCGTAGATTTTAGGGGACCCAAAACAACAAAAGCCGCTGACAGCGGCTTTTGCTTGGTCAAACGCCCAAATAGGCGTGCAGTTTGGCTTAGTAGCGCGGGGCAGAACCAGCAGGTGGCACGCCGTAGCCCGTGTTGGCTGCAGGAGCCATGGGGGTGATTTGCAAGCGCACGGTAGGGCCTGGGTCTTGTGGCATTTGGACGGTGTATTGTTTGCCTGCGTATTCATAAACCACGTTGTAGGCCATGGTGCGGTTTTCGTAGAACATTTGCTGGCTGCAGTTTTGCACGTTGCGCACTTCGGGGGTGCCTGGGCCTTCAATCTTGTCGCCCAAGATAGCGCCGCCAAACAGTCCAAGCATGGTGGCCGCTGCACGACCCGAGCCTTGGCCGATGTTGTTACCAATTGCACCACCTGCGATGGCGCCCATCGCAGCGCCTGCGCCAGATTTTTGGCCGCCTGTGACAACTTGCTCGTTGTTACACACTTGGCGCGGCACAGCCACTTGTTGAATGATCGGGGTGCTGGAGATGACTTTGCCTACTTCTTGCGCCTGCACAGATGCAGAGGCCAACACGGCCATCAAGCCTGCGAGCAATGTGGTTTGAATGGTGATCTTTTTCATGGGAAATCCCTTTTTATAACTTGGCAGAAGTGTAGTGCTTCAGTTGAGTTCCACTGTAAAGCAGCGGTAAAACTCGGACTGAAATTGCTCAGCTTATAACGCGTGCCCAAGCCTCAGGGTTGACGCCCACGATGACGGTTGCGCCTTTGACCAGCACAGGGCGCTTGATGACGCTGGCGTGTTCCAGCATCAAGGCGCGGGCCGAGGCGTTGTCCACCACGCT
>Ga0228701_1001504_pt1 | contig 15706 bp, 7 predicted proteins | sample McNCre117_Aug_MG_2_FD_178017 | JGI IMG/M metagenome (GOLD analysis project Ga0228701, IMG submission 178017) | Freshwater microbial communities from McNutts Creek, Athens, Georgia, United States - 11-17_Aug_MG | ecosystem: Environmental > Aquatic > Freshwater > Creek | place: USA: Georgia...
CACCTTCTGTGCTCCTGGAATTGTGAAGGATTTGAAACGCGGGATGTCGTGGGTGTCGAGTGGGTTCATGTTGTGAAGCCGAACGTGCCACGGGAAACCTGCGATGAACTGGTTATAGGAGGTGACCAAATCGGCACCACCGGCAACGTAGTCGCCATCCCACATCATGAATCCAGGAACGTCTTTGACCTTCTTGTTGTAGAACCAACGCCAAACGGGCTTAGTGAAGTTGGAGTAGGTCATGGCACCTTGCCAACCATCTCCCTGTACTTCATAGGCGGCGTCGCCGGTGTATTCACCGAGCATCAGGGTGTCTGGGTTTTCGTTGACCATGGTTTCGCGGATCACCTGCGCAACCTCTAGGTACATGTCTTCGTCGCGGATGCGTCCGGTCATGTTCGCCACGTCGATCCGCCAGCCGTCCATGTTGAAAGGCTTCTTCAACCACCTTGCAACGACAGAATTTGAACCTTTGATGAAACGTCGACGAAGTTCCTTCGAATTCCAGTTGAATTTGGGCAAGCTCGGAACGCCAAACCACGAATCGTATTTGGTGTTCTTATCGGAGAAGTAATAGAAGTCACTCTCGGCAGCTGTTGGCTTCTTATAGGCAGCCTTGAACCATTCGTGCCCAATGCCTGAGTGGTTAGAGGTTAGATCGCCCATAACCTTCATGCCCAACTTGTGGGCAGACTCAATCAGAGCCGCGAAAGCCGTATCGCCACCGAGCAGCGGGTCAACCTCGTGGAACGAAGAGGCGTCGTAGCGGTGGTTCGAGCGAGCCGGAAAGATTGGCGTGAGATACAAGAGGTTGACCCCCAAGGACTTCAGGTGATCCAGGTGCTCGATAACACCCCACAGGTCGCCGCCGAAGAACTGTTCACTGGTGCCAGGACCCTGGCCAATCACTTCGTCATCCCAGTTTTTAGCAATCGCCCACTTCGGCGTCTTGTGAGCATCAGCCTTTGCCGAACGCGCAAAGCGGTCGGGGAAAATCTGGTACATGATAGAACTTTTACCCCAGGCCGGAGCACTTGAAAAAGTGTTTAGACGGAAATCTAAGACATCTGGTTGATTTAGCGAGAACAAACCTTGGGTGTTGTACCAAAGCACCGAACCGTTAGCCAGTTTGATAAAAAAGCGGTAATTCATCTTCGGGTTATGAATCGTCAACGTTGATTCGAACCACGTCCACTTGCCGTCGCGCTTCCAAATTTTGGCTGGTTTCGTTGGGAAAGCCTCGCCGCTCTCGCTGAACCGAACGCGAACTTCGGCGACCTTGCCAAGAGCATCGTGGATGCGAATTCGAAGTTTCACACGATCACCCAACTTCGGGGTTTGGTTGGGCACATAAAGAGCCGAACCATCGTGATGAGGTTGTAACGCCAAAGACAAACTAGGGGCTTTGTTCATAGCGTAATCTTTTCACATGTCTAATAGCGAAATCCTTTTCACCACCAAAGAAAACGCCGAATGGTGGCGCTCAGCCGTTATCTACCAGATCTACCCTCGAAGCTTTGCCGATGGTAACGGCGACGGCATGGGCGACCTCAAAGGTGTAACCGCTCGACTTGACGCGCTAGCCGAACTGGGCATCGACGCCATCTGGTTCTCGCCATTCATGCTGAGCCCGCAAAAAGACGCCGGCTACGACATCACCGACTACACCCAGATTGACCCACTGTTTGGAAACCTCGACGACTTCGACGAAATGTTGAAAGCCGCCAACGCCCGCGGAATCCGCATCATCGTTGACATGGTTCCAAACCACTCATCAGACCAGAACCCTTTGTTCCAAGCAGCCCTCAAGGCAGCACCTGGTTCACCGGAACGCGACATGTACATTTTCCGCGACGGTAAAGGCCTATTCAAGCGCAAGGCTCCAAACAACTGGCCATCGGTTTTCGGTGGCAGCACCTGGACTCGCATTCGCGAAGCGAACGGCAAGAAGGGTCAGTTCTACCTACACATCTTCGACTCGTCGCAACCAGACTTCAACTGGGAGAACCCAAAGGTTCAGCAATACTTCGACGACATCCTTCGCTTCTGGCTCGACCGCGGAGTTTCCGGTTTCCGCGTCGACGTGGCTCACGGTCTAATCAAGCGCGCCGGCCTTCCAGACACCGTTGAGTTCTCAACCGAGATGGGCGGAAACAAAGCCGACGACGAGCTTACCCTTGAAGAGCTCGAGCGCAAGAACCCTTACTGGGGTCAGCCAGCAGTTCACGAAATCAACCGCAAGTTCCGTAAGGTTATCGACTCCTACGACGACCGAATCATGGCCGGTGAGGCATGGATCATGCCTCTTACCCGCATGGCCGAATGGGTTCGCTCAGATGAATACCACCAGGCATTCAACTTCGACTACATGTTCGCCGCCTGGAGCAAAGAGGGCCAGAAGCGTTCAATCACAGATTCACTCAAGGCTTTTGGCGCCGTTGGCGCACCAAGCACCTGGGTGCTTTCTAACCACGACGTGATTCGCCACGCCACCCGCCTTGCCTACAACGACGGCGAACTGCCTCCGCAAGGCGATGGCATCTCAGCCAGCTTCAACCAACCAGACCAGGCACGCGGTCTTCGCCGTGCTCGAGCTGCCACCACCTTCATGCTTGGTCTTCCTGGCGGGGCCTATCTTTACCAGGGTGAAGAACTCGGCCTTCCTGAGCACACCACGCTAGATGGCAAATACCGCCAAGACCCAACTTGGTTCCGCACCAAGGGCAAGCGCGTTGGCCGCGACGGCTGCCGCGTGACTTTGCCATGGGAAGCTGGAGTGGGAGCCGCCAACGGTTTCAACACCACCGGCGAAAGCTGGCTACCTCAACCAGACACCTACAAGAGCCTCGCTCGCGACCAGCAGTCTGGCGTTGCCGGCTCAACCCTTGAGCTCTACAAGCGCCTGCTAAAGGTTCGCAAGGAGCTAGGTCTTGGTGCTGGAAACTTCCGCTGGGCACCTGAGTTTGAAAACGAAAACTCACTTGCCTACGTGAACAAGGGAATCGCAGTTGTCGCCAACTTCGGAACCGACCCGGTAGTTCTTCCAAAGGGTGAAGTATTGGTAACCAGCCAGGTTGATCTAACTGCCGATGGCTACCTAGAAACCGACCAAACCGCATGGATCAAGCTCAGCTAGAGTGGTGGCGCTCCGCCGTCATCTACCAGATTTACCCGCGCTCTTTCGCCGATGCTAACGGCGACGGAATGGGCGACCTGCCCGGCATCACGTCGAGGCTAGGTTCCCTAAAATCACTAGGCATCGACGCAATCTGGCTTTCACCATTTATGCGATCGCCACAGAAAGATGCCGGCTACGACGTCTCGGACTACTGCGACGTTGACCCGCTGTTCGGAACCCTTCAAGACTTCGACGCCATGCTTGCCAAGGCTCATGAGCTTGGGCTGCGAGTGCTCATCGACCTGGTGCCGAACCACACTTCAGACCAACACCGCTGGTTCCAGGCTGCGCTCAATGCAGCCCCTGGCTCAACCGAGCGCAGCTTCTACCACTTCAAAGATGGCAAGGGTGAAAACGGCGAACTGCCACCAAACAACTGGTTATCGATGTTCGGCGGACCAGCCTGGACTCGCGTGCCAGACGGCCAGTGGTATTGCCACCTTTTCGATTCATCACAACCCGACCTCAACTGGGAAAACCCAGCGGTTGAACGCGCTTTTGAAGACATCCTTCGTTTCTGGCTAGATCGAGGAGTAGACGGTTTCCGAGTCGACCAACCTCATGCCATGGGCAAAGCGGCAGGCTTGCCAGACCACCCAGATGTTGAGCGCGCTGGTGCCGGCTTCATCGAAGGAGAACCAAGCCCGCCAATGTGGTTCCAAGATTCGGTTCACCCGATCTTCCGCAAGTGGCGTGCGATTCTCGACAGCTACCCTGGCGAACGGGCTATGTGTGGCGAAGCCTATGTGCTTCCCCTTAGCTTCATGGCACTTTGGGTTCGCCCCGACGAGTTCCACCAAACCTTCAACTTCCGTTACCTCGATTCCCCTTGGACCGTTAAAGACATTCGCAAAACCATCGACGAATCCTTCGAGGCATTCGGCGCTGTGGGTGCCCCGAGTACCTGGGTGCTTTCCAACCACGACGTAATGCGCCACGCATCTCGCATGGGCGGAGACTTCGGGCGAACCACCGCAAGTGATGGCGTTGGCCCAAACGATCCGCAGCCTGATGCCGAGCTGGGTCTCAAGCGAGCGGTAGCAGCAACCCTGTTCACCCTTGGGCTACCTGGCTCGATGTACCTTTACCAAGGCGAAGAACTGGGGCTCCCCGAGCACACCACTCTCGCTCCCGAGTTCCGCCAAGACCCAACCTTCGCTAGAACTAACGGCGAACGAGTTGGCCGCGACGGCTGCCGCGTAACACTGCCTTGGGAAGCTGGCGTTGGCGCCGCAAACGGTTTCAATACCACCGGCAAGTCTTGGCTGCCACAGCCAGAGACTTACGCAAAATACGCACGCGACCTTCAAGAAGGAGTGCCCGGCTCCACTCTGGAAACCTACAAAGAGGCGCTTCGCACTCGCAAAGAACTAGGTCTTGGCCACGGCACCTTTGAGTGGGCTACAGAACTGTGTAGCGAAACCGTGCTCGCTTATCGCAACGGGTCGCTTCTTGTAATTCACAACTTCGAGACCAACGAAACTACTTGGACCTTCGGTTCCTAATTGTGCTCCTGGGGTATCCGGTCACGATCGGTTGAAACTGAGGTGTAGCCGTGCGGCTTAGGGGTTCCATGTTCGTCGAGGCCAACGAACACGATGCGGTCAACGGTGAGAATGTTCTTCTTGGTGACCATGTTTCTAACTTCAGCGCGCATGGTTATAGATGTCGTTCCGAACTTGGTTGCCACGAGACCCATTTCAATGAGATCGCCCTCGATGGCTGACGACACGAAGTTGATTTCTGAGATTAGCTTGGTTACCACTCGTCGATTACCCAGTTGGATGATGGCATAGATGGTCGCCTCTTCGTCGATCCATTTGAGCAGACTGCCGCCGAACAACGTTCCGTTGGCATTGAGATCTTCTGGCCGCACCCACTTGCGGGTTGTGAATTCGATGTCGCTCATGACCTACCTAACTTTGTATTAACAATAGGTCATTTGAGTTTCCTTCAGGCAGTTGGCTTGCGTGGCCACCAGAACTTTTCGCCGGCGATGAATGCTAGCGCTGGAACAATTACGGTGCGAACCAAGAGGGTGTCTAGGAGCACACCGATACAGACGATGACACCGATCTGGGTCAAGGCGATCAGCGGTAGCACACCGAGTACTGCGAACACTGCTGCAAGCAAGATACCTGCGCTGGTGATCACGCCACCGGTTGAACTTAGGGCCTTGATCATGCCTTGCTTGAGACCAAGCTTTCCGCTTTCTTCCTGAGCTCGGGTTACTAGGAAGATGTTGTAGTCAACACCCAGTGCCACGAGGAATAGGAACGAGTAGAGGAAAACCGAGAGGTCTAGACCTGGGAAGTTGAAGACGTTCACGAACACCAACCAGCCGGCGCCGAGCGATGCGAAGAACGATGCAACCACGGTGAGCAGCAGCAAGATCGGAGCAACGATTGAACGAAGCAACAGCACGAGCACTAGGAAGACCAGCGCCAAAATGATCGGAATCAGTAGACCCTGGTCGTGTGCGTAGGAGTTCTTGACGTCGAGGTATTGGGCATCCTGCCCACCAACCTTGGCGTCGGCTCCAGCTACATCCTTCACGGCTGCACGGATGTCGACGATTGACTTGTAGGCCTCTTCCGAACGGCTAGCTCCGGTGAGTACAACATTGATCTTGTTGATGCTGCCATCAGTTAGCGCTTCACCTTCGAAGGTCTTGGCGATTTCAACTGAGTCAACGCCCTTGACTTCCTTGATGGCGTTTACGACTTCTTCAGCCTTGTCCTGGTTAGCAATAACCACAGTTGGGCTGGTGGCTCCTGCAGGGAACGACTTTGCTAGAAGTTCGATGCCAACTACGGCTTCTGGCTTCTTCATGAACTGCTCGGTTGAAGATAGACCAATCTTGATGCCGAAGCTTCCAACAGCCAAAGCCGCTAGGACGACGAAGCCGGCGATGGCCACAATTCGCGGACGCTTGCTAACACCGCGACCAAGCTTGGCCCAAACGCCGTTGTCGGTCTTGTTGATGCCACCAAGTTTTGGTGTGCCTGGCCAGAAGATCCAACGACCGAATGAAACCAGTGCGGCTGGAAGAACGAACAGCGCGCTGATCATTGCCACAACGATACCTACGGCACAGGCAAGGCCAAGTGCACGCGTTCCGGCAAGGTCAGCGAACGAGAGGGTTAGCAGGGCCAAGATAACGGTTCCACCGGAAGCCAGGATGGCTCCAGCCGATTCACGCCATGCCGTTGCCATGGCCTCGCGGCGGTCAGCGAACTTGAGTAGCTCTTCTCGGTAGCGAGAGATCAGTAGCAGTGCGTAGTCGGTTCCAGCACCGAACACCAGGACGGACAGAATTCCGGTGACCGAGCCGTCCAAAGTAATGTCGAATGCGGTTGCCACCTGACCAGCCAGAATCTGGGCCATGCGGTCGGCGGTACCGATCACGAGTAGTGGCACCAACCAAAGAGTTGGGCTGCGGTAAGTGAAAAGCAGTAGAACGATTACAACCATGGCCGTTACAGCCAGCAGCGTGAAGTTAGCGCCAGCAAAAACACCGGCGATGTCGGCCTGGAAGCCTTCAGGTCCGGTGAGCTTAGCAATGAGACCGCTAGGAAGGTCTTTGTTCATGATCGCGCGAAGATCAACCACTCGTTTGGTGATCTTGGTGGTCTCTTCGTACTTTTCCATAGGAATTGTGACCACTGCTGCTGAACCGTCCTCAGAAATGGTGGCAGGTGGTACGAAGTTGTTGTCGCCGACCTTCACGTTGCTGTATTCCTTGAACTTTTCGGCAACGCCGTTGATGTACGAAGGTTGTGCATCAGCTTCGAGTTTTGCGCAAACAAATGGTGGGGTTCCAACGGCGCACACGAACGGAACTGGGGTTCCACGAAGGTAGTTCAGCTGTTCGTCGGTGAATTTTGAACCGTTTTCGGTGGCATAGACGATTACCGCGGCAGTACCGTCTTGGCCTGGCAACTTGGCTAGCGCTTCATCAACCAGCACGGTCTCGTTGTTGGCAGGAAGGCCAACGCTAGGCTGCGCTGCGCCTCCCTCACCGGCTGCGAGTGGGCCGAAAGCGATGACGGCGAAGAATAGTGCGATCAACATGGTGACCGGTGCTGTGATTTTGCCCGAAAGGAACTTGGCGATGCTCTTCATTGATTCCCCTAAATTGTGCGCGATTAGCAACTTACAAACTAAACCAATTTCCGAGAAAGTACATTCCCGCTATTTAGAAAGTTGAATCAATGCTCTCAAGTAGACGCGACCCTTCAGGTTACTGAGCGACCAACCGATGGTGACCTCGTCTAGCATCTGAGAACCGTAGCCCTTGCGGCTTGCGCTATCGGCAAGTTTTCCAGCCGACCAAATTGAGACCGCGAGCTGGCCGATGGCATTTTCTTGTAATTCGATGTCCATGGTTGTGGCCTGGGAGTGCTTTGCGGCGTTCGAGACAGCTTCACCAATAACCTCGAGCAGACAGGTTCTGGCAACCGGATACTGATTGATCTTCGCAATCGTTGCTTTGTCGGCTTTGAGTTTCAAATTGACCACGCCATCCCAGGCGTCGGTGATGGTCTTGAACTGTTTAGCGAACGGCTCAGCGCGACCTTCGAGACTGAGCGCGACGTCGTCGATTGATGCTTCAATGTCTTTCTTCGCCGCCACAAGTTCGGCCTTTGATAATTTAGGCGCATTGGAAATTCGAAGCGCCACGGAAAGGAACTTTGCCTGAACCGATCCGTGAATCGCCTTAGCCAACTGGTTCTTGGTAACCCAAGCTTCTTGGCGAAGCACGGAGACGACCGACTGCATTTCCTGGTTCACGATTTCGAGCTTGTTGATGTCGTCCAAGCGTTTCGAAATCAACGCCATCAAGCTGGTCGTGCCGATCGATGTGGTCACAAACCCAACCGAGATTCCAGAGTCGGTCGCGTGGTTTAGAAGCAGTGGATAGATTGAACCGATGACCGCAGACAGCGCTGCCAGGACGAAAATTGCGACCAATCGGTTCAGATAAACATCGACTGCGAAGCGCTTGATGAGCCAGAGGGCCATCACCTCAACAAGTAGAAGTGCCGAAGCGGTGATGAGTCCTACGGTTCCTTGTGCATAAACCGTGGCTGGCAAAATAAAAATGGCGAAGGCCACTAAATAGAACTCTGGTGCAACCAGTCGAGAGATCGAAACGCCCTTGCGGTTTGGCGAAATGGGAGTAACCCGGTTGGTGGGCTTTGGCGGTTTCACCTTCAAGCCGAGACCAGATAAACGATGACTGAGAGGGCGAATCACTTCGTCAATCGCCGCAAACAGCTTGCCGGCTAGGTCTTTGGAACTCTTGCCTTCATTCAAGACATCGATAGCTTTGGACAACTCGGCGTCAACGCTCTGCTTGATTTCACCGCGCATGATGACAATCTGGTCTTCTAGTTCGGTGCGAATCGTGTTCAGAAGGGTTTTGTGTTCCTTCAACTTTTTATATCGGCTGCGGGACAGAAATAACCCTGAAATAAATACCGCGACACCTGCAATCAATGACGAATAGGCCACTGTGCCGATCGGGATTTGCGACGAGAACTTGACTGGCGCTTGGCCGGTTACCAATAACAGGAACGAGGTGGGAGCCAGCGCTGAAAGAGTTCCGGCCGTAATCCACAGCAGAACATTTAATCGCCCGTCGAAGCGCTTGTCGCTTATCAACCTTGCGAGAAGGAAAACCCCCAGGCTCACCGGAAAAGTTAGCGCATCTAAATAGTGGACCGAAATACCAGAGAAGACTTCGTCGGGGAACAGAAAACCGGTGCTGAAGATGATGGTTGCAAAACCAAGCGGAATGTAAAGAGAACGCCCAAACCTACTCGCCAACACTTCGAGCAAAAAAGCTCGCTCTGGTCCGGAAACCTGTTTCTGCCAGAACGACTTAGTCTTGGTCATCTCGAACCACAATGCCGGCCTGACGAATGAACTCTTTGACTGCAAGGATGCGCGCGTTTGAGTCGCGACCCAAATCGATTCCAAGTGACGTGAAGGTTCGAGAGATAAGTGCCTCGGTAGCGGAGAGCGAACGCTTTCGCTGATCGGCAATTTGCTGATTCGTCATGCCTTTTGAAATTAACTGAAGCACCTGGAGTTGACCGGCGGAAAGCTTTGCAATTGGTGAATTAGGGTCCAGGTCGTGGCGGTATTCGGAAATGTCCTGGTCGTGAAGCACCGCCTCAAGGGCGTCAATGAGCTCTTGGGTATCTGAGAGTTTGCGCTTGTTTAGGTACGCGGCGCGAGGGTTCACCAGACCGCTCGCGGGGTTGATGACTCGAGGGTCTGAAAGCATGGTCAGATAAACAACGGCGGTACCAGGGGAAAGTGCCAGCAGACGCTCGCCCATGTCTAAACCGGTTGGGCCAGGACCCAAATCGATGTCGAGGATAGCGGCATCAGGGTCGCGCTTGTTGAAAAGCTTTCTGGCCTCGGCTGCAGAGCCAACACTAGCAACTTCAAAACCGGCGGTTTCAAGGGCATTCGTGATTAGCGAGCGAAGGAAAGGCTCATCCTCGACCACAACCACAAAACGTTTCGACACAATAACTCCTGTAACGAAACTAGCGCATGGGCGAAGGCTAACCGATGGTTAGGTGCCAAGTCTTGATGCGAGGCCAGATCTTGGTGCCCTTACCGTTGCTTCCAGACTTCGCCAGGTAAGTGGTTGGCCACTTGCGGTCACGCTTTACGACAATGGTTGGAATCAAACGCGCACCGGTCTTGAACCAGGCGATTACGTCCTTGTTTGCCATACAAGCCTTCGTGTTCTTGAAATCCTTCACCTTGAAGGCATTCGGGTCGGAAGCCTTTAGCTTCTTGAGAATACCGAACTTGATGGTACAAAGCTGTTCTTTATAAGTGAGAACGTTCTTCACACGGATGTAGTACGGGATGGTTACGGTTGCGGTGATTGGACCGGTATACATGCCGCGACTGAACGGAGTGATGGCGATCTTGCTACCGGTCACAATTACCACAGCAACACCTTCGTTACCGCTGGCAGCCAAACCACCGGTACGACCAACCGCTAGCGAGCCATCTGGTTCGCGCACGTAGCCACCCACCGGAGGTAGCGGAGGCACGTGAGTTCCACCGAAACGAACCACGCGAGGTTCGATTTCGTAGAAGTTGGCATCGCCGGCCTGCGAAATCTTTATCTCACAAACGTCGTTCGGGCTTTTCACAAGATCGCTAACCCAGCTGACCATACCTGAAGGGTCAACGGTACAAATGTTTGAATCGGTAACTTCGAACGTTGGTGTCATTCCCGAATCAAGGGTTGCCACCATTTGGAAACCAGCGACGGAGTCTGTTGCCGGTGGCGCCGAAACGTTTCCAACGGTGGTGCCCGGTGCAATGAAGGTTAGCGTTTGAACACTCTTCACAATTTCGAAGATGCGAGTGACCGGAATCTGGGTGCGGTAGAAGTCGTTCTCGGCAAGCGCGGTGATGGTACAGGTACCAATTGAGATCACATGCAGTTTCAATTCGGCATCCACGAAACAGACCGTTTCAGGAGTCGAAGTCACCGAGACGGTGGTGTTAGGCACTGCAACATCCGGAACGGCAGTCAGCTGGTAAAGGGTTGGGTTAACCAGCAATTTGCCAGCCTGGTTGAATGCGCTCGTCAAATCGGTTGGAAGTTCAAACGCAATCGACACATTTAGCTTGTTGACTGTGGTGTTGTAAACCGTCGAAGTGAATGCGTTGAAGGCGTCGCCAGCAGCCGCTAACACCTTATAGGAACAGACGCCGCCCTTTATTGGGCGTAGCAGACCATTTGCCGAAACCGAACAGATTCCAATGCTGCCTGGTTCGATCTGGAATGTCGGTGCAATCAGCGAGTCCATGGTTGCGGTCAGCTGAGTGTCTGCATCTCCAACTCTGGTCGACGCTGGAGCGGTGAAGGTAACAACCTGGTTCACCTTGGCGGCAACAATGTTCACATTGCGAGTGGTCGAAGTCTTGGCGTAACTTCCAGCACCAACGGTTACCTTGACGGTAGCCATACCAATCTTCGATGTGGCTGGAACAGTGAAGCGAACCGAAGAGGAGGTCACCGACAGAACGGTTGCCACGAATGCCTTGCCAGCCGAGTCGGTCAAGGTGACGACGGTTCCGGCGGTAGCGGTTGGCACAGTGTTTGAGAAGTCGCGGAAGTCGGTTCCGGTCAGGGTAATAGCGGTTCCCGCAGCAGGCTTCAGTAGCGCAGCGGTAGTGCTCTGCGCGGTAATCACCGGCATGTAGGCCGCGACATAAGACGCGGTAGCCGAGGCGTCGCTGGCATTCACGGAGAACGGACCAGACAGAGCACGAATACGGAAAACGTAGGTTGAACCAGACTGCATGGTTAGGTCGTAGCTGGTGGCATCGGCCGCCAACTGAGGAACGGCAGTCCAGGTGGCGCCGTTGGTTGAATACTCCAACGCAAGCCCGGTTACCGGCAGTTGCGAACTCTGAGCGGCAGCCAGCGACCAGTTGATGGTGAGGTGGTTGAACGCGGTGCGAGCGAAAGTGCCAGCATTGATCACCGGTGCTGCCGGCTTGGCGTATGAGCCAATCGAGAACGAGTGCGAGAAATGAGTCGAGTTGTTTCCAGCAGCGTCGGTTGCCCAAACCTCAACTGTGTAGTCACCGTTCGAAAGTGACGAAGCTGGGATCGAAAGGCTGCCGTCGCAACCCTGCAACTCAATACCGTTCAAGGTGCAGTGGTAGGTGTTGCCAGCCACGGTTGGGAAGTCTAGGGTGAAGTCGGTTGAACGGGAGTAAGCCTCTGGAAGACCGGTGACGTCGAAAGCGTCCGGTGCGATGAGGTCAACGGTTGTTGATGCACTGGTGGTCGACGTGCTTGGCCCAACATTGCCAGCTAGGTCGGCCACGCTGTTGGCGGCTGCCGAAAGGGTTACGGTGCCATCGACACAGCCGGTTTGAGTGACCACATATGCGGAACCCGAACCGGTAACCGAAGCCACGCAATCGGCTGAACCGGTGCCGGCGAAGGAAAGGTCCGCTGCTGTGAAGCCGGTGACATCCTCTGAGAAGGTCACGTTGTAAACAAGTGAGGTGCGGTTGGTTGGGGAAGTGAACTGCGGAGCAATGGTCACACCCTGCGCGAAGGTGAAGTCCACGTTGATGGCATCACCAATCGAGTCTTCAACCGGACCAGGAGCACCGTTTGAAATCGAACCAGCCAGAACCTTCAGCTTGACTGCACCTTCGACACAGTTGGTTAGCGCAACGGTGTAGACCGCGGGATCACCGTTGACGGAAGCAGGCTCCCCAATGTCACAAGCGCCGGCAGGAATAGTCACCAAGTCGGCGGCAGTAAATCCGGTGATTGCTCCGTTGAAGGTTACGGTGAAGCTTGTCGAAGTGCTGTTGGTGGAGGCCGAACCGGTTGGAACCAGGCTGTCAACGAATGGGTAATCAGCAATGATCACTGTGTCGGAGACACTTGCTGAAAGGTAGCGGTCGTCTCCAGCTTGGGTTGCGGTGACCACACAAGAGCCAACGCCAACTGGAACAAGGTTGCCGTTCTGAACGTCACAAACTGCCGTGCTGTTCACCGAGTAGGTGATTGGTAGACCACTGTCGGTGGTTGCGTCCAGGGTGTGGCCTGCGTGCTCACCGGTTGAAATGAAGTCTGGCACTACGAAAGTGATGGTCTGAGAAGCCTTGGCAATCGCAAAGGTCTTGGTAACCGAGGTGGCTGCGCTGTAGTTGTTGTTTCCAGCCTGCGACGCAGTGATCGAACAGGTACCAGCTTTCACCAGCGATATGGTGCTGCCGCTGATAGTACAGACCGAGGTGTCTCCCGAAGCCAATGAAGTCGAAAGGCTAGAGGTTGCCGAAGCAATCGCGGTTACCGTTGCGGCCGAAAAGGTAACGTCGCTGAATGAACCAAGCGAAACCGTCTGCGAAGCCTTGTTTACGGTCAAGGTCTGAGTGATCGAGGTTGCAGCTGCGATGGTGGTGTTTCCAGTTTGCGAAGCGGTGATGTCACAGCTTCCAGCGGAGACAATCGAAACTACAGAGCCAGCCACAGTACAAACGGCCGTGTTCGAAGAGGTGTAGGTGATCTGCTGTCCCTGGTCTGAAACTCCGTTCAGAGTGAAAGGCAAAGCACCGTAAGTCTTGTCGGCAAGGGCACCGAAGGTTAGGTTCTGGGCCCACTTGGTTACAACACCGGCAGCCGAGATCCATGAAGTTGAGGTGTTGGTACCGCCCGCGGTTACGTTGCTTGCAGTTTCAGCTAGAACAACATACTTTCCGATGTCGGCAGCAACTGGCTTGTAGGCGCCGGTCGAAGTTTCGGTAACCGAAGAACAGTTCGCAGGTACGGTTAAGCCAGAAACAACGTTGGTAGTCGGGCGCGAAGTACAGACATACCAGTTGTGGCTTACCGAAACAGTTCCGCTACCAACCCAAGTACCGGCGGTGTAGATGATCCGCTGGTCGTACCAGTAGGTGGCAAATGAACTCATCGAGTGAACTGCAGACTGCTCGACAGCTCGCTCGATGGTAAAAGTTGCGTTCACGTTCGCAGGAGCGGTGTAGTTGCTGTCGGTTGCTGCGGTGGCAGTAATCACACAAGCACCGTGAGTAACCGGAGTGACAGTGGTTCCCGAAACAGTACAGATCGAAGTTGTGGTCGAAGTAAACGAAACCGAAGCACCAGACAACGTCGACGCCGAGATTGTGAAGTTACCAGAACGGAACTGCTTCGTAGCACCGGTGAAGGTCAGGGTGTCCTGGGTCTTCGAAATCACAAACGTCTTGGTTACCGAAGTAGCAGCGTTGTAGTTTGCGTCGCCAGCCTGCGAAGCAGTGATCGAACAGGTACCAACCGCAACAACAGAGACCGTGGTTCCAGAAACAGTACAGATAGAGGTGCTGTTGGAGGTAACCGTTACAGGCAACGTTGAGGTAGCTGAGTAAACCAAAGCGGTTGGTGTTCCACGGAAGTCAATCGCCGCAAGGTTGTTCAGCGAGACGGACTGGTTGGCCTTCACCACGGTGAGGGACTGAACCACCGAGGTTGCAGCCAAAGTGGTCGCGTTTCCAGCCTGCGACGCGGTGACATCACAGGTACCAGGAGCTACGACAGTCAGGGTTGAACCTGAAACAGTACAAACCGCGGTGTTCGACGAGGCATAGGTAATAGTCATCGAACGATCAGACGATGCAGTCAGTGAAATCGCAGGGTCGCCATAGGTGGCGTTAGCCAGAGAACCAAAGGTTATCGTCTGGGTCTGCTTCTCAACGGTGGTTGCGGTTGATACGAAGGTAGTGCGCAGGTTGGAACCGGTTGAGGTGGTGTTCGAAGCAGTTTCAGCAACCGCAAGGTACTTGGTTAGGTCGGCAGCAACTGGGGTGTACGAGGTTCCGGTGGCACCAGAGATTGCAGTACATCCGGCAGGTGCCAATGCAGCAGCCGAACCAGTTCCGGCAGAGACGGCTGCCGAAGAATCACAGCGATACCAGGCACGTGAAACGGTTATCACCGAGGTGCCCGCCCAAGTTCCAGCAGTTACAGTTACTGGAACTCCGAAGCGGTAGTTAGCTGCCGAAGCGATTACTTCCGAAGTGCTCTGAACCGGAACCGACTCAATCGTGAACGACGCGGTCACATCAGCAGCAGCCAGCCAGTTCGAGTCACCAGCCTGAGACGAAGTGATCGAACAGGTTCCCAAACCGACCGGCGAAACAGTTGAACCCGAAACAGTACAAACAGAAGTAGTCGTGGAAACATAAGTGACAGTCAAACCAGAGGACGCAGTACCACCGGCAGCGAAGTCACCGGCCGGCTTCTGCTTGGTGGTCGGAGCAAAGGTGATGGTCTGCGAAGCCTTGGCGATCGTGAAAGTCTTGGTTACCGAAGCAGCTGCTAGGTAGTTCGAGTCACCGGCCTGAGTTGCGGTGATTGAACAGACACCAGGAATTAGCTGGTTGACCGAAAGACCAGTAACGGTACAAATTGATGTGTCGTTGGAGGTCAGGGTGACCGTCAAACCTGATGTAGCGGTCGCGCCAGATGCCTTAGCCGCTCCCCCGTAAACACCCGCGGTAAATGCAGGGAGGTTAATTGTCTGGGCCTTCTTGTTAACCGTGAGAGTCTGGGGCACCGATGTGGCAGCAAGTGTGTTTGCGTCACCGGCCTGCGACGCGGTCACATCACAGGTACCAGCCGCAACCACGGTCAACGTTGCACCAGACACAGTACAGACCGCAGTGTTCGAAGAATTGTAAGTAATGGTCAACGAACGGTCCGACGACGCGGTTAGTGAAATCGCAGCATCACCGTAGGTCGCGGAAGCAAGAGCACCGAATGTGATCGTCTGGGCCTGCTTCTCAACCGCGGTTGCAGTGGCAACGAACGTGGTTCGGTTGTTCGTACCAGCGGAAGTTGTGTTGGTCGCGGTTTCGGCAACAGCAAGGTACTTGGTGATGTCGGCGGCAGCAGGTGTATAAGAGGTAGAGGTAGCACCCGAAATCGCAGTACAGTCCCGGCTTCAAAGCGGTTGC
>Ga0228701_1001508_pt1 | contig 15648 bp, 20 predicted proteins | sample McNCre117_Aug_MG_2_FD_178017 | JGI IMG/M metagenome (GOLD analysis project Ga0228701, IMG submission 178017) | Freshwater microbial communities from McNutts Creek, Athens, Georgia, United States - 11-17_Aug_MG | ecosystem: Environmental > Aquatic > Freshwater > Creek | place: USA: Georgia...
GCCGCCGGCCAGTGCCGGAGCAACCTTGAGCGCGATCTGGTTGAGCGGCCAGTTCCACGGGGTGATCATGCCGACCACGCCGATCGGCTCGTAAGCTACCTTGTAGCCCGGGCCGTCTTCAAGGAAGTTGAAGTCCTGCAGCGCGGCAATGGTGCCAAGGAAGCCGCCGATCCCGGCGCCAACCTGGGCGGTGCCGGCGAACGACACCGGAGCGCCCATTTCTTCGGCCATCGAGACGGCGAGGTCAGCGCCGCGCTTCTTGTATTCCTCGACGATGCGGTTCAGCACAGCGAGGCGTTCTTCGCGGGTGGTCTGGCTCCAGGTCTTGAACGCGCGCTTGGCAGCGGCCACGGCCTTGTCGACATCGGCCTTGGTGCCGACGGTGATCGCCGCGCAGGCTTCTTCCGTGGCGGGGTTGATCACGTCGCGGCGAACGCCGCCTTCGCTGTCCACCCACTTGCCGTCGATGTAATGTTGCAGCAGTTCGCGCATCCTCGAATCTCCCTTAATGGTACGATTAACTCGCCATATGTCGGGTTCGCGGGTTACGATTGCAAGACGCAATTAGTATGCAACACTTACGGCCCCGCATCATCCGCCGCGATATAGCTTCGCTTCGGCGGCGCGGCGGCGGGTCAGCCCCGGCAAAACGCGCCCACCTGCCCGGTTCCAGCGGCCAAATTCGCGCGCCGCAGCGGCAAAATCACCGGCCTTGTGCAGCCAGGTCAGGGCAGCGCGGGCGATCGCCCCAGTGTTGTAGTGAAAGCTGACCAGCGCATCGAACTGTGCGGGGCTGGTGGCCGCGCCGGCCAGCGCGCGCTCGACCTCGGCGGCGTAGCGCGCCAGATCCAGGGCCAGGCGGGCATCGCACTCGGCGCGGGTCCAGATCGTGCCGGGGGCAATTCCCGCCCCGGTTGCGCCCCACCCGATGGTCCACGGCGCGCCGCCGGTGCCGGGATCGGGATAGGCTTCGAACCGGCCATCGGTGCGCTGGCGGGCACAGCTTTCAAATTCGCGCACCAGGGCGAGCCCGGCGGGGCCAACGCGGCGGCGAGGTGGGGCTTCAGCTGGTGGGGTAGGGGCGGTGCGCGCGAACATCCGTTCCAGCGCGGCAAAAAAGGGCTCGTCCGATGCCAAGGGGGCCTCCATCGCAGGGGTGGGAGGCAGTGCTATCTATGCAGGCAAAACAATGTAGGAAAACGATTTTTTGGCACGGGATGGAAAAAGGGCGCCCGGATTGCTCCGGACGCCCCTAGTAACAGTGCTTGATCGGGTCGCAGTGATCAGGCGCTGTAATACATGTCGAATTCGACGGCCGACGGCGTGGTTTCCCAACGCAGCACTTCCGGCCACTTCAGTTCGATGTACGATTCGATCTGGTCCTTGGTGAACACACCGCCCTGCAGCAGGAAGTCGTGATCGGCTTCGAGCGCTTCAAGGGCTTCACGCAGCGAACCGCAAACGGTCGGCACTTCGGCGAGTTCGGCCGGCGGCAGATCGTAGAGGTTCTTGTCCATGGCTTCGCCCGGGTGGATCTTGTTCTTGATCCCGTCGAGACCGGCCATGAGCAGCGCGGCGTAGCACAGGTAGGGGTTGGCCATCGCGTCGGGGAAGCGGAATTCCACGCGCTTGGCCTTGTCACCGGCGCCATAGGGGATGCGGCACGAGGCCGAACGATTGCGGGCCGAATAGGCCAGCAGCACCGGGGCTTCGTAACCCGGGACCAGGCGCTTGTAGCTGTTGGTGGTCGGGTTGGTCAGGGCGTTGAGCGCCTTGGCGTGCTTCACGACACCGCCGATGAAGTACAGGCACATGTCCGACAGACCGGCATAGCCGTTGCCGGCGAACAGCGGCTTGCCGCCGTCCCAGATCGAGATGTGGGTGTGCATCCCCGAACCGTTGTCGCCCTTGATCGGCTTGGGCATGAAGGTTGCGGTCTTGCCGTAGGCCTGAGCGACCTGATGGACGACATACTTGTAGACCTGCATGCGGTCAGCGGTCTGCACCAGGGTGCCGAAGGTCAGGCCGAGTTCGTGCTGCGCAGAGGCCACTTCGTGGTGGTGCTTGTCGCAGGGCAGGCCCATTTCGATCATGGTGCTGACCATTTCGCCGCGCACGTCGACGAGGCTGTCGACCGGAGCGACCGGGAAGTAGCCGCCCTTGGCGCGCGGACGGTGAGCGAGGTTGCCGCCGTCATACTTGGTGTTCGAATTGGTCGGCAGTTCGATGTCGTCGATCTTGAAGCCGTTGCCATCGTAGCCGTCGTAGAAGCGCACGTCGTCGAAGACGAAGAATTCGGCTTCCGGGCCGACGTAGACGGTGTCACCAAAACCGGCCGACTTGACGAAGGCTTCGGCGCGCTTGGCGGTCGAACGCGGGTCGCGGGCGTAGAGGTCGCCGGTCGAGGGCTCGACCACGTCGCAGCAGATGATCAGCATCGGGGTGGCGCTGAACGGATCGACATAGACCGCATCAAGGTCGGGCTTGAGGATCATGTCGGATTCGTTGATCGCCTTCCAGCCTTCGATCGACGAACCGTCGAACATCAGGCCGTCTTCCAGCTCGTCTTCGCCGAGGATCGCGGCGACCATGGTGAGGTGCTGCCACTTGCCCTTGGGGTCGGTGAAGCGCAGGTCGATCCACTCGATCTCTTCGTCCTTGATGCGCTTCAGGATGTCCTTTGCCTTAGCCATGTCTTGCCTTTCTGGTCGGCCGGAGCCGGTTGGTTAGGTATGATGTAAAAGGTTTCTGCGGGGCGGTGCCCCGATCAGATTGCGTCGTCGTCACGTTCCCCGGTGCGGATGCGCAGCGCGCTTTCCACGGGCATGACGAAAATCTTGCCGTCGCCGATGCGGCCGGTCTGGGCAGCGCCCGCGATCGCTTCGACCACGCGTTCGGCCAGCGCGTCGGGCACGACGACTTCCAGCTTCACCTTGGGGAGGAAGTCGACGACGTATTCGGCGCCGCGATACAGTTCGGTATGGCCCTTCTGGCGGCCAAAGCCCTTGGCTTCGGTGACGGTGATGCCCGAAACGCCGACTTCGTGAAGAGCTTCCTTCACTTCATCGAGCTTGAAGGGTTTGATGATCGCTTCGATCTTTTTCACTTGGCCATATCCCCTGCGCGTCAGACCGGCACCGCAATCGCGGCCCGGATCTGCATTTGCCACGGCAGAATCAGAATCAAGAATCGTGCCAATGGCGACAGGGGCGCTCTAGGCGATGTGTGGCGGCGCGAAAAGGGCGGATTCGCAACATCCGGCAATCGAGTGCAGCAAAGTGGCTAAGAATTGTTCGCCGATTGAGTCATCGGCTTGCCCATTTTTTCGGCATCACTGCCTAAAATTTAAGCAATCAGAGCGAGAGGCCCGCCGTTTCGGGCAGGCCAGCCATCAGGTTGAGGCTCTGCACCGCGGCCCCGCTGGCGCCCTTGCCAAGATTGTCGAGCCGCGCGACGAGGCGGGCCTGCGCGCCGTCCTTGGCGCCGAACACCCACAGGTCGAGCCGGTCGCTCGGCTGCATCGAGCCGCGCAGCAGCAGTTCGTCGACCGGTTCATCGTGGACCGTGACGATCCGGCTGCCGGCATAGAATTCGCCAAGCGCAAGGCGCAGCACTTCGGGCACGGCCGCCACCGGCATCGCGGCCAGTTGCAGCGGCACTTCGACCACCATCCCGCGGTGCGCGGCGATGACTGCCGGGGTGAACAGCGGCGGGTGGGCAAGCCCGGCATAGGCCTGCATTTCGGGGACGTGCTTGTGCCCCATGCCGAGGCCATAGGCGCGAAACGCGATGTCGCCATCGTCTTCGAAGCGGGCGATCAGCGCCTTGCCGCCGCCCGAATAGCCCGAGACGGCGTTGACGGTATAGGGCCAGTCCGCCGGCAGCAGCCCGGCGCGCACCAGCGGCGCGACCAGGCCGAGGAAGCCGGTGGGGTAGCAACCGGGATTGGATACGCGGGTGGCCGAAGCCACGGCATCGCGCCCGGTGAGTTCGGGGAAGCCATAGGTCCAGCCCGGCGCAACGCGGTGCGCGCTGGAGGCATCGATGATCCGCACCTTGGCGCCTTCGGCCAGGGCCACGGCTTCGATAGCGGCATCATCGGGCAGGCACAGCACGGCAAAGTCGGCGGCGTGATAGGCATCGCGCCGCGCTGCCGCGCTCTTGCGCTGTTCATCGTCGAGCACCATCAGCTCGAATTCAGCGCGCGGGCTCAGCCGCTCGACGATTTCGAGCCCGGTGGTGCCGGCCGCGCCGTCGATGAACACCGTGTGGGTCATGCCGCGAGCGCGTCCACCGGCAGGTAGCCAACGAAGCCGTCATCGCCGACCTGACCCCAGGCCCAGCTGCCGGTCACGTCCAGCACGTTGAACAGGGTGCCGCCCGTCAGCGCCTCGCGCACATCGGCATCGGCCTTGTTCGCGGCGAGCAGGTTGGCGCCCGCCGCCACGACCGCGCGCGGCATCGGCACGGCATAGTGCGGCACGAACACTTTCCCGGCGAGCGCAATGTGCGCCAGATCGCCGCGCACCGGCCAGTGCGCCGCATCGAGCTTCACGCTCGGCCCGGCAAGCGACAGTTGCGCGGTAGGAATGGCGGTTGCGGTCAAGTCTTGATGCCCCTCGAAAACGGAAGTTCGCGCGATTAGCCCCCCTTGGCCTCGCTATCAAGCGGTCGCGTGGCTTGCGGGCCGGGCGGCGCGGGCGAACAGGTGTGCGCTCAGCGCCCACAGGCCGCAGAACAATAGGCAGATCAGCGCGATAGCCCGATCGGGGCCGGTCAGCACGATTGCGGCGGCAATCAGCGCCTGCCCCCCGGCCATCAAGCGCATGGTTCGCGCCATGCCCGCGGGCTTCAGCCGCGCGATCAGCGCCCCGGCCGCGCCCAGCGCCAGCAGGATGAAGAACACCAGATTGGCGCGGTTGTCCTCGTTGCCGATCATTCCGACCGCGAGATTGATCCAGACCATCACCAGCGCGCCGGCAATCGCCAGCGCCGCGCCCGCGCGGTAGAAATTGCTGGCTGCGCCGCGCACCGCCACTTCCCAGGCGAGGCAGGCCGCGCCCAGGAACAGGCCCACGCCGATGAAATCGCGCCCGCTCCAGTTGAAGCCGGCCACGGTCTGGTTGGCTATCGCCGCCGCAATCAGGATCACGATCGGCACGGCCCACACGCCGCGGCGCCAGCGGCTCATGCCGGGTGCCTGCTCAACCATAACGCTGCTTCAGCAGCCCCCAGGCCGCGCGCAGACCCAGCGCATCGCCGCCCTTGGGCCGGCCGGGCTTGGCCGCCGGGCGCCAGGCAAAGGTGTCAAAGTGGGCCCAGTCGATCCCTTCGGGCACGAACCGGTCAAGGAACAGCCCGGCGACCGAGGCCCCGGCATAGCCATTGGAGCTGGAATTGTTGAGATCGGCGATGTCCGATTTCAAATATTCGCGGTAGCCATCGAACAGGGGCAGGCGCCAGCACTTGTCATCGCTGGCCATGCCGGCGGCGAGCAGATCGTTCGCGGTTTCGTCGCGGCGGGTCATCAGCGCGGGCAGATCCGGCCCCAGCGCGACGCGGGCCGCCCCGGTCAGGGTGGCGAAATCGATCACCAGTTCGGGCTCTTCCTCGCCCGCGCGGGTCAGCGCATCGCCCAGCACCAGCCGTCCTTCGGCATCGGTGTTGCCGATTTCGACGCTGATCCCGGCGCGGCTGCGCAGCACGTCACCGGGGCGGAACGAATTGCCCGAAACCGCATTTTCCACCGCCGGGATCAGCAGGTGGAGCCGCACCTTGAGCCCGCTTTCCATCACTAGCCGGGCCAGCGCCAGCGCATGGGCCGCGCCGCCCATGTCCTTTTTCATCAGCAGCATTGCCGAGCTGGGCTTGAGATCGAGCCCGCCAGAATCGAAGCACACCCCCTTGCCGACGATCGCCACCTTGGGATGCGCTGCATCGCCCCAGTGCAGTTCGAGCATGCGCGGGGCATGGCTGCGCGCCGCGGCCCGGCCCACGCCGTGGACCATCGGAAAGCCGCGTTCGAGCGCATCGCCGGTCGTCACCTTGAATTCGGCATGATGCGCCTTGGCGATCAGCTGCACTTCGTGTTCGAGCTGGGCGGGGCCCATGTCCTCAGCCGGCGTGTTGACCAGATCGCGGACCAGCGCGGTGGCGGCGGCTTCCATCAGCGCCGGGTCGATTGCCTTGACCTCCTTGGTCAGCAGCACGCGCGGGCCATCGGGGGCGGGATCCTTGCGGTAACGGTCAAAGCGGTATTGCCCGGTCACCCAGCCGTGGAGCGCCGGGCCCGGCTCTGCGCCTTCGCGGCGATAGGTGCCGGGGGGCAGCACTTCGGCCAGCTTGGCCATGCACCAGCTTGACAGGCTGTTCACATTGGCCACGCCCGACACCACGAACCAGCTATCGCCATCGGGCAGGATCGCGTGGCTATAGCCCTCGGCCTCGAACTTCTGGGCGGCAAGGGCGGCGCGCTGCGGGGCCGACAGAGATTTGACGAAGGCTTCGAGGCCGGGCTTGTCAACCAGGTGGATGGCAATGGCCTTCTGGCCACGGTCAGGCTGGATCAGGGCGTTGAGATCACTCATGCCCCCTGTCTAGCCACGTGCGCGGCGCCAGTGCGAGAGGAAAATCACACGGGGCGCGGCAATCGTCGCCGAGCGGCTCGCAATTTTGCGAATGGTTCGCTATGATGCGGGGCATGAACCAGTATCAAGTTGTTGCCGATAACGAGACCGTCCTGCGCGACGGCACGATCAAGCTGCATGGCCCGGCGGCCTTCGAAGGGATGCGCAAGGCGGGCCGTCTGGCCGCCGAAATCCTCGATGAGCTGGCCGATCACGTGCGCCCCGGCGTGACCACGCAGGCGCTTGACGATCTGGTGCGCCAGATGACGCTGGATGGTGGCGCGGTGCCGGCAACGCTGGGCTATCGCGGCTTTGCGCACAGCTGCTGCACTTCGATCAACAATGTGATCTGCCACGGCATCCCGGGTGACCGGGTGCTCAAGGACGGCGAAATCGTCAATATTGACGTGACCCCGCTGCTCGATGGCTGGCACGGCGATAGCAGCCGGATGTATCTGGTGGGCGATGTGCCGCTGAAAGCGCGGCGGCTGGTCGAAGTGACTTACGAATGCCTGATGATCGGGATCGATCTGGCCAAGCCCGGTGCGCGGCTGGGCGATATCGGCGCGGCGATCCAGCAGCACGCCGAAAGCTTCCGCTACGGGGTGGTGCGCGAATTTTGCGGGCACGGCCTTGGCCGCCTGTTCCACGATGCGCCCGAAGTGGTCCACGCCGGCCGCGCGGGCACCGGGCCGGAATTGAAGCCGGGGATGTTCTTCACGATCGAGCCGATGATCAATCTTGGCAAGCCGGGCGTGAAGATGCTCGACGATGGCTGGACCGCGGTCACCCGCGACCGTTCGCTTTCGGCCCAGTTTGAGCATTCGATCGGGATCACCGATACGGGCTGCGAGATCTTTACCCTCAGCCCCAAGGGCCGGGACAAGCCGCCCTATTGATCGCCTAGCCCCGGCCCGCGCGGATCGCGGCGCCGGCGGCAAAGGGCGCCATCGCCAGCAGCACCAGGCTGGCTGCGGCGGTCAGGGCAAGGCCGGTTTCACCGCCGGTCGCCAGGCTGCCCGCGCCGAACACCAGCAGCGGGATCGCCAGCGGGATCACCAGCAGCCCGCCCAGCGCCGCGCCGCCGCGCAGGCCCGCGGTGATCGCGGCGACCATCACGCCCAGCGCGGCAAGGCCGGGGGTTCCGGCCAGCATTCCCAGTTCGACGATCCGCAGCTTGTCCCCGTCGATCCCGACCAGCGCGGCGGCGGGCAGGGCCGCCAGCATCAGCGGCGGGCCAAAGCTGAGCCAGTGGGCGATGATCCGCACCGCCATGATCCATTCCTCGCTGATCCCGCGCAGCGCCCACTGATCGAACAGCCCAAGCTCCAGATCGGGTTCGACCAGCCGGTCAAGCGGGAGGATCGCGGCGAGCAGCGCTGCCACCCAGATCACGCCGCCGCCAGTGCGCGCCAGCACCGGGGCATCGGGGCCGACGGCAAAGGGAAACAGCATCGCGACCGAAAGGAAAAACAGCACCGGCAGCAAGGCGCCGCCGCGCCGCCCGCCCGCCAGCAGCAGCCCCAGATCGCGGCGCAGCAATGAGAGCAGCACCCGGATCATGCCAGATAGTCCTGCATGGCGACCTGCCGCAGCGCGGGCAGCGCCATCGGCTGGTGCGAGGCGATCACGCAGATCCCGCCGGCGCGGCAATGGTCAGCAGCGAGGCTTTCGACCAGCGCCACGCCTTTGACATCCAGCCCGTTGAGCGGTTCGTCGAGCAGCCAGATCGGCGCGCTCTGGCCGATCAGGCGGGCCAGCGCGGCGCGCTTTTTCTGGCCGGTGGAAAGGTAGCGCACCGGCACGTCCATCAGCTCGGCAAGGCCAAGCCGCGCGGCCAGATTGTCGGCCGGGCCATCGATCTGCTGCCACAGCGCCAGCGCCTTGCCCAGCGGCTGGTGCGGATCGAGCGCGGGGCGCTCGTCAACCAGGCCCATCGCCCCTTCGCTGCTGACTGTTCCGGCATAGGCGGGCAGCAGCCCGGCGATAATCCGGATCAGGCTGGACTTGCCGATCCCGTTGGCGCCGGCCAGCTGCAAGGCTTCGCCCGGAGCCAGCGCGAACGACAGCCGCGCGAACAGCAGACGGTCGCCCCGGCGGCAGGCAAGGTCTTGGACGGAAAGGCGGCACGCTTGCATCGCGGCGTGCGATAGGGGAAAGCCGGGCTGCTGCCAAGGAGAGCGAAATGTCGATTGCCCGCCTGTCCCACGCCGAAGTTCATGCCCTGCTCGCCGAATGCCCCGAATGGCGCCTGCGCGGCGATGGGCTGGCGATCGAACGCGCGCTGACCTTCGCCGATTTCAACGCGGCCTTCGGCTTCATGACCCGCGTTGCGCTCTATGCTGACAAGGCGGACCATCACCCCGAATGGGCGAACGTCTATAACCGGGTGCAGATCACGCTGACCACGCACGATGCCGGTGGCCTTTCGGTCCGCGATGCGGCGATGGCCCGGGTGATCGATAGCTACCTCTAGGCGTCAGCCGCCCAGCGGCTTGAGCGCCGAGCGGGTCTGCTTGCGCAGCTGGCCCGGCAGCCAGCGCGCGGCAAAGGCCAGGCGGTGCGCGGTCTTGCCGACGCGGTTGTGCAGCGCCTTGCCGTGGACGGCGTTCCACGCGGCATCGGCCACTTCGCTGACCGGGGTGATTTCAAGCCCCGCATCCAGCACGCGTTCGCGGATGTCGGAATTGCTGGCCTGGTTGGGCGCATGGCTGAGCAGCGGGGTATCGATGAAGCCGGGCATCAGGTCGGCCACCTTGATCCCGTCTTCGGCCCATTCGGCATCGAGCGATTCGGTGATCGCGCGGACCCCGAACTTGGTCGCCGAATAGACCGAGGCTCCCGGCGTGCCATAGATCCCCGCTGCGCTGGCGGTGTTGAGCAGGCACGATCCCGGCGCGCTGGCCTTGAGCCAGGCATGGGCCGCCTGCGCGCCGAACAGCACGCCCTTGAGATTGATGTCGAGGCAGCGCTCGATCTCGGTCACGGTGTTTTCGGTGAGCTGGCCGCCCAAGGGCACGCCGGCATTGTTGAACACGGCATCGATCCGCCCGCCCGCGGCCTTGGCAAAGGCGCTCAGCACTTCGTCCCATGCGCCGCGATCGCGCACATCAAGCACGTGGACCGAGCTGGCACCGGCGGGGAGCAGGGCGGCGGTTTCGCGCATCCCGGCCTCGTTCACGTCAGCAATCCCGACGAACCAGCCTTCGCGGCCAAAGCGCAGGGCGGTGGCCCGGCCAATGCCCGATGCCCCACCGGTGATGAAAATCGACTTCCTGCTGTTCATCGCGCTCTCCCAAGCGAATCTGAGTTTGCGCGGGAACTTACAGGCTTGTCAGCAGGTGTCACCTGCCGCGATCACAGCGCCGGGTTGTTATAGCAATGCCAGGTGAAGATCGCGGCGGCCCCGCGGTGCGGACGCCAGCCTTCGGCCAGTTCGCGGGTGGCCTTTTCGCTCGGGCGCTCGGGTAGGGCGAGTAGCTTGCCCAGCCCGACCTGCACTGCCAGATCGCCCGCCGGCCAGATATCGGCCCGACCTTCGGCAAACAGCAGATAGATCTCGGCCGACCAGCGCCCGATCCCCTTGATCTGCGTCAGCTGGGCAATCGCGGCTTCATCGTCGGCGGGCAGATCCTCGAAATCGACCGCGCCGGTCACCACCAGTTCGCACAACGAGCGGATATAGCCCTGCTTCTGGCGCGAGAGGCCGCAGGCGCGCAGCTGATCGAAATCGGATTCCAGAATGCGTTCCAGCGATAGTTCGGGCCCGATGTGGGCTTCGAGTTTGCGCCACATCGATGCGGCCGCGGCCACGCTGACCTGCTGACCGACGATCGTGCGCAGCATCGTGCCATAGCCGCGCTCGCGGATGCGCGGTTCGGGATAGCCAGCGACCTCAAGCGCGCGGGCAATCCCGGGCTCGGTGGCGGCGATGGCGTCGAGCCCTTCGCGGATTGCTGCTGCGCTAAGGCCCAAGTGCCGACTCCTGCTTGCCAAGTGAAGGGGGAGTGGTTAGCAGCCCGGGCAAAGCGCGAACAGGCGCATTGATGGAAGGGTGACGAGACATGCCGAAGCTGGTCGTGGTCAATCGTGCGGGTGAAGAAAAGACGGTCGAGGCCGCTGCCGGTCTGTCGGTGATGGAAGCCCTGCGCGACAACGGTTTCGATGAACTGCTCGCACTGTGCGGCGGCTGCTGCAGCTGCGCGACCTGCCACGTGCACGTCGATCCCGCCTTTGCCGACAAGGTCGAAGCGATGAGCGAAGATGAAAACGACCTGCTCGACAGCTCGGATCACCGCGATGCCTATTCGCGCCTGTCGTGCCAGATCCACCTGACCGACGCGCTCGATGGTCTGAAGATCACGATTGCCACTGAAGACTGATCCGGCACAGCGCCAATCAAGTCTGGGTTTTGATGGGCCAAGCGCAATTCCGTTGCGCTTGGCCCTTCGCTTTCCTACCTCCTGCCTCATGACTGCACCAAGCCCCCGCGCCAACGCGCTTGATCTTATCGGCAACACCCCGCTCGTCCTGCTCGAAGGCGCAAGCGAGGCGGCAGGCTGCGAAATCTGGGGCAAGTGCGAATTCGCCAACCCCGGTGCTTCGGTAAAGGACCGGGCGGCGCTGTGGATCGTGCGCGATGCCGAAGAACGCGGCACGCTCAAGCCCGGCGGGACGATCGTCGAAGGCACCGCGGGCAATACCGGGATCGGGCTGGCGCTGGTCGCCAATGCGCTGGGCTACAAGACGGTGATCGTCATGCCCGAGACGCAGAGCCGCGAAAAGATGGACACGCTGCGCGCGCTGGGGGCCGAACTGGTGCTGGTGCCGGCGGCGCCGTTTTCCAATCCGGGGCACTTCGTCCACACCTCGCGCCGCCTCGCGGAGGAAACCGAAGGCGCGATCTGGGCCAACCAGTTCGACAATATCGCCAACCGCAAGGCCCACATTGAATCGACTGCGCCCGAAATCTGGGAACAGCTTGGCGGGCGGATCGATGGCTTTACCTGCGCGGCGGGCACCGGCGGCACGATTGCCGGGGTCGGGTTGGGGCTCAAGGCCTTTGACGAAAAGATCCGCATCGCGCTGACCGATCCGCACGGCGCGGCGCTCTACAACTATTACGCTCACGGCGAACTGAAGGCTGAAGGGTCTTCGGTGGCCGAAGGGATCGGGCAGGGGCGGATCACCGCCAACCTCGAAGGCGCGCCGATCGACACCCAGTTCCGCATCTCGGACGAGGAAGGCCTTGAATGGGTCGCCCGCCTGCTGAGCGAGGAAGGGCTGTGCCTCGGCCTGTCTTCGGGGATCAACGTGGCCGGCGCGGTGGCGCTGGGGCGGCAGCTGGTGGCCGAAGGGCGCGAGGATGCGCGCGTGGCGACGATCCTGTGCGATACCGGCTTTCGCTATCTCTCCAGCCTCTACAATGCCGAGTGGTTGCGCGCGAAAGGCTTGCCGGTCTTCCCCTGGCTGGCGTAGGATAGGCCATGCCCTATCAACCTCCGCAGCAGCCATCGGCCCAGCAGGGTGCGGCGCGCAAGATCGACGGTCCGCAGCATTTCGTCCCTCCCACCGCGCGCGAACTGCGCGCCCAGGCGGTGCAGCGGATCCAGGCCGGGCTGTTCGGGATTGCCGCGATCGTTCTGATCGTGGGGCTGGCCAACATCATCAACGATCGCGCCCGTCAGGCCGAACTCGCCGCCGGCAAGCCTGATCCGGCGGCCAGCGCGGCGGCCAGCGGCGCGGCCAAGACCGATCCGCTCGCGCAGGCGGGCGTGGTTCCGGCGACTACTCCGGAAGCCGCGCCCAAGGATGCGGCATCGCCCGCGCCGGGCAGCAATCATTAATCAGCTTCGCCGCCGCGCGCTGGTCATCGCCCTGCTGGTCGCGGGGGCGATCGGGCTGGCGCTGCTTGGCTGGCAGCACGCGCGCTCGCGCAGCGCCGGGCACGAACCGATCGGCCTGTTCACGACCCTGCCGATCCTCTGGGCTGAAACCGGCGATATCGGCGCGCAGCTCAAAGCGGCGCAGGCCCCGCATTGGGCGCGCGCGGAGCTGAGCACGCGCGGGCCGATCACTCCGCTGGATAGTCTGGCCGGTGCACCCGGGGCTACGCCGCTGGCGCGGCTGCACCGGCTGGTGATCGCCCAGCCCCGGCCGCTTGGCCCTCAGGAAAACGTCGCGCTCGACCACTGGCTGCGCGGAGGCGGGCAACTGCTGCTGCTGGCCGACCCAGCGCTGACCGAGGACAGCGCCTTTGCGCTGGGCGATCCGCGCCGCCCGCAAGCCGGCGTGCTGCTCTCCCCGATCCTGACGCGCTGGGGGCTGGCGCTGCACTTTGACGAGGCCCAGCCATTTGGCGAAACGCAGCGCCAGGCCATGGACCTGACCGTGCCGGTCAATCTTGCCGGGCATTTCATGGCTGCTGTGGGGAGCGGCTGCAAAGTCTGGGGTGAGGGCCTGATTGCGACCTGCGCCATCGGGCGCGGCCGGCTGGTGGCTCTCGCCGATGCCGCCGTGCTGGAGCGCGATGATCCTGCGGGAAGCCGGCGCAAGGCGCTTGCCGGGCTGCTTGATGCGGCGTTTGCCGACCACTGAATTTCGACATTCGGGGAAAATACGGGACGCGGGGCGACTCTGCTCCGTGATCGCCCGTAAGTGGCTGATTTTCGTTAGGAACAAAATAAAAACATAAAATATGTGTGCTGGAATGACCAAGATTCAAACGTAATGAAACCAATTATTTACCGTTCAATCCCCTGAATTCCCGTAAATTTCCCTTCCATCCCGCGGGAAGGGTGATATGGAACCTCTTCATCGACATCAAAATTGATCGCCGATCCCGGAAACGGGGTGATCTGGCCGCGAGGGCGCGCGGGCAGAGGCGGGAGGTTTTTTCTGGGGCCCGGGTGCCAACCCGGAATGAGGCGGGGCAAAAGTGGAGGCGGCAAAGCCGATCAGCTACAGTGGCCAGGGCTTTTCGCTGATGGGCGAAAAGGGCCGCTTTGTGCTGCCGCCAGACTTCCGCAAGGCGGTCAAGGAATCCGGTCTGGGTGACCGCGTCCTGTGCCTTGCCAAGCATCCCCGTTGGAAGTGCCTGACCGGCTTTGGCCTGTCGCGCGTTGCCGAATTCGAAGGCGAACTTGACCGCGAAGAGCGCATCGCGCTGGAACGCGGCGTCGATTTCGATCGCGATATGCGCGCCCAGCAGCTCTATGGCTTTGCCCGCGTGCCGTTCGATGATTCCGGCCGCTTCATCCTGCCTGAGCGTTATTTCCGGCTTGGCGGGCTTGATGCCAGCGCCTTTTTCCAGGGTGGCGGCAAGTCGTTCACGATCTGGAACCCGGAAGAACTCGCCAAGATGGGCGCGGGCTGGGAAGACGCGCAGGAAGCCTGCGCCGACCTTGCATCTCAGGCTGCAACCGGAAAGGGGCGCAAGTGACCGCCCCGGCTCCCCACATCCCGGTCCTGCTCGATGAAGTGATCGATGCGCTCGCGCCCGCGCCGGGTGCCGTGATCGTCGATGCGACCTTTGGCGCGGGTGGCTATACCCGCCGCCTGCTCGATGCCGGGGCCGATGTCCACGCCTTCGACCGCGATCCCGATGCGATCGCCAAGGGTCGCGAATGGGCCGAAACCGCCGGCGAAGCGCCGCGGCTGGTGTTGCACCCGCGCCGCTTTTCGGAAATGGTCGCAAGCCTTGCCGAAGCCGGCGTGGCGCAGGTTGATGGCGTGGTGATGGACATCGGCGTGTCCTCGATGCAGCTTGACCAGGCTGAGCGCGGCTTTGCCTTTTCCAGCGATGGCCCGCTCGATATGCGCATGGCGCAGGAAGGCGAAAGCGCCGCCGATTTCGTCAACACCGCGCCCGAAGGGCAGATCGCCGACGTGCTGTTCCACTACGGCGAAGAACGCCAGTCGCGCCGGGTTGCCCGTGCGATCGTGGCCGCGCGCCCGCTGGAAACCACCGGGCAGCTGGCCAATGTGGTGCGCAAGGCGCTCGGCTATCGCCCCGGTGCGCCCAAGGATCCCGCCACCCGCAGCTTCCAGGCGATCCGCATCCACGTGAACGCCGAACTCGATGAACTCGAAGCAGCACTGGCCGCTGCCGAAGCGCTGCTGCGTCCCGGCGGGCGGCTGGCCGTGGTCAGCTTCCACAGCCTTGAGGACCGGATCGTGAAGCAGTTCCTGCGCGATGCCAGCGGGGCCGTGGCCAATGCCTCGCGCCACCTGCCGGCTGCCGCTCCGGCCTTCGCGCCGACTTTCGACCATGTCGCCAAGGCCCTGCGCCCGAGCGAGGCTGAAACCACCCGCAATCCCCGCGCACGGTCCGCAACCCTGCGCGCCGCCATTCGCACCAACGCTCCTGCCCGACAGAGGAGGGCCGCATGAACCTGACCCGTGATCGCCTGCAATCCATTGGCTGGGTTGCCGTCTTGCTGGTTTGTTTCGCCATGCTGGTTGCGCTGACTTTCCGGGTCAACGCCGTGAAGAGCCAGGTGCGGCTTGCCGATCGCCAGATCTCGGCGCTCAAGCAGGGCAACAAGTTCCTTGAGACCGAGTTCGAAACCCGCGCCAACCAGCAGCAGCTGCGCGCGCTCAACGATGTCGAATTCGGCTATCAGGCACCCACCGCTGGGCAGTATCTCGAAGGTGAGCGTCAGCTGGCCGCGCTGGGCAAGCCCGCTGCACCCGGTGCGCCGAGCCCGATCCGCGTTGCCGCTGCCCCCACCGAACTGGCTTCGGCTGATCAGGCGATCACCCGCACCAGCATCGTGGCGATGGTTTCGCCGATCACCGGCAAGGCGGGCACCAGCGTGCTGGCCAAGGCCACTGGCCGCGTCCCGCTGACTGCTGCCAACCTTGGCGATCGTCTCAGCCAGCTTGACGGGTTGGTGCGCAAGGAATGAGCTCTATCGCCGTCTCGACCGTCATTTCGACCGGCCGGGGCGAGCTGGTGAACGTGCGCCAGCGCACGTTGCTGATGGCCAAATGGCGCGTGCTGTGGGTGGTTGTCGGCTTT
>Ga0228701_1001512_pt1 | contig 15591 bp, 12 predicted proteins | sample McNCre117_Aug_MG_2_FD_178017 | JGI IMG/M metagenome (GOLD analysis project Ga0228701, IMG submission 178017) | Freshwater microbial communities from McNutts Creek, Athens, Georgia, United States - 11-17_Aug_MG | ecosystem: Environmental > Aquatic > Freshwater > Creek | place: USA: Georgia...
ACGAAGCCAAGCGCTTGTACGGCGTGATGGACAAGCAGCTGCAAACAACCAAGTTCATTGCTGGCAACAGCTACAGCATTGCCGACATTGCCATCTTCCCCTGGCTGCGCAGCTGGCAAAACCAAGGTATCGATTGGGCCGACTACCCTCACCTCAAAGCCTGGTTTGACTTGATTGCTGCCCGCCCCGCCGTTCAACGCGGGGTGCAGGTGTTGGCCGATTTACGCAAGCCCATCACCGACGACAAGTCGCGTGAGGTGCTGTTTGGCGGCACCCAATACCAAAAACGTTAAACGTCTTTAAGGCCCCACCACGCTGAAACCACAGCGACTGGTGGCGTAATTGGCATCGCCTTGCACCAGCGCACACGCACCGTCGTAGGCCACAAAGCGGCCACTGCTGGTCAGCAGCTTGAGTTGCGACACAAAACCGTCGGTGGGCGAATAGGGGTTGCTTGGCAAGGTCAAGCTGTTTCCGCTACCAGACGTCGGAACACAGGTACCGTTGGAATTAGCGCACAAATTCAAATCTGAATTGGTTGTATTACTTTTAGGCAGCTCATAGCGCAGCACCATCACCTCTGTCGCGGCTGAAGCATTTTCAACCGGTTCATATTTCGCCAGGGCATACAGGTAGCTGTCCGACTCAATCACGTCATACACCTTGGCCGTGGTCACGCCGTTGAGCACTTTGTTTTCGAACAAGCTCGACGCCCCGGTGGCTTGATTGACGTAAAAGTGCCCGGGCGTTGTGGCGTCATTTTTTAGAAAAATCGTGGTCGCATTCAAACCCGCACCACTGCCAGCAATCACCAAATCAGGTCGAGCACCGGTTCGAGGCAACAAGAACACCTTGCGATGCAAGGTGGGCAAACCTGCCCCCGCCGCTGGCACACGGTTGGTGGTGTCCTTGGTCAAATTGCCCTGCCCATCGTTCATCAAGGCCACGGTCGAGCCATTGTCTGTGGCCACGATATCAATGAACCCATCGCCGTCAATGTCGCCCGCCGCTGCGCCCCACGATTGCAGCGTGAAACTGGTTTCTTGCCGCACATAGGTCGAGGCATTGCGCTGGCTCATGAACAAAACCTGCTTGGTCGCGGCCACGCTGCCACCACACGCCACATACACATCGGGCTTGCCGTCGCCATTCAGATCCGCCGTCACCGCTTGGGTCACCGTCGCGCACACGTCGGTGCTCGTCAGCAAGCTGGCGGTGGCGTCATCCCAGCCCCCGCTGGCGTTCTTCTTGAAGAAATAGGCTTTCGCAGGCCCGCTCGATTGCGTCACCGCCACAAAAGCCGAATAAGAGCCATTTTGAAAAAAATCACCAAACGTCACCGATTCGGCAATCGAATTACCACCCACTGATTTGACTTGCGGTAAGTCCAAAGCGATGCTGTTTTTGTTGGCGTAGGAAGATACCTCCACCGCCAATGGTGCGGGCGTTCCAGCTGGACTGGAGCCACCACCCCCGCCCCCACCGCAACCCACCAAGGTTGCCAGGCCAAGCCATACCATCGCTAGGAATTTATTTGTCATAGGAACTGTTCATCGGTCTATCCTCACTTTACTTGATCAGCAAGATAAAGTCCGTTGAAGTTGCTGATAAAGTTATCCCTGTTTCAACCGATTCTTTGCACACCATGTTTCACAAGCTTTGCCTGTCGATCTGCCTCCTGTTGTCTGTCTGGACAGGTGCGCTCGCGCAAGGCAAGCCTGAGTTGGTGCTCAAAGGTGGCAACAGCGATGCCGCAGCCAGCAAGTCAGATACCCAACTGGCACCCCGCGCCATCTTGGCCCGCCCTCCACAATCCGGCAAAGAACCCATGCTCTTGTTGGGTCCCAAGAACAGGCCCTACACCGAACAAATCAAACACACCGACAAGCTCGAATACTTTGACTGTGATGGCATCGTCGCACCCTGGTTCCGTGAACTGTTGGTGGCCGAGATGAATTACTTTGCCGAGTTGTCGGAGTTGCCCTTTGTCAAAGGCGACGCCTGCGTGGTCAGCATTGGCACCACCAAAAGTTTGACGCCTGGGCGCATCAGCATTCACCTCTACACCAACGCGCAGCGCCTCAAAGCCTGCATTCATGACAACCAATGCCCGGTGTTTCGCAGCATCAGCCTCATCCCCAAGGGACAAGTGCTGTACCGCTCTTACTTCTTATCGGACATGTCGCGCAAACTCATTGCCCAGCATTGCGTGACCGCCAAGGGCAAGCTCTACAGCGATACCACCTGCTACACCGTCGATTGATACTTTTGTGCGCTGGGGCGTTAAAGCCCGCGCCTTCGGTGCCGATCTTCTAGGGATACGCCTGATTTGGTATGAAGATTTTTCTACGTTTTTTCTCGTCGCCTGTTATTTGCCTTGCTGCTCTTGTAGCCAGCATGCTGTGCACGCCTGCGCTGGCCAGCGATGCCAAGAAACCCGCTGCCCCCGTGGTGGAAGAAAAGAAATTCAACTACGTCGAAGAAGAAGGCACGCCCGGTCGCAGCGGCTATGTCTACAAACGTGTGGCCCGCGAAGCCTACGAAGAGCCCAAGCCGCGCCCTAAAGAAGAGCCCAAACCGCCACCCAAGCCGGAGGCCAAAGACAGCCATGGCAAGCCTGACGCGCACGGCAAACCCGACGATCACGGCAAGCCTGCGGACGCCCATGGCAAACCTGAAGAAAAGAAAAAGGACGACAAAAAGAAAGACGACGGTCACGGCGGCGGTGACCACAAAGAGCCTAAAAAAGAAGAAAAGAAAAAAGACGATAAAAAGAAAGATGACGGCCATGGCGGTGGGCACGGTGGTGGCCACGGCAAAGCCGAGAAAAAGGTCGAGCCCACGGTCAGCGCGGTATACGACTCGGCAGTCATCAAGCTCGATGGCAACAACCGTCCGCTCACGCCGGTGGTGCAAACCAACACCTATGCCGACTACTTTTTGTGCCGCAAAACCATCAGCGAAAAATACAAAAAAACGGTGTTGGATGAAATCAACACCTTTGCCGACCGCATGGGGCTGCCACGCGCACAAGAAACGCCTTGCATGATCAAAGTGGCCAAACCGAAAACCAAGTTTCCGGGCGCCATCTACATCGAGTTTTATGTGGACGAAAAAGCCGCCAAAGAATGCATTCGCATCGGCGAATGTGGCGCCACACGCTTGGCCATGCTGTTTCCCAAAGACAAAACAGGCATTAAAAGCAAAGACGTTTACCGCTCTTATGTGCTCACCGATGAACACAAGTATGTGAGAAGCTCGTTTTGCGTCTCACCCGATGGCAAGTTATTGGGCGAGAAAAATTGCTACGTCGCCCTGCACCCCGATTGGCTGTTCAACTAAGACCACAGAACGCGTAGGTTCAGCTCAACATCAGGCCACTTGCAAGAGTAGCTTTTTACCGCAAGCCTTGACGTATTTGCGCACCGTGGCAATTGAGGGCGAATGCTTACCCGTCGCCAACGAACGCTCAAGTCTTGCAACAGCCGGGGCATGAGTGCCCATACGTTCAGCGATGTCTGCTTGCGTGAGTCCAGCATCCTGCCTGGCTTTAAGCAGCGTATCGAGTAAAGCCGCTTCTTCACGCTCAATACGGTCAACCTCTGCCTTGACGCCTGGGCGCTTCATCATTGTTTTAACAAGTTGATCATGCGTTTTCACGTTTAATCTCCTTCATTCGGCTCTGCGCCAATTCAAGTTCTCGTTTAGGTGTGCGTTCTGTTTTTTTCACAAAGCTATGCAGCATCACAATGCGCTTTCCAATCAATGTGCAATAAAACACACGGGCAATCCCTTCTGCTCCCTTGAGTCGCAACTCAAACAAACCGCTCCTCATTGACTTCGTGTGTGGCTCACCTAAATTCGGGCCGACCGCCAACATCCTTCGCGTCAGCACGATATACCGAGCGGCCAAGGTATCAGGGAGTTCAACAATCTGCTCTTGCACAGCCGTGCTGTAGTACGTGATTTCAAAATCCATGAAATCACAGTAACAAATATGTTATCTCAAATCAATCAACTTTTGAACAAGTTGAAATCAGCACCTTACTGAGGCTCAATCTTCGCGTCGCGAATCGCTTTGGCCCACTTGGCGCTTTCTGCCTGCGTGCGGCGCGCCAAGGCTTCTGGTGTGCCTGGCTCCACCATAAAGCCGATGTGGACAAACTTTTCTTGCAAATCTTTGCTCTGCGCTGCGGCGTTGATGGCCTGGTTGAACTTGGTCACCACCTCGGGTGGCGTGCCTGCTGGCGCAAACATGGCGAAGTAGGCAATCATTTCGTAGTCTTTGAGGCCCAAGGCTTCGTTGACCGTGGGCAACTCAGGAATGGCGGGCGAACGCTTGGTCGACGTCACGGCCAAGCCGCGAATCTTGCCGGCTTTGACCTGCGGCAGCATGACCGCAAAGTCGGCCGTGAACATCATCACTTGGCCGCCGATCAAATCGGTCATGGCAGCCGGGCCACTTTTGTACGGCACATTGGTCATTTCAATGCCCGCCATGCTGCCCAGCACTTCGCTCGACACCAGCTGTGAGGTGCTGGCGCTGGCAAAGGTCACATAGCCGGGTTTGGTTTTGCCCAAGTTCACAAACTCGCGCAAGTTCTTGGCAGGCACCTCGTTGTTCACCGCCACCACCAAAGGCACCGAGCCCAAGTAACCCAGCGGGGCAAACGCGGTGTCTTGATCGTAGGGTAGCTTTTTCATCAAGCTCTTCAAGGCGGCATTGGTGCTGTTGGTGCCAATCAGAATCGTGTAGCCATCGGGCGCAGCTTTGGCCACTGCGTCGGCGCCCAGCATGCCGTTCACACCGGCTTTGTTTTCAATCACGATGGGTTGACCCAACGCCTCCGACATCTTGGTAGCAAAGGCACGGCCAATTTGATCGGTGGCGCTGCCTGCGGCAAACGGCACGATCGCCTTGATCGGCTTGTTCGGAAAACCCTGCGCAAACGCAGAAACCGCCGCACTCGCGACGATGGCCAAGGCCAGTTGTTTGATCTTCATGGTCTGTCTTTCCTTCCAAATTTCTTCAACACTCAAGCGGCTTCACGCGGGCCAATGTCAATGCTCAAAATCGCCGAGCTCAAACACTTGCCATGCGCGTCCAACGCCAACGAGCGCGTCACACCGCCGCCCAGTGCATCATGCAACACAAAATTCAGTGCGCCCAGGTGGGGCACCACATAGCGCTCCACAGGCCCATGCACCATGTCTTGGTAATGTGCCTTCACGCGCTCGGCGGTCACGCATCGTTCAATCTGCGCAAAGTCTTTCATATCGTAGGCGATCACCGACAGGGTGGACCGGTTGCCTTTGTCTCCGGTACGGGAATGGGCAATTTCTCGCAGCAACATTCACATCTCCAAAATTGAAACCGAGGTCTGCACACAATCGCGTGGCATCAAAATTGACGCCGCCGCAATCACCTCTCGCACAGACTTGGTAGCACCGCCACCACCGGCCGGACCGTTCAAATACAAAGCTTCGACTTCGTTGGCCACCTGCTCCGCCAGCTGCCGGGTGGGCACACGCATGGCCACACGCACACGCACCTCATAAGGTGCTGGCCCCTGCGACAAGGTATCGCCATGAATGGCGTTGACGCCCAGCAACTCATAGCGGCTCTCAAAGCTGCCCATGCCAGCGGCATTCAGGCGGTGGCGCAACACATCAAGCGCCAATTGCCCGCGCGCTTTAGCACCCGGCCCCGCATACGAAATTTGCCCCTCGCCTATAAAGCCATCGCGGTAACCCACCGTCACCTTCAGCGCGTCTGGCTTGGGCTGCCCTGTGGCGCCTTGCACCTGCACCCGGTCTGGGCCGACCTGCGTCAAGGTCACCTTTGAAAAATCGGCCACCACATCGGGCTGAAGGTATTGGCTAGGGTTTTCAATCTCGTACAGCAGCTGCTCGGTGCAGGTGGCCGTGGTCACGCAACCGCCCGAGCCTTCCACCTTGGTAATCACCGCGCTGCCATCGGCAGACACCTCGGCCAATGGGAACCCCAAGCGCGCCAAATCAGGCACATCGCGGTAACCCGGATCGGCAAAATAGCCACCCGTGATTTGCGCCGCGCATTCCAGCAAATGGCCAATCACAATGCCCTGTCCCATGCGCTGCCAATCTTCAAATGACCAACCAAACTCATGCACCAAGGGCGCCAAAAACAAAGCGGGGTCTGCCACACGCCCGGTGATCACCACATCGGCCCCCATCTCTAGCGCCCGCACCAAAGGCTCTGCGCCTAAATACGCATTGGCCGAAATCACGCGGTCGCCCAAGGAAGACAAAGTGGCCTCGTGCTCCATCAACGCAAAGTCATGGCCGGCCAGTTGAGGCAACACATCGTCCCCCTGCACCATGGCCACCTTGAGTTGGCTCAGGCCCAACTCGCGCGCCACCGCCAACACCGCTTGCGCGGCTGCTTGTGGATTGGCTGCGCCCATATTGGTGATGATCTTGATGTGTTGGGCCACGCACAGGGGCAACACCGCACGCATGCGGTCTTGCAGCAGCGGGTCAAAGCCCAGAGATGGGTTTTTGCTGCGCTCCAGCTGCGCCAAGGCAATGGTGCGCTCGGCCAGGCATTCGAACACCAGGTAATCGAGCTGGCCTTTTTCAGCCAACTCCACAGCGGGGGCAATGCGGTCGCCTGAGTAACCGGCGCCTGCGCCGATGCGCACTATTTTTTTCGATTGATTTGCCATGTGGGTGACAAGTGTCACCTAAAAATGACCGCCCTGAGGGAATGTCGTCTCAGGCCGAAAATCACATCGCCAAATTACATCGCAAACCGCGCGCCAAACCGCAATCCGTTGAGCCTGTACTGGTTGGCGCCCATCGCGCCCATCCAGCCCAAGTCAATGCCATCACCCGCTTTGTTGGTGTACATCAGCCCCAGGTTCAACGAGCGCGATGTTTGATAGCTGGTGCCCTGCATCAAGGTGTAAATGCCTCCTGCCACGCCCGCGTCGACGTAGTACACGTCTTGCGAGATCGCGCCCGTTCGCAAGCGGTTGCTACTGAGCTTGGCCGACGAAGTCAGCTTGCCATGGTCTAAGTACAGGTCATGCGACAGGTGCAAACCTGCCGACGTGGTGCTCGCCGAGTAGCTGGTGCTGGCGTAGCCCAGGGCGTAGTCTGCGGACCCTGTTTCGGTGTATTGGCCCAAACGAATTTGCGTCAGATCTTCACGCACAAACGGTGCCACGCGGTAGGCGCCGTAACTGAAGATCTTGCTGATGCTGGTGGAGGCAAAGCTGCTGCTGCCCGTTCTGCTCATATCCAGCGTGGCCAAGCCGTCAGACGTGGTGCGATCGCCACCAAATGACAGTGCGCTGTAGCCCAGCAAGCCGTCCACCACCCAGTTGTCACCAAAGCCCAGCATGCCGTAACCCGTGTAGGAGCGCTGGGTGGACTTGATGGCGCTTTGCAGCTCTGGCGACGCATTGGTGCCGTAACCCAGGCCAACCGCAGCGCCCACAATGGCGCGTGGCCCCACTTTGTAGTCCAAGCCAAACGTCAAACCATTCACACGGAATTTGTTGGTCACGTCTTTGTTGTCACCGGTTTTGAACAAGCCCGTATCAATCGTGCCTGCTGTCCAAAAGCTGTAGGTTTCTTGCTTGCGCTCGTAGGCGTAAATGCGTTCTTCCATCGCCGCTTGTTGGTCGATCTCTTGCGGGTTGTTGTAATCGTTGAAGGGCTGTTTATCGGCCACGTTGAACGGGTCGGGGTCTTTCATGCCCGCTTTGCGGAGGCTGGCGGTGGTGGATTCGCCCGAGTTACCCGACCACACATCTTTGATTTTGTAGAACAGCGGCGCCATAGGGCCTAAGGACGGCGTGGCCACGCTCACCCCCAGGTTGCTGGGCGTGAGGGCAAAGCTGTGTCTGAACGTGTCCAGATGACTGGTGATGTTGAGCATCTGCGTTTGCACAAACTTTTGGGTCTGCATCAGCTGCGTACCTTGGGTCTTGGCCACCGATGCATCGGTAGCCGCTGCAGCCAGCGTGGCCCTGCGGCTCACGCTGATGGCCACGGTGGCCGTGGCTGAGGTGTAGGTGCCGTCTGCGGCTTTGGTTGCAGTCACGGTACATGTTTCGTTTGCCGAACCCGCAGTCACTGTTGCACCCGACAAGGTACAGGTGCCCGCCGTCATGGCGTAACTCACCGCGCCGCTGCCACTGCCGCCACTGGTGCTCAGGGTGGAGGTTGGCGTGGTTGCATTCAGCACATTGGGGGACGCTGCCACGGTCAATGCGGCCTGCGCTATCAGTGCGGCACGAGTGACAGTCGTTGTGTAGGTTTGCGTAGTCGTGCCATCTTGGGCGGTCACCACCGTGGTGATGGTGTTGCTGCCCACACTCAAGCTGATGTTGCCGCTGGCGCTGCCGCTAGCGACTGTTGTGCCGTTGACTTTGACCGTCGCATTGTTGTCTGTGACTGTAGGTGTCACTGTGATGCTGGTCGTCGCATTCGTCACCGTTGCTGTGTAGCTGGTTGTGTTGCTTCCGAACGCCGGAGACAACGTACCGCTCGACAAACTTAAACCAGACAAAGTTGCCGTCGCCGCAGCTGCACGCGTCACTGTGGTTGTGTAAGTTTGCGTGGTGATGCCATCTTGAGCTGTCACCACTGTGGTGATGGTGTTGTTGCTACCCACGTTCAAACTTATGCTTGCACTTGCGCTGCCACTGGCTACGGTTGTGCCGTTGACTTTGACCGTCGAGTTGCTATCTGTCACTGTTGGGGTGACCGTGATGCTTGAGGTGGCGTTGCTAACTGACGCTGTGTAGCTTATCGTGCCGCCTGCAAATGCAGGCGATAAAGTCCCAGAAGATAAATTTAGGGATGAAAGCGTTGCTGTAGCTGATGCGTAAGTAAATAAACTGTTGGCAGCATTCGTTCCACCCACGGTTGTTACCAAAACACTCACAGCACCTGCCGCATGCGCCGGTGTTGTGGCTGTAATTTGGGTGGCACTGTTCACCGTAAAACTGGTGGCTGCTGTACCCCCAAATGACACGGCTGTTGCGCCTGTCAAATTCGTCCCTGTAATCGTGACGTTGGTACTACCACTAATCGGACCACTGCTTATATTGAGTGAGGCAACAGTAGGCGCGGCGATGTAGGTGTACCCTCCCGCCAATGACCCTGTACCGCCTGGAGTTGTCACCGCTACAGCCGATGCACCTGCCGCGTGTGCGGGAACTGTGGCTGTAATTTGGGTAGCGCTGTTCACTGAGTAACTGGTGGCCGCCGTGCCACCAAACGTCACGGCTGTTGCCCCTGTCAAATTCGTCCCCGTAATTGTGACGCTGGCCCCACCCGCAAGAGGGCCACTGGTTGTGTTGAGTGAGGTGACTGTGGGCGCTGCGACATATGTATACCCACCCGTTAACGACCCCGTACCGCTGGGCGTTGTGACTGCCACAGCCACTGCCCCTGCCGCGTGAGCGGGCACGGTGGCTGTAATTTGGGTGGCACTGTCTACCGTGAAACTGGTGGCCGCCGTACCACCAAACGAAACGGCTGTTGCCCCGGTCAAATTCGTCCCAGTAATCGTTACGCTGCCGCCACCAGCTACGTTACCGCTCGTAGGTGTCAATGAAGTGATTGCGGGCGCGGGTGTGCTGATCACAGAGATCGTCACGCTCTGAGTACCACCGCCCCATGTACACGAGGTCGTTCCAGCAGTAAATCCTAGCGATGCCAAGGTGCCAGAAAAAGTCATGGTTCCAGAAGTATTGATTACAGTGCCGACAGTAGAACCGGTTGGAACCATCAAAAAATGTTGTACAAGCTCAAAACTAAATTGATCACCTGGAATGGATACCGATGTTGGATCATTGAAACTCGCACCCGTTCCCATACTTCCCGTGCATGTCATGTCTGGAACCTGGATACGTTGAACACTGGAAGTTGCTGGATTGATCCCTGTGAAAAACCTAATAAGGTTTAAGGCTGGAAAAGTAGACGCTGAATTTGAAAACGTTGCGTCCGGAGCAGTTTGAACTGTATGGGATCCGCTTGCGGTGGCAATCACCTCTGTACCAGATGCTGATGGTTGAATTCTGATGTTCGACGCTGCATTGGCATTCAATGCCAACAAGCCCAACACCAGCGCGAGGAGGATTTTTGTTTTGTGGAAGCCGAATACTTTTCCTGCCCAACCGGCAGGAATGGAAATAAGGAAGCGAGAAGTTTTCATTGTGCTGGACGTTTTTATGCCAGCTTTTATTCTTTAATTTGACGGTCAAGTTTTCTAACAAAACATTGCAAAACGTAACTATTGTTTTAATTTATTTCAATATGCGTCACGATTTGATAACCCACGTTGCGAATGGACTCAATGACGATGCCTTGTGCCCCAGCGTCTTGCATTTTTTTACGCAACCGTGCAATTCGAACCGTGATGCTAGCTTTCATGGTGTCGTTCATTTCAACGTCGAGCATTTCAGCAATTTGCCAGGTTTCTAATTTGCCAGAAGGTGCTCTGGCCAGTGCTGTTAGAAGCATGACCTCGGTAGCAGTGAGTTTGACCACACCCGCTTGCCCTGTGAGCTCTAGTTTGTCGAGCACCAGTTGTTGTGTGCCTACTGCCTTGTTCAGCATGGCCGCTTCGTGCCTGCGGGCAAAACGTCGGATGGCGGCTGTGAGCTCTGCAAACACCACGGGCTTGGTGATGTACAAGTCCGCACCACTGTCGTAGCCAATGATTTTGTCGTCCAAGTCGGTACGCGCCGAAATGATGATGATGCCCACAAACGGCTGCGCTTGACGAATGCGCTTGGACAGGCTGGTGCCACTCTCACCCGGCAGGTTGATGTCAATCAAAAAAATGTCGGCGGGTTCGCCACCCGCCGTGTCTTCGAGTTCTTCTGCGCACGACAAGCCGGTGGCGCGATGGCCTTCGTTGGTGAGCACTTGGCAGGTCAGTTCGCGCAAGTCGTCGTTGTCTTCAACGACCACAATGTTCAGCTTGGCAACCATAGTTCAAACCTCACGTATTTGTCATTCGGCAGGTAGAGGCAGTCGCCACCCACCAAGCGGGCCAGCGCGCGAACAAGGTATAGGCCCAAGCCTGTGCCAGGTTGGGACTCTGCGCTTGCGCTGCGGTAGTATTTTTGAAACACTTTGTCTGGGTCGGGCCAGCTGGAAAATTTGGGGCGGTTCGACACAGTGATCGACACGCCGGGCGCACCCGCCTCGTTGCACTTGGTCGCGACATGCACATCGACGGGTTCTTGTTTGTCGCCGTAGCGGTCGGCGTTGTCGAGCAAGTTGTTGAGCATGACATCGAGGAACTGCGTGTCAGTTTGAACATGCACGTTATGGATGGGCACCCAAGTGACTTCAGGTCCCGTCCTTTCCTGCAGAAAATTTTGGATGTATTGGCCCAGGTCGATCTGTGTGAGGCGAATGTCCACATTGCCTTCGGTCAATTTGTCGGCCTTGACGCAGCGGTCCAGAATGGCTTTCATATTGCCCACAGCACGGCCCACGTAAGAGCTGGTGGTTTGCTGGTCGTTTTTTGCCAGCATCGCCATGTCGATGATGGAGAGCGGTGTTTTCAGCTCATGCATGAGCATGTGAAACAAATGGGTTTGTTCTTCGCGTCGGCTTTTTTCCAGAGCCACGGCTTGCTCGGACAACAACAGGTTTTTCTCGTACTCCGTCTGCATGGCCCGTTGCTTGTTGGCACGCAGTTGCATGAGCGCCGTCATGAACAGGCTAGAGCACAGCGTGTAGATCACCAGACCGTTGACAGCAAATTCGCTGCCACGCATGAATCCTAAGTAAGGCAACACACTGAAGACCGACGCCGCATTGATCGAGAAGTAATAGGCCACCACGACGCGTTTGCTGAGCAACACTTTGTCTTTGCGTGCTTGCACCTTGTGCCCATCGATAAACAGGATGGAAATGGCCAGCCAGGTAAAAAGGCTGATGCCATTGAGCAGCATATTGATGTACAAAGCAGTTCTTATGTATCCCAACGCCATGAGCACAAAGACCGTGATGGATCCAACCATCAGGCCGTTGAGCAGGGCTTTACCCCAGGGTGACAGCTCGTACTCGTGCAAGAAGCGGTATTCAAACAAGAACGATAACGCGGTGGCGAGAATGACTTCCCAGCTGAACATGGCGTCCATATTGACATCTGACATGTCTGCAAACACAAGTCTGTGAAGGCCAAACAGCGAAGCCACATAAAAGAAATAGTAGATTTGCCGAACAACAAACAGTGCGTAGATGGTGTCGCGGTGATTGGCCCAGTTGATCAACACGACGAGGGCAAACATGCCAATGGTGGCCAGCACACCAAAGTAGGCCAGGTTGAGCTTGAATTCGCTGCTAGCCATTTCGTCGCGGGTGAATGCCTCCACATTGATAAGACTGGTGCTGATGGTCTTGACCCGCAACCAGATGATGCGCGGCTGGTCACCCGCTGGCACGACAAAGGTGTGCGAGAGCGAGACAAATTCTTCGTTTGGTGGATGAACAGCATCGCCTACGACTCTTGTTTTTCCGCTTTGATCTAAGGGGTCAAAGAGCCGGATTTCATCGAGGTAGAAGGGCCGGACGCGAAGCACGATGTCGTCATCTGCCTTGGCCCCTGGGGGTGGCGTGATTTGCAGCCTCACCCAAATGGCAGCGCTGGTGTAACCACGGCTCAACACGCCGTTGTAAGGGGTGGCTACTTCGGTGACGATTTCTTGCAGCGACTTTTGCGCGGTGGGGTCTTGCACATAGGCCCGCTCGGTGATCAACTCGCCCGCCCATGCCTGGCCCAGCAGCAGCGCACTGGCTAACAGCAAGGGTTGCAACAGGGAAAGAAGAGACTTTGAATAATGAAACAGCATAGGCAACAAGCAATATGTGCTGCGATGCTAGGAGCGGATTGGGGAGTTTTATTACATTTCATTGCACCCACAACTCACAAGGCGCATGAAAATTGGCCTGCCCGGAGGGGATCGAACCCCCGACCCACAGCTTAGAAGGCTGTTGCTCTATCCAACTGAGCTACGGGCAGTTCAGACATGAAAAAAGGCCCCAAATGGGGCCTTTTCTACTCACTTGGTCGGGGCGATAGGATTCGAACCTACGACCCTCTGGTCCCAAACCAGATGCGCTACCAGACTGCGCTACGCCCCGAAGACCATTATTCTAACCCAAAACGACCCGGGGGAAACCATGATGCAATATATTGCCTAAAGCAAGTAAAGTTGCAATTTAATGCAGGAGACACCCATGCCAGCCGCCATTGAAATACCACGCCAATACAACGCCGCCCAAGCACTGCTTGCGCGCCACAGCCAACGCGCCGAGAAAGTTGCGTTCATTGACGCGGTCAGTGGCGAACAGCTCACCTTCGGGCAGCTGAACGAGCAAGCTTGGCGTTTTGCCAATGTGCTGCGGGCTCAGGGGTTTGAGCCCGAAAGCCGCGTGTTGCTGTGCATGCTCGACACCCCGCAATGGCCGGTGGTGTTTTTGGGTTGCATGCTGGCCGGTGTGGTGCCCGTGGCCACCAACACCTTGCTGACCACCAAAGACTTTGACTACATGCTGCGCGACTCTCGTGCACGCGGCTTGCTGGTGTCCAACGCCCTGCTGCCCGCCTTCAACGATTTGATTGGCCAATTGCCTGACTTGAAAACCGTCATCGTGTCAGGCGCCACAACGGCCACGCCTCATCTCTCGCTCGAACAATTGCTGGCCAAGGCCGATGCCACACCCCACTGCGCCGACACCTGCGCTGATGACATTTGTTTTTGGTTGTACTCCAGCGGCTCCACCGGTTCGCCCAAGGGCACGGTGCATTTGCACAGCCATTTGATTCAAACCGCCGAGTTGTATGGCCAAGGCGTGTTGGGCATTCGCGAATCAGACGTGGTGTATTCGGCCGCCAAATTGTTTTTTGCCTATGGCCTGGGCAATGCCTTCACCTTCCCCATGAGTGTGGGCGCCACCACGGTGCTGCTGTCAAGCCGCCCTACTACCGACGATGTGTTTGGCATTTTGCAAAAACACCAACCCACCATTTTTTACGGTGTGCCCACCTTGTATGCCTCGCTACTCGCAGCACCGAACCGCCCACAAAAATCAGCCCTCAATTTGCGTGTGTGCACCAGCGCGGGCGAAGCGCTGCCCGCAGAAATCGGCAAGAAATGGAATGCCGAATACGGCTGCGAAATTTTGGACGGCATTGGTTCGACCGAAATGCTGCACATCTTTTTGAGCAACCGTCCCGGCGAGGTGCGCTATGGCACCACGGGCAAGGCGGTGCCCGGCTACGCGCTACGCATCGTCAACGAAGACGGCAAAGAATGCGCAGACGGTGAAATTGGTGAGTTGCAAATCAACGGCCCCAGCGCAGCCCTGATGTACTGGAACAACCGCGCCAAAACCAAAGCCACCTTTGCCGGTGAATGGACGCGCAGTGGCGACAAGTACACACGCGACGCAGACGGCTACTACACCTACGGCGGTCGCAGCGACGACATGCTCAAGGTGGGTGGCATTTATGTGTCGCCCTTCGAGGTAGAAGCCTCGCTGATGACCCACCCCAGCATCTTGGAAGCCGCCGTGGTGGGCATGGCCGACACCGATGGCCTGATCAAACCCAAAGCCTATGTGGTGCTCAAGCCCAACGAGAACATCTCCACCGATGATGTGAAGGCGCATGTGAAAAGCCAGCTCGCGCCCTACAAGTACCCACGTTGGATTGAGTTTGTGAACGAACTGCCCAAAACAGCCACGGGCAAAATTCAGCGCTTCAAGCTGCGTGCATGAATTTGAGGGCCTGCACAGGCCCCTCATGCCGTCACAACAAGGGTCGCAGCTCCTGCGCAGCGCCTTGCAACACAGGTAAAAAATACTGCTGAATTTGTGGTGCCTGCATGTGTGCAGCAGAGAGCACCACGTTCAAAGCCGCCACGGTTTTGCCTTGCGCATTGCGCAGTGGCACCGACATGGCGCTGACGCCTAACTCATGCTCCTCGCAGCTGATGGCAAAGTCGTCGGCTTGTGCTTGGGCAATGCGGGCGCGCAACGTTTTGGGGTCGGTCACGGTATGGCCCGTCAAGCGGGGCAAGGCACGGCCTTTGAGCCACGCGTTCAAAGCCGTTTTCGTTTGCGCGGCCAACAGCACGCGCCCGGTAGAAGTAGCGTGCACAGGCAAGCGTGCGCCCAAGTGCAGTCCGTAGGCCATGACACGCGCCACATCGCTGCGGGCCACGATGACCACCTCTTCATCGTCGAGCACCACCACAGAAAAAGAATGCGACGACTGCAAGGCCAAACGGTTCAAGGTGGGCTGCACCACGCGTGGCAAACGCGAAGACGCCAAGTAGCTGCCCGAAAACCGCATCACCTTTGAGGCCAGCCAAAAATAGCTGCCATCGGTTTCCAAGTAACCCAAGTGGCTAAGGGTGAGCAAATGCCGCCGTGCCGCAGCGCGGGTGATGCCCGCGCGTTGCGCCGCCAAGGTGGCGTTGAGGCGCTGGCGTTCGGTGTCAAAACTCTCCAACACCGCCATGCCTTTGACCATGCCTTCAATCAAATCTGCTTTTGCAATTGCCATTC
>Ga0228701_1001514_pt1 | contig 15580 bp, 27 predicted proteins | sample McNCre117_Aug_MG_2_FD_178017 | JGI IMG/M metagenome (GOLD analysis project Ga0228701, IMG submission 178017) | Freshwater microbial communities from McNutts Creek, Athens, Georgia, United States - 11-17_Aug_MG | ecosystem: Environmental > Aquatic > Freshwater > Creek | place: USA: Georgia...
GTGTCCGGCGAAAATTTTAAAAACGCGACGCGATTTTTCTTTTGATTTTTGGCGAAATGAATTCACCATGGGCGGGACCCTCGAGGTAGCTGTGTCCTCCGTTGTGGATCACGGTTCCCCCTGCTCAAGTTGCAGCGCAGATGTGCAGGTCGAAGGTTGTCGATGTCCCAGACGCTGCCGCCCTTGGACCTGGGCACGACGTGGTCGATCGAGTAGTCGGCGTCGCTGGTGATGGGGGCATGGCACAGCCAGCAGATGGGGGGGTAGGTCTCCTTGACTAGGGAGGCCATGCGCATGCGCTTGCGTCCAGACCAGGGGGCCTCACTCATGGAAGTCGCCTGGCTCGAGGGTGGTGTCGATGATGACGACGCGCCCGTCTGCCCATATGCCTGGCGCCGCATCCATGTATGGATGGAACAACGTCAGGTGGCGTTCAATGTCGAGCGTGCGCTCGTGGCAGAGCAGGCAACGCATGATGGGAAGGTCAGTCACGTCGACTCCTCATGCGCTGTTCAGCGCGTTGTGCTGATGCGAGCTGCTCCGGGTGACAGTTGCGGACGTGCACAGTGATCGCTTCCCGTGCAGTCATGTGATCGGAGCGCATGTCACGCCAACCACAACTGCACAGCGCGAGCGATACGGCCTGCGATGCGTCCACCCATTGCCGCGTCATGCGCACTCCTCGTGGATCCAGTGCCGTGGTTGTCCAGGTCGAGCGGTCGTGGGCGTGTAGACGATGCGGTCACCGCGGCGAATGTCCTCCCCGCAGTGCCGGCATCTCGAGGGACGCTGGCACTTGATGGCAGCGGCAGTCATCGAGTCATCCGGGTGACTAGATCGGGGCGGGACGGGCCCCCCCGAAGGGGGGCGCCCTGCACATCCGGTACGACTGAGTCGGTATGCGGTGGAGGGGCCGTGTCTTTCGACACCGTGGCGGGAATCGTGAGGTCCTGTCTGTGGTCATGCTGGTCACGCGGTGGCATGACGGATTGCTCACGTCGGTTGTCCAGTGCCGGGAGGATTGCGGCCTGTAGTGAATGGGGCACGCGTAATGTGCCCCCCTCTAACGGCTCGTTTCCCCGCCGACCAGGCGTGGGTGTGGTGCAGTGATCGGCGTTCATCGCATGGCTGCCCCGCCCCGTTGGTCGAGTTCAGCCAAAGCCCAATCAGCCAGGAGCTGCCGAAGTGCGAAATACAGTCGTCGGCGCTCGACGAACGGCAGCGCCGCATATTCGGTCGGGTTGGGAACGCGGATCATGTCCCGTACCCGCATCCAGTGCCACGCCAGTGCCCGTGACCGCCGTGCAGGATGGCGCTGATGGCTACCTGCCACTGGACGTTTGCGGGCGCGTGTGATGCGTGCCCGTACCTACGGGCTGCGGGGATTCGCCTGGCGTAATGACGCCATGTGCCGTCCACAAACTGGAACAGTCCCGACGCAGTCGAGTGCGGGTTCTCCGCCCTTGGGTTGCCGCGGGATTCGTGCCGGATGACGCACTCGAGGAACTTCGTGGCGGCACGCTCCGACCTCGAGGGCTGAGGCTGCCTATCGCTGGTGATCGTGTGCAGGGCCGTGGCGAGGGCGAGGGCGTCGATCATGCGCCGCCTTCCTTCATCCATTCGGGAATGTCGATCTGGCTGGTGCGAAGGCGAATCAGTTCACGGCCCAGCCCTGTGGCCCGCTCCCGCTCGGATTCGAGCTCGACGCGCAACACACGGTTGGAACGGCGGAGGGTCGCGATCGTGTATTCCGCCTCGCGCCGAACCGTGTCGGCACCGGCGCGGTAGGAAACCCATGCCACGATCGACAGGACGATGCCGGTGAACAGGAACCAGAACAGGTCAGTCATGGCAGCCCACTTCGTGGACGCGGAAGGCGTTGTACGCGAAGTCCACCCGTGGCTCGCGGGCTCCGGTGGCGCCGCACCTGCGGCACCACCAGTAGTGCGAGCGGGCCGGGATCGTCTCGGTGATGATCTGCCAGGAGTTCATACCGGCCACTCCTGTGGCACGACATCGAGGTACGTCAACAGGTCACGGCGGCACCGGATGCACATCTCGCCGGTGCTCACCTTGTTGTGCTCTTCGAATCCGCACCGCGGATCGGCGGTGGCGAGGAACTGGGCGAACATCTTGCGGACGCTCGGCTGGATGGGCTGTGGCATCACCCCACCGCCTGGTAGGCCTCGGCCAACCGCCGGTTCGTTTCCGCGTCCAGCGCGTTGCGGTGCTCGATGGCCTCATCGATCATCCGCCGCAGGATTTCGAGGTGCGAGCCGGCTACGACTACCTCGACGTGGACGCCTGGCGCGTCCGACACGATGCGGGCAACTTCGGGTGTGTCCGCGAAAACCCACAGCCTGCTCAGGCTGTTGAAACGTCCCAGAGTGGACTCGATGACCAGGCTGCCCGTTGTCGTGTCGGATGCCTGATCGAGCGTGACGCTATTAGCCATGTCGTACCCCCCAGATCCTTCGGGGGATACCAGTTAGAAAGTCTGGCAGAAACTTCCGCCATGTGCATTATCGGCACTTTGACGAATTTTGCGCCCAACTGTCTTGCTGGTACCCCGGTCTTGACTGCAGATTAGGGGCCCCGATGGCCCCGATTCAAGTTTGACGCGTTCGTCGGCGTGTCGCTACTGGCAGGAAACCGTCAGAGATGCGGCGTAGCCTCAAGGTTGAGGGGGCAGTCATGAGCGTGAATCCTTACGAGGGAATGACGTGGAACGGCAAGCGGTGGATGGCGCCGGATGAGTCGGGCGAGCTGGTCGAGCAGAAGCTGACGATCTGGCAGAAGTCGAAGGCATGGGAGAAGGCGTTCATGCTGGTGGTCTTCGGCGGTGCGGCCCTGGCGGTCGGATTCCTGACGGGATACCTGCACTTCTAGGCGGTGTGGGCGAAGCCGTAGGTGAGGATCATTTGCCCGATCTCGGCGTTCGTGTAGACGGGGTCGACCTTGCGTGTGGTCCAGTCGCGGTGCCGTGGGCGGCGCAGTTCTCCGATGTTGTCCCAGCCTGACGCGTCCCGCCAGGCGCGTAGCAGGAACACCAGGGAGTCCTGTTGTGCGACGGTCCAGTCCCGCTTGAGTCCCTTGGACATGACCTCGACTCCGGCCAAGTAGTCGTTGCCCTGGTTGTCGGGGACGCCGAGGGTGTTCCACGGCTTCTTCCCCGCGAAGGATCCGAGGCCGGCGTGCCACACGGGGTACGCGGAGTGGAGGTAGACGCGGCCGTCCCGGTCGAGGGTGCAGTTCGCGGCGGGCACTTCGAACTTGTGCTGGATGTATTCGATGACGCCGGCGTTGGCGTTGTGCTGGTTGCCGGGGTTCTTGGGGTTGGTGGAGTCGGTGGCGGCGGCGGCGGTGTGGTGGATGACCATGGCGACGGGGACGGTGCCGTGGCCCTGCCACGCGCACCTGCGCTGGGTGTCCCACTTGGGCATGAACACGACCCAGTCCTTGCCGAGCTGGTCGAGGAGGGCGGCGCGTAGCCGGGTGGCGTAGGTCATGGCGTGGTCCCCTTGCCCCATCGGGTGTCGGCGGGGTTGATCGCGACGAGGAGCGGCTTGAGGGTGGCGACGAGGGCGGCGATGATCCACGCCTGCCAGTCGCCGAAGTGGATGCTGCCGGCGGTGGCCCAGTCGGCTACGGCGCCGGCGACGATGATCGCGGCGAACGCCTGGAACCAGGACGCCCAGGGTGATGCTGCGAGCCATGCCCAGATGCGGTTCATGAGTCGTCCGATCGTCGGTTGTGGACGGGTGAGGCGGCGTGCTGGTTGAGGCGTTCCCGGATGAGCTCGTGCTGTTGCTCGTTGGATTCCTTGAGGTCGAGGACGGCTTGCCGGATGGATGCGAGGCGGGAGTCGACGAGGTAGAACAGGCCGCCGAGGACGATGGCGACGACGGACAGGATCGCGAGGACGTCGCCGGGCGAGTCGAACCACGCTTCGACGCCGGACGCGATATCCATCACTACTCACTTGCCCTGTTGGCGCTCATGCGTCGGTGCCCTTGATCGCTGCCTGCACATCGGTGAAGAAGTACCACCACTCGCCGTTGTACTTCGGCGCAGGAAGGGCAGCGAGGATGCGCTCCCGCTCATCTAGCCGTCCCTGCTCGTAGTCGCTGGGAGCAGCTACGAAGTCGGGGTCGATCCCGAACAGTTCCGTCGGCTTCACGGCCTACTCACTTTCCATATAGGCGCTCATGCTTTGTCGATAACGTCGAGGATGCGGTCCCGTTCGATGATCCCGATATCGAAAGCAGCCGCAGGGATCCCTTCGATCGCCGTCAGGATGCGATCCCGGACTTCTGCGACAGCGGCAAGATGATCGTCGTACGTGACCATGACGTACTCGCCCAGCAGCGGCGGGTCGCTGAGGGGTCCCCGAGCGCCATACCGCTTGATCTCACCCAGTTGCCCGGCGCTCATATGCTCACGCTCATCGGCGCGAACCTTGGCGATCAGGGCGCACTCGGGGCAGACCTCCATCAGGCTTTCCATGATCTTGGCTCGTCGGCAGAGCGGGTCGTGGTCACTCACAGTTGCTCCTTTGGCGCTTAGTTGGCTCATCACGGGACCTGGTAGGCGACGATGACGAGCCCTGCGACTCCTGCCTGCGGGGATCCAGCGCTGCCGCCACCGGAGCCGGGGGCGGCGTTGGTGCCGGATGTGGTTCCGCCGTAGCCGTAGTGGACGGTTGCCCCGGTGATGGTCGAGTCGTACGGGTTGGTTCCCGACCCGGACGCTCCCCCGCCGGGGTTGCCCGCTCCGGCACCCGACGATGAGCCGCCGTTCTTGGTGGCGGCGAATTCGTACCCGGCGCCGCGGCCGCCACCGGCAGCGGTGAGTCCCGCGATGGATGACGCCCCGCCCTCAGTGGGGATGGCCCGCCCCGAGCCACCATCGGGGTAGTTGCCGCCCGCATCTCCCCCGGCGCCGACGAGGACGCTGTAGGTGGTCTCGGTGAGGTCAAGGGTCTGGTCGATGACGTAGCCGGCGCCTCCCCCGTTGAACCCCTCGTTGCGGTAGTTCGCGCCGCATCCCCCGCCCCCGCCGATGGCGAAGATCTGGAACGGGTGCGTCGCCCTGGACACGACGAGGCTGCCCGCGGTGGTGAACGTGTGGACGCGGTAGTTCAGTCCCCCGCTGGTGTAGGTGGTGATGGTGCCGCCGGTGGCGTCGTTCAACGCGGGCGCGGCCTGCACGTCCTCGAGGGCGGCGAGCAGGGTGGCGTGGTCGGTGATGTGGCCGGTGTCATCCAGGTGCGCGGTGTCGGGCAGGGTGACGGTGACGACGCCGGCGTTCGCGATGGTCTGCAGGGCGGTGACCATCTTGTTGTGCTCGGCGATGTGGCCGGGGTCGCCGACAGTGAACGGGCCGCCGATGTCGACGGTGACACCGAACCGGGCCGCTTCGGCGAGGACGGCGGTGCGGAGGGTGTTGTGGTCGGCGACGTGATCGGTCACTAGATGCTCCCCGGCAGTGGCGCGTTCGTTGGGCCCAGGTGGAATTCGATGCGCCAGTCCGTCGCGGACACGTTCTCGGAGTAGCCGAGGACGATCGCGGAGTATTCCTCGACGGGTGCGCCTGGCAGGAGCGCGGGAACGGTGAGGGTTCCGCCTTGCTCGATGCTGGCGACGTCGGCGGTGGTGGTGTCCTCGGTGGTGGACATGAGGATGGTGGTGCCGGTCATCGTCCAGGCGGGGTCGAGGGCCGCCAGGAGGTAGGCGGCGTGGGCGGCGGCGTCCGCCTCGATCGCGAGGTCGGTGGTGTAGGTGGCTTCCCGTAGCCCGTATTCGGTGATCTGCGCGGTGTCCTCGACGGTGACGGTGGGACGTCCCCCACCGGGGTCGGTGCCGTATTCGACGATAACGCGGTTACGGACCAGGCCGAGCTCGAGCGTCATGCGGATCGGGTCACGGGCCACATGGTTGGGGTGAACGCTGATACCGGTCATGCGACCATCCACCCGTTAGCGGTGCCGTTGATCGTCCACAGGTTCGTCTGAGCGTCGCGGATGCGCGGCCCTGCTCCATGCGTCAGGTCGAGGTCGGCGACGAGGGTGCCATTGATGCCGTTGAGAACTTGGGCACGGTAGAAGCGGCCTATAGCGTTGCCGCCCGTCCCACCGCTGATAGAGCCGACTTCCAGTGGGGCCGTTCCCGCATACACGCTGGTTGTTCCCGGGCTGGTCCGCGTGACACCCAACTGGGTCCACGTCACGCCATCGTCGGACAGGTAGAACTTCACGTCGTGTCCCGATGCCCCGTTGTCGACGTCGAGGGTGGCGCGAATCCATTTCACGGACCCGTCTGTGACGCCCGTTGCGACCGAGGACTGGCGGTAGATCTGCGTGGTGCCGTCGGTTGTCCATCCGAGGGCGATGGTTCCGTCACTGAACAGGAATAGCTCGTAGCAGTAATTCGTGCTGCGGCGGGCAAGGATGCGTGCAGTGGCGGCGGGGGTCCAGTCGTCTAGTGCGACGCGAACGCGAACATCAAGGTCGCCGGTGACGTGCAATCTAGAGGCATCGGGGCATGAGACGTAGTTACCAGATGTGCCGGGCAGCCACAGGGCGACGGTGGAGCCCTTGCCCGCGAGGTCCGTGACAAGGTTCGCCACTTTGGCCTGGGGAATGCCGGCGTCGTTGAACACGGGGTTCGCGCTGAACGTCTTTACGCCGCTGATCGTCTGGGCGTCCTCGACGTCGACGAGGGTGTCCCAGCCGGAGCCGTCGTAGTAGCGGATGTGGTGGGAGGCGTCGTTGTAGTAGAGGTCGCCGGTCTCCGGGCTGCCCGGGTTGGATCCGTTGACGGCGAGGCGGAACCTGCCCGATGACGCGATGATCGGGGCCGTGAGCGTGCCGGTGAACGTCGGCGACGCGATCGGCGCCTTGCCCCCCACAGTGGTGTCCAGGGCGGTGAACCGTGCCGCCACATCCGTCGCGGCGCCGGACGGGTTCGTGCCCAGTTCCGTCTGCACGGCCTCCATGGCCAGTTCGACGTCGTCGTGGCGTTCGGGGTGGGTGCGGCCGGTGGTGTCGTCGTCCGCCATGTACGTCGGTGACGTGCCGGCGAAGTTGTCCAGGCCGCCCGGATAGTTCGTGCCCATGCTCAGGCTCCTAGGTAGGTGTGCGGGGACGGGTAGGGCTCATCGGCGGCGTACCGCAGATGCGTCACCACCGGGCTGTAGTTCTTCGTCCGGTAGTGCATGACACCGTTCCGGTCGCAGAACAGCAGGGCGTCGCAGTCCGCGGCGATCGCCTCGAGCTGCGCGAGGAGGCTGGACGCCTTCGTCCCGGGGTCGATGGGCAGGAGCTGCGGGCCGGGGTCGCCCTCGATCGTGATCGTCACCCCCGCCTCCGTGCACAGGCGGGTGACGCGGGCCGTGTCGGTCTCCTGCGGGATCGTTGTCAGCCCATCGGTGCCACCAGCCAGGAGGCGACCCCACGCCTCCTGCGGGGGCAGGCACGTCAACGTGATCCGGTCCCATTCGTACTCGATCGCCTGGACGCGGCCCGTGAACCGGGTCAGCTCGAGCCCGCCATAGGTGTCGACGTAGTCGGTGATGAACCCGGCCTCGGTGCGGGCCTGCACGGTGATGGGTGCGCCGAGGGTGATGCGGGACAGTGGCCCGGCGTACGTGTCGGAGTAGGCGGTGGTGAACCCGGTCGGCATGGAGTGCTGACCTAGGCCGAACTCGACCAGGTCGGCGACGTTTCCGCCGGCGTCTGAGGTCATGACCTGCAGCACGGCGGTGGGCAGTCCCCCCGTGTCGAACTGGCTGGATCGGCCGTAGCTGACGGCGGCGGCGTCGAGGACGATCTCGGCGACATCGGTGCCGTCGATCGTCGCCAGCCAGGTGAAGGTAGCGGTCATCGTCCGGTCCTCGAGGCGGCGAGGGCAATGACGGACTGGACTTCCTTCGCGATCCTTACCGGGTCGCCGATACCGGTGTTGATGTTGATGACGGTGGCAGGCGTCTTGTCGGTGACGTCGCGTAGGCCGGCGTTGACATGGGAGCCTTGGGCGGCCTGCTTCTGTGCGACCAGGAGACTGGCGTCTCCACTGGTGGCGGTCGCCGGAACCTTATTCAGCGATTCCAAGGCCGCCTTGACCCTGTCAATGGTGCTGAGGATCGTCTGGAGCCCGGACATGACGGGGTTCAGGGCGGTGGATACGAAGACGTTGAGCAGCTTTCCCCATTCGCCCAGGCCCCCGGTCCAGTCCTCGAAAGACTGCTTCGCGTCGCCCGCTGCTCCTGCGATGCCGACCAGCGTGGTCAGATTCGTGCCGAGTTCCTTGCCGAAGTCCTTCACGTCTGTCTGCCGCTTGTAGAGCGTGTCGGCGAAGTCGCCCATGCCGCCCTTGGCGTTGGTCAGGCCGTCGAGAAATCCCTGTCCGAATGCCTCTTTGAGTTCATCGAAAGCCTTGGCGGTGTTCTTTACCTGGCCTTCGAATGTCTTTGTCGCTCCCTCGGCAGCGCCCTGGAACTTCCCTTCGAGTTCCCCCACGATCTTTTTCAGGTCACCCGACTTGGCCGTGGTGTCATCGAGCCATGGAAATAGGCGCTTGAGAGCAAGTGCTTGACCATTTACGGCCTTCCCGACGCCGGTGATGATCGTCTCGAGCGGCTTGCCGGATCCCTGAGCGGCGTCAAGCAGACCCGGTAGGACCCCCATTGCCTGGTTGAGCCCATCGGGGCCGCCTATTGCCACGGCAAGGTCCTGCAACGGCTTGAGGAGGGCGTCGTCCTCGAAGAGCGTGATGCGGGCGAGCTGGTCGACGAACTCCTTGGCCTTGGGCGCCTGGTCTCCCCAGCCCATATTGGTCATGACCTTGTTGAAGGAGTCGAACTTGGCCTCGGCGTCCATGGCGGCCTTTACGCCATCGACGCCCATGGCCAATGCCAGGCCGCCCACGACACCGGCAGCGCCGGCCACGGCACCGGCGAAAGCCCCGCTGAGCTTCCCTGAAAGTGCGTTGAGCTTGCCGTGAAATCCCTGGGGGCCATCGACGGCGTCGGCAGCACTCTTCATGTTGCTGCGGAACTTGGAGGTATCCGCGGCGAGGTAGACGGTGAGTGTGCGGGCCATCAGTCGAGTCCTCCCCCGCGTTCGAACGCGTCGCAGACGCGGTCGACGGCCTGTGTCCAGTCGCGCATTGCCTGGGGCGCGTAGGCGGGTTTCACCTGGGACATCCAGTCGGTCTGAGTGAAGGCGGCCGGGATCGTCGGGCGGACGCGGCCGGCGTGGGACGGGTAGCGGACCATGTTCACGGTGGCCTTGCCGGAGAACGCTTTCCTGTTCGCGCCGATGGATACGGCCGGCAGGCGGTCACGCTTTGCCTTCACGGTGGCGGCGATGCGCTCGCCCCACGGTCCCGCGTTCTGTGCGGCTGCCTGCCAGGCAGGCACCATGTAGCGGTTCGCGATGTCGACAGATGCGTTGCGGAGCTCGGTCTGGGAATCCTTGTCGAGCCCGCGAAGATCGCGGAGGAGTGAATTCAGGCCGGTGACGTAGCAATCGAATCCCTTCACTGCGGCCATTCGTTCACCTCCCTCATCAGCGCCCAGATCAGTTTGGGCGGCCATCTGCGTACCTCTTGCGGGCTCGTCCTGAGCCGAACCGCCAGGACGATGACGGCGCGATGCACGCCGCCTAGGTAGGGTCCTGTGTGGCGTCCTCCTCCTCGACTTCGTCTACGCGGATGTGGTTGTCACGCGCCCAGGCGCGCACCTGCTCGACGGTGGCCGCCTGGTCCGGTTCACCCTCGAGGCCGTAGTAGGCGATGGCGAGCAGGACGGCCCATTTGGAGGCGCCGGCGATATCGCCGACCGTCTCCTCCGCGAGCCACAAGCTGTTTGTCGTGGGTTCGACCGTGATCGGCCGCCGATCCCCCTTGCGGACGACGATCGCGGGGATCACGGCAGGTCAGCCAGCGTCAGCGATCCGACGAGCTCGGCCGATCCCATGGCGACACCGTCGGCGGCGAACTTGACCTCGAGGCCGGTGACGTACATGGTCCCGGTCCACTTGGCGTCCGCGGAGTCGATCTCGACCGTCAGGCCGGTGCCGGCGATGGCGCCGGTGTTCAGTGCCCCGTGGAAGCCGGCCTCCTCGTCATACAGGTAGCCGATCTTGACCGTGTGGACCAGGTCGGTGATCGGGTAGGCGACGGAGCCGAGGGTCTTGGTGCGCGAGATGGTGGGCGTGGCGGTCACGGTGCCGTCGGTGACCTGCTCGCTGTAGGTGGTGGATCCGACCTTGACGACGAACTGGCTGCCGGTGATGGACATCACGGCCATGGCGTTACTCCTTCACGTTGAGGGTGATGCGTACTTCCGACACCAGGGCCGAGCCCTGGGCGCCGAGGTCGGTGCTGGCGGGTGGCGTGACCTCGCGGAACACGGCCTTCCCTTTGAGGGCGGTCAGGACGCCCTCGACGTGGTCCTCGAGCTCGGCCATGGCCGCGGTGTTATCGCGGTCGAGCACGACCACGAGGACCTTCAGGTGGAGCTCATTGCGCAGTGCTCCGCCGAGCGTGGCTGGTGTCATCCACGGGGTGTCCGCGGTGATGACCAGGCAGGGCGGTGTTGGGACTGGTGGCGCGATCGGGTAGACGGTTCCGCCCACGTTCGCCAGGTATCCGGCGAGCGTGGAGCGGGCCGATGTTGCTACGGCGGTCATGGTTAGCCGACCATTCCCGCTACGTCTGCGTGGTCCGCGATGAGTGAGCTGACGCGCCTCGTGAGCCACACGGAGAGCCGGTAGGCCCCTGGCGTGAAGTCGATCGACACGGACTGCCCCCCGGCAGCAGTCCGGGCCTGCCACATGTCGCACGCGACGGCGAGGGTTGCCTCCCGGCACGCGGGATGCGTGGCGTGCGAGGCTGCGGTGGAGGTGAGGAGGGAACCCACGATCGCGCACGCCGCGTCTGCTACCTGGTCGTAGGCCGCCGAATTGCTCGCGTATGTCAGTTGCAACGCGGTCGCTAACTCGGTGCCGGTGAGCATCACGGTCGGGTCGGTCATGGGTTCCCTCCTCTCATTCCTCCGGTGGGACGGTCAGGCTCAGGCGTGGTTGTAGATCGAGACGATGCCGGCCGGGATGAACGGCGTGGTGACGCCGAGCCCGTAGATGCCGACCTCGCGGCCGAGGTTCGACACGACCTCGGTCTGGGCGAAACGCGGCCCGTCCTCGGCCCAGCCGACGGCGAGCGAGTTGGTCACGATGGCGTCCTCGGACTCATCCACGGCGAATTCGCGGGCGAGCACGATGGGCAGGCCGAGCACGTTGGCCCGCAGGGTCGCGCCGTTGAAACCGCCCGCGGCGTTGAACAGCGGGTAGTTCTGCGACTGGAACGACGACCAGGCGGCGAGCTTCGTGAACACGGCGCTGTTGACGTAGACGACATCGGCGGGAGCGCCGGTGGCGTTCTCGACGGCGATGGCGGCATTCCAGACGGCCTCGACGAACGCGGCGCCCGTCGTGTCGGCGGAGAAGTCGTAGTCCACGCCGCCGTAGGTGTCGCTCGCCCAGAGGGCGTTCTGGAAGGCGTAGTCGGTCTCCGTGCCATACGCGCCCATCAGGATGCGCATGTGGGCCTGCACGTAGGACGGCTCAGCGCGGTCGATGACCTGGTAGGTCAGCCGGTTGTAGCTCGCGTAGGTGGCGAGTGTCGCGGAGCCCACGAGGATGTCGATGTCAGCGCTGTTGGCCTCGTCGCCCTCATTCGCCTGGGCGGCGACGATCGCGGACAGGTCGCCGGCGAACGTGGGCCACTTGATGTCCAGGCCGGTGGTGCCGGCCGAGCGGGGGCCGCCGACGGCGTTGATGCAAGGACGGCCGCGGTCGAGGACGCCCTTGATCTCGGTCAGCCAGGTGGGCGGGACGAGGCCGGTCTGCTCCGACAGGGCGGACAGGTTTACGGCGCGCTCCTCGAGGTCGCCCGTGCGGACGGCCTGCAGGTAGCCCTTCATGTCGCGGAACTGGGCGAGCGGGTGGATGGGCTCGCTGGTGTTCACGACGGCCTCCAAACGGCTGCGGAGGTCGGCGATGGCCTCGCGCGCCTCGATGTCGGCCGAGACCACCGGGGTCTCGACCGTGGTGGTCTCTTCCATGGGTTCCTCTTCTCGAATCGCGCTGACGCCGGCGGTGGCGTAAGCGGGCATGTGGGTCAGGCTGGTCTCCGCCAGGCGGGCGGCCGTGTGCCGAACCGACGTGCGGGCCTTGTTCCAGGCGGACTTGACGGGCGTGAACCCGACGGACAGGCCGGTGACGGCCTTGGCGCGCAGGAGCGCGTTTGCGTCGCGGCCCTGGACGGTGTCGACGATCCCCGCGGTGATGTACAGGCCGTCGTCCTGGTTCGCGGCCGCGGTGATGACACCGATCGGCTCCCCGTGGCGCCAGGCGAGTGGCTTGCCGACGACGTCGGCGGGGTCGAACGCCTCACGGTCGAACGACTCCTCGATCGCGCCGATCTTCGTGGGCGTGTCGTACGGGACGGCGCGGCCGTACAGGGTGGCGAGGTAGCCCTCCTGCGGGTCTTCGCGGAGCGCCAGCGTCAGGTCGAGGTCGAGGGTCTTCATGCATCTCCTCCGGTGGGAAGGTCGAGAAGGTCGGCGGCCTGGGTGGTGCTCATGACGCCGAGCGGGAGCATCTGCGAGATGAGGTTGGCGAGCTCGCTGGTGTTGGCGCGGAGGAATGTGTCGGTGTCGAAGCGGGTGGTGTGGCCGCGTGGGGTGATGTCGTTCGCGGAGAGCCGGTCGGTGATCTGACGCATGACCACCTGAAGTGACAGGTCCACGAGCTGCCGGTAGAGGTCCTGCCGATTGGAGTAGGTGAGCGAGGAACCTGGTACGCCGGCGCCGACCCAGACGGGGTCGAGGTTGGTGAGCCTGGCGATGGCGGTGGCCGCGGTGTTGCGTGCCTCGACGAGCTGCAGCTCGGTCGGTGACCAGCCCTTGAGTTCGCCGACCTCGAGGGCGGAGTTCAGGTAGGCGGTCGAGCGGGCGGCGCGGGCGTTCTCCCACGCCGACAGGAGCGCGTCGACCTGGTCGGCGGCGAGGTCGGCGCCCGTGTTCTTGAGGATGAACGACGGCGATGGGACCTCTGCCGAACGCAGGACGGCGGCCTCGAGTGCCGCGGCGGTGGTGATGGCGTCCACGCCGGTGGTGAGCCATCCGCCGGTGCCGTCGCCGTCGAACCTGATCACGTCGGTGTCGGGGATCGAGATGCCGTTCCAGTGGACGGTGCCCAGGGGCACTTCGGCGACCGCGTCGTGAGGGTTGTTGGGGCTGGTGATGACCTGGTCGTAGGGCATGTGCTCGGCGCTGGCGGGAAAGCCCTGCCAGTCGCGTGCAGTGACCCGCCAGTAGGCGACGTCGTGGCAGCAAAGGTCTCCGACGGTGCGCGCGATCAGCGACGTGTAGGTGGTGATGCGTGACGGGTTCGCCAGGAACGGGCGCGGCGTGCGGTTGCCGTTCTGGTCGTAGTCCTCGAGGGCGAAGCAGGCGATCGTGCCGGTGTAGAGCTTGTAGGCGCGGGCGAACGCGGGTACGCGGAGGGCCGTCGACTTCTGGACGGTCTGCCCGTAGGACGACCGGATGGCGTCGAGCAGGAGGGCGGAAGCGTCGCGTACCTGGGGGGCAGTTTCGGCGACGCTCCCGCCGGCTCCGATGGCCTCGGAAATGACCGCGGCGTCCTTGACCAGGCGCAGGGATCGAGGGAAGGCCACACGGTAATTTTCCCGAGGGACGCGAACATTCAGCGCGTGATGATGACCGGCTGTGGAGGGGGCGTGGCGGCCTTCCACACGGCGAATGTGGCCGCCACCAGTGGGGAGATGTCGACGGTGGCGACGCGGCGACGCCAGGTGGGGCGGTCGGCGCTGGATGGTTTGACGTTCAGAACTGCGGCGTCCAGGCGCGGGTCGTTCTGGTGGGTGATGAGGCCGGCGACGACCATGGTTTGGAAGCGGGCGATCGCGTCGGCGTAGTCGTTGCTGTTGGTTTCGATGACGCGGACGCCGGCGCGGTTCAGGTCCTCGATGAGGTAGCCGAGTGGCCCATTCTTTTGGATGATGATCGAGCAGCGGTGGCGTTGGGCGAGCTGCACGAGGCGCGGCAGCATCCAGTCGACGCCGGAACGGGACTCGATGACCTCGACGATGACCTGGTCGCCCAGGGCGGCCGCGGCGGTGATGCTGGAATCGTGGTGGTTCCAGGAGGAGTCCGCGGCGATGTGAACGAAGGCCTCCTGAGGGATCTGCGTACCCGTGGGCAAGAGCGGCCACGACGCCTGCCATGACCGGTCAGTCACGGGCCACTGGTTGCAGTAGGCGCGGCGGAACTGCTCCTCGCCCATCTGCTCGAGGGCGTCGCGCATGGCGCCCTCGGAGATGGTGTGCCCGTATGCGGGGTGGTAGCGCGCCCACACTCGCGGGTCGTCGAATGCCTCATCTTCGGGGGTCGACCACTCGAAGTAGGCGATGCGGGAGTCGGGGTCGTCGAGGGCGAGGCGTCCCTTCTCGATCCATGACCGCATCCACAGGGAGTCGTCGCGGCCGGCGGTGGACACGATCCACAGTTGGCGCCGGGACCTGGTCGCCTGTGTCGGGACGACGGCCTGGGTGATGGCGCCGCCCTGCTCGAGGCTGTACTTCCACACTTCGTCCAGGGCGACGAAGTCGGTTTGCTTGCCGTGGAGAGCGTCAGGTGTCGGCGGGAAGGTGCGGATGAACGATGCCTGTGGCGGGTACTTCGCGGACTCCTCCCCGTTGGACAGGCGGAACTTCCACCGGCCTGGCATCCGCTGGGACAGGACGGCCTGCCATTCGTACCAGACGTCGCGGGCGTCCTGCCCTGACTGGGCGGTGTAGAAGGCGCGGAAGTCGTGGAACGCCATGCACCGGTGCCCGAGGACGCCACCGAGCAGTGTCGTCTTCCCCGCCTGGCGTGGCGTGGACACGATCACGGTGGGGTAGCGGAACGCCCACTCCCCCGTCCCGGGATCGGTGGTGATCTCGTTGGCGACAGCGTTCACGAGCTGTTGCCACGGCATGGACGGGTGGCCGAGCAGCTGCGCGACCGCGTCCACATGGGGACCGTAGGTTGCGAGCTGCGGGTTACGGCGTGTCGCGTACCGGGGGGCCGCTGATGTTGGCGATGAGAGCGTCGATAGCGTCACTGGACTGCACCTCCCCTCCGCCGAACGCCTGGACGGCCTCGAGGAACATCTTGTTGACGCGTGCGAACGTGTGATCCGAGCACTCCCCCGCACGGGCGGCCTCCCTTGCCGCGTCGACCGCCCTGGCTGCGTCCCTCAGGATGCCGCGGTGAACGGCGAACGCGTTGCCCGCGAGGTGACCTTCCTCGTTCCAGGCGCGCATCGTCTTCGCCAGGAGCGCCTCGGCCTGCCCCACCCTCCTGCGAGGCTGGGCAAAGGCGGCTACCTGCTCCACCCCGATACCGGCGCTGCTCATGTCTGTTCCCTTCCGACGGCTCTAACGATATATCGCGATAGTCATGGTCATTGTGGGCCGTGCTCGGCACTTCGGGGAGAGAGAAAGGACAC
>Ga0228701_1001518_pt1 | contig 15570 bp, 16 predicted proteins | sample McNCre117_Aug_MG_2_FD_178017 | JGI IMG/M metagenome (GOLD analysis project Ga0228701, IMG submission 178017) | Freshwater microbial communities from McNutts Creek, Athens, Georgia, United States - 11-17_Aug_MG | ecosystem: Environmental > Aquatic > Freshwater > Creek | place: USA: Georgia...
CTGGTCCATCAGGGCATAGTTGCCCTTGAGTTCGGCCGGATGCTCTGCGGTGAGCCCGGGGAAGGCGAAAAAGCCCAGGCGCTGGACCCGGTAGTTGAAGCTGACGAGCACCACTCCCTGCCGGGCGAATGCCTCGCCCGCATAGATCGGCTGCGACGAAGCCCCTTGCGTGAAGCCCCCGCCATAGATCCAGACCATGACCGGAAGCTTGTGCGCAGCCGGCGCCGCGGGGCGCCAGACATTGAGAAACAGGCAATCCTCCGAGGGAGTGGTGGCCGTAACCGTGAAGGCACTGGGGGCCTGCATACAGTGCGCGCCGAACCGGTCCGCAGCCCGCACGCCCTGCCACGGCCGGACCGGCTGCGGCGGACGCCAGCGCCATGCGCCAACCGGCGGCGCGGCGAACGGAATTCCCTTGAAGGCGATCACACCCCCTGATGAAACGCCTTGCAGCGCGCCGCTCTGTATCTTGACGCGCGCGGCATAATGCGACGGGGCGGCCCCTGCCGCTGCATCAAGCCCCGCAAGGCAAGCCAGCGCCAGCCACCTGGCACGGTACGCCGGGACGAACGCCGCATCGGCCCGCTTGCCGGACACCTGCTTGCCGCTGACTTTTCGCATCGTGAGGCCGGCCATGCCGGATTCCGCGCTTTGCATCGTCCACCCCCTGTTGCCGTCTGTACGCGGCAATTTTGCTGTTAGAAGTAGCCATCATGCCAGCCAGTCTTTCTGCTGTCACGCTCGCATCGGCGGGCGGGATGGCACCGCTCCGTGCTCAGGATCAGTGGCCGGGAAATTCCATCAGCGCATGAACCTCCAGACCGGCCTCGCGCAGGCGCGCAGCGCCATGCAGATCGGGCAAGTCGATTACGAACAGCGCGTGGGTCACTTCGGCTCCGGCGCTGCGCAGGAGTTCGGCCGCGGCCAGTGCGGTGCCGCCCGTGGCGATGAGATCGTCAACGATCACCACGTTCTGCCCCGGGCTGATCGCGCCGGGATCCATCTCCAGCCGGTCGCGGCCGTATTCGAGCGCATAGTCCACCCCGAGCGTCGGCACCGGGAGCTTGCCCGGCTTGCGCACGGGAATGAAGCCCAGCCCCAGCCGGGCCGCGACCGCCGCGCCGAAAATGAAGCCGCGCGCTTCCATTCCCGCGATGGCAGCGGCGCCCGCCGCGCCAGCGCGGTCGGCGAGGTGGCTGACACTGGCGGCGAGGCCCGCGCCGTGGCCGATCAGCGTCGTAATGTCGCGGAACAGGATTCCCGGCGCCGGAAAGTCCGGAACAGTGCGCACGAGCGCCTTGAGTTCATCGGGGGTCATATGCGGAGCATCCCGGCAGATAGGGTGTTTACGCCGGCCCGGCTACGAAAAAGCCCCCCGCATCGAGGTGATGCGAGGGGCTTGTCCGGTTTGGCCATGGCTGGCGGGAAGAGCCTCAGTGGCCCTTCTTTTCAGCCCAGATGTTGCGGTAGGCCATATAGGCGAGCGCCGTGGCGAAGAGCAGGAAGCCCAGCACCGCCCAGCCCGTCTGCTTGCGCTTGTCGAGCTTGGGCTCAGCGGTCCAGATGAGGAACGCCGAGACGTCGTGCGCCATCTGGTCGACCGTGGCCTTGGTCCCGTCCGAGTAGGTGACCTGGTCATCCGAGGTCAGCGGCTGCGGCATCGCAATGTTCAGGTTCGCGAAGTACGGGTTGTAGTGCAGGCCGCTGGGAATCTTCGCCTCGGGGAACTTCTTGAGGAGTTCCGCCGGCTGTTCCTGATACCCGGTCAGCAGCGAGTAGACGTAGGCCGGACCTTCATGGCGCGCCTTGGTGATCAGCGACAGGTCGGGTGGCGTGCCCTGCCCACCGTAGGCCACCGGCGGGAAGTAGTCCGTGGCGATGCCTTCAGCGGTCTTCACCTCTCCGGTGGCCTTGTTGTAGGCCGGGATCTGGAAGCCCTTGGCGATGGCCTTCACTTCGTCGTCGTTATAGCCGATCGCCTTCAGGTCACGGAAAGCGACGTGGCTGAGCGAATGGCAGGCCGCGCACACTTCCTTGTAGACCTTGAAGCCGCGCTGCAGCTGCTGGTTGTCGAACTTGCCGAAAGCGCCATCGCTCTCGAATTCGACTTCCTTGGGGTGCTTGTGGAACACGCTTTCGACCGTCGCGGCCGGCGGCTCGGTGACATAGGCCACCGCGCCGTTGCCGAACGACCAGAGCAGGGCTGCCGAGAAGAACAGCCCGACGAGGATCGAGATGATGCGGATCATGGTTCTCTCTCTTTCGTCTGTCTGGCTCAGGCCGCCGGGGCGAGCGTGGCCGCTTCGTCCTTGCCCAGCACTGCCTCGGTGATCGAGAACGGCAGCGGATCGGGCCGTTCGATCGCGGAGACGATCGGCAGGATGATCAGGAAGTGGGCGAAGTAATAGATCGAGGCGATCTGGCTGATCATCACGTAGGGTTCCGCCGCCGGAGCGCCGCCGCAGTAGCCCAGGATCACCACGTCGATGAACAGGACCCAGAAGAACTTGCGGAAGGTCGGACGGAAGTGCCCCGAGCGGACCGGCGAACGGTCAAGCCAGGGCAGGAAGAACCACACCAGGATCGCGCTGAACATGGCGAGGACGCCCATCAGCTTGGCCGGGATGATGAAGAAGTTCGAGGTGAACGCGCGCAGGATGGCGTAGAACGGCCAGAAGTACCATTCGGGCACGATGTGCGCCGGGGTGCTCATCGGGTTCGCCGGAATGTAGTTGTCCGGGTGGCCGAGCGCGTTCGGGAAGAAGAACAGCATCGCGCAGTAGCCGATGAGGAAGACGCCGAGCCCGAAGCCGTCCTTGGCCGTGTAGTACGGATGGAACGGAACGGTATCGCTTTCGGTCTTCACTTCGACGCCGGTCGGGTTCGACGAACCGGGGATGTGCAGCGCCCAGATGTGGAGGATGACCACGCCCACGATCACGAACGGCAGCAGGAAGTGCAGCGAGAAGAAGCGGTTCAGCGCGGCATTGTCAGGCGCGAAACCGCCCAGAAGCCACTGCTGGATCGGTTCGCCGACCAGCGGGATCGCACCGAACAGGCCGGTGATGACCTTGGCGCCCCAGAACGACATCTGGCCCCACGGCAGCACGTAGCCCATGAAGGCCGTGGCCATCATCAGCAGGAAGATCACGACGCCGAGCAGCCAGATCATCTCGCGCGGGGCCTTGTACGAGCCGTAGAAGAAGCCGCGGAAGATGTGGATGTAGACGACGACGAAGAAGGCCGAGGCGCCGTTGGCGTGCGCATAGCGCATCATCCAGCCCCAGTTCACGTCGCGCATGATGTGCTCGACCGAGTCGAACGCAACGCCCTGGTTGGCCGCGTAATGCATCGCCAGGATTACCCCGGTGACGATCTGCAGCGCGAGGCAGAAGCCGGCGAGCACGCCGAAGTTCCACGCGTAGTTGAGGTTGCGCGGCACGGGATAGCCCGCACCGACAGCGTTGTAGACGAAGCGCGGCAAAGGCAGCTTTTCGTCGAGCCACTGCATCAGCGGGTGGCCAGGCTTGTATTCGTTAGCCCAGGGGAAGCTCATGGTGGACCTCAGCCGATCTTGACGACAGTGTCGGAAGTGAACGCGTACTCCGGAACCTCGAGGTTCTTGGGAGCGGGACCCTTGCGGATGCGCGCGGCGGTATCATAGGACGAACCGTGGCACGGGCAGAAATACCCGCCGAACTCACCCTTCACCTCGCCCTCGCCGGCGCCGAGCGGCACGCAGCCGAGGTGGGTGCAGACACCCATGGTGATGAGCCAGTTTTCCTTGCCAGGCTTGGTCCGGTCCTTCAGCGACTGCGGATCGCGCAGCGAGGCGACATCGACCTTTTCCGCGGCTTCCACTTCGGCCGGGGTCAGGTTGCGGACGAACACCGGCTGCTTGCGGAAGACTGCCTTGATCGCCTGGCCCGGCTGGATCGCGCTCACGTCGATCTCGGTCGAGCTGGCAGCCAGGACGTCGGCCGAAGGGGCCATCTGGCTGATCAGGGGAAGCAGCGTGACAACGCCGCCGACGCCGGCGGCACTGACCGCGGCGATATTGATGAAGTCGCGCCGACGCACGCCTTCACCATCGGGAAGAACGGCTTCAGTGCCCGCATCCTGTGACATGGTTAACCTTGCCCTGCTCTAGCGACGCACGCCGGGCAAATGCCCGCCGCGAGCCCAAAATCATTCGTCGTGCCTGCCCGGAACCCCCCGTGGCGGCGCGCTGCGCACAGCCCATTTGAGCCGTCCCGGTGCCGACTTCGCGGCCTGATAGACGCGAAACCATGCCCTGCCAACCGCATTTTTGCGGGGGGGCTTCACGGCGCCTGTTGCGGCCCCGGACCAAGCGCAATCAAGGAAATCTGCCGCCCGTAGGTGGGTTCGCCGCGATGCGTTGAGCGGCGGAAGGAGAAGAAGCGGTCTTCCTGTGCGCAGGTATCCGTCGCCAGACGCTCTACCTGGGCAAGCCCGGCAGATTCGAGCCGCCGCGCGACATAGCCTTCAAGATCGAATTGCCAGTGGCCGGATCTGCCGGCGTAAAACTGCGCCGCATTCGCCGGATCGGCGGCGAGAAACCGCGCCCAAAAGGTATCGTCGACCTCGTAGCTGGCCTGCGCGATGCACGGGCCGATCGCCGCGACGATGCGCGCGCGGCTGGCGCCGAGCGCTTCCATTGCGGCGATGGTGGCATCGGTGACGCCGCCGAGCGCCCCCTTCCACCCGGCATGGGCCGCGCCAATGACCCCGGCAGCGCGGTCGGCGAAAAGGACCGGCGCGCAATCGGCGGTGACGATCCCGAGGACGAGGCCGGGACGGTTGGTGACGAGGGCATCGGCATGGGGCCGGGCATTGTCGGCCCACGGCTCCTCCACGGGGACGCAATCGGGCGAATGAACCTGATAGACGGTGACCAACCGCGCGCCGGGGGCGACCGCGGCGACCGCGCGGCGCCGGTTCTCGGCTATCGCGGCAGGCTCGTCCTCCGCGCCGAGACCGACGTTGAGACCCGCGACCAAGCCGCCCGAAACCCCGCCGCGCCGCCCGAGGAAGCCGTGGGCGATCCCGCCGAGGGCCGGGGCACGAACCACCTCGACCGCGCCGCCAGCAGGCCCCCGCTCAGCCAAGGCTGCGGGTGACCTGTTCGAAGGTATCGCGCGAAAGCCCCGGCGCCGCCGCGATCCGCTCCAGCTGGCCGCGCATCAGCGCGGCACGGGCCGGCTCGATCCGCCGCCAGCGGCCGAGCGGGGGAACGAAGCGCGCGGCGGTCTGCGCGTTGATCGGATCAAGCGCGAGGATCAGGTCGGCGATCATCCGGTAGCCTTCGCCCGAGGGATCATGGAACGCGGCCGGATTGGCCGCAAAGGCCATGTAAAGCGAGCGGACCCGGTTGGGGTTGGCCAGCGCGAAATCGGAATGATCTGCGAGCGCCTTGACCTGGGCCAGCGCATCCGGGTGGAGCGAGCCCGCCTGCAACGAGAACCACTTGTCGATCACCAGCGCATTGCCGGCATGGCGGGCGTGGAAATCGGCCAGCTTTTCGGCGCGCGCCGGGGTGTCGAGCGCGCAGAGCACCATCAACGCGCCCTGCCGGTCGGTCATGTTGCTGGCTGCGTCATACTGCGCGGCGGCGCGGCGGGCGGCCTCCTCCGGCAGGCCCGCGGCAAGATAGACCAGCGCCTGGGCCTTGACCTTGCGCGCGCCGCGCGCGGCGGCATCCAGCGCAAACGGCACGGCGCTGGCCCGGTCATGGAGGGCGGTGAAGCGGTCGGCCAGCCGGCTGGCGAGCCAGCCCTTCAGGCCTTCGCGCTCACGGCGGATCGCGGTGGGATCGGCTGCGGCGAACTGTTCGGCAAGGTAGCCTTCGCCCGGCAGGATCAGCAGTTCGCCGCGCATCAGGTCATCGAGCCGGGTATCGTCCAGGATCGCGGCGAGCGCGGTAGCGACGGCCTGACGGCCTGCCTCGCGCGCGGCATCGTCCAGCACGCCTGTCACCGCGTCGACGAGGTGGCGCACGATCAGGCTTTGCAGCGCCTCGTACCGGGCGAACGGATCGTCATCATGCGCGGCAAGGAAAACCAGGTCTTCGGCCGGTGCCGCCCCTTCGATCGCGACCGGGGCGGAAAAGCCGCGGTTCAGCGAAAGCACGGGCGGCGCGGCATGGCCGGGAAAATCGAAGCTCGCCTCGGCCTTGTCGAGCAGGACCAAGTGTTCGCCATGATGGGCCGCGCTTGCCCGGTCGAACAGGGCGACGCGCAAGGGAATCGGCACCGGCTGCTTGTCAGGCTGCCCGGGAGTGGCCGGAACCTGCTGGGTCAGGTGGAGCGTCGCCACATCGCCTGCGTGCGTCAGCCGCGCGGTGACCTTCGGGGTACCGGCCTGCGAATACCACAGGCGGAACTGCGCGAGGTCGAGCCCGGCGCCGTCCTCGATCGCCCTGACGAAATCCTCGCAGGTCGCGGCCTCGCCGTCGTGGCGGTCGAAATAGAGGTCGGTGCCCGCCCGAAACCGCGCGGGGCCGGCCATGGTGCGCATCATGCGGATCACCTCGGCGCCCTTGTTATAGACGGTCGCGGTGTAGAAGTTCGAGATTTCCTGATAGGAATCGGGCCGGATCGGATGGGCGAGCGGGCCGGAATCCTCCGGAAACTGGGCGGCGCGCAGCACGCGCACGTCCTCGATCCGCTTGACCGGTTCGGACCCCATTGCCGCGCTGAACATCTGGTCGCGCAGCACGGTGAAGCCTTCCTTGAGCGAAAGCTGGAACCAGTCGCGGCAAGTCACGCGGTTGCCCGACCAGTTGTGGAAATATTCGTGGCCGATCACGCCTTCCACGGCGTCATAGTCGCCATCGGTCGCGGTTTCCGGATCGGCCAGCACGTAGCGGGTGTTGAAGACGTTGAGCCCCTTGTTCTCCATCGCCCCCATGTTGAAATCGGCAACGGCGACGATGTTGAACAGATCCAGATCGTATTCGCGGCCAAAGGCTTCCTCGTCCCACTTCATCGAGTTGATCAGGCTGCGCATCGCATGGTGGGTGCGGCTTTCATCGCCCGGGCGAACCCAGATGTTGAGCGCGACCCTGCGCCCGCCCATCGTGGTGAAGCTGTCCGAAGTCGCCACCAGATCGCCCGCGACCAGCGCGAACAGGTACGACGGCTTGGGCCAGGGATCGTGCCATTCGGCCCAGTGGGTGCCCCCTTCCCCTTCCCCACTGGCCGTGCAGTTGCCATTGGACAGCAGGATCGGGAACTGCGCCTTGGGTCCGCTCATCCGCACGCGGTAGATCGACAGCACGTCGGGCCGGTCGGGGTGGAAGGTGATGCGGCGGAACCCCTCTGCCTCGCACTGGGTGCAGAGCATCCCGCTGGAGGCATAGAGCCCCATCAGCTGGCTGTTGCCCGCCGGGTTGAGCGCGGTGGTGACCGATACGCGGTGTTCGTCGCCTTCAAGCTCGATCACGAGGTCGGAGCCGTCCATCGTCCAGGCATTGCTGGGCCGGCCATCGACCGTGACTTCGAGCGCAGCGATCCCGTCGCCGGCAAGGCGCAGCGGCGCGCCCGGAACATTACGGCGCACCAGGAGGTCGGAAACGACCGTGGTCGCATCAAGGCCAAGCGCAAAATCGAGCGACACCTCGGGGACAAGCCAGCCGGGCGGGGCATAGTCCTCGCGGCGTATCACCGAGGGCGCGGGCGGGACGGCAGCATCGGCGGTTTCGGGATTGGCGATGTCGGCAGGGTCGGGAGAGATATCCATGGTGCCCTTATTATCGGTTGCGGCCGGGATTGCCACCGCCGAGCGCATCGGCAATCTGGGCGCGCATGAAACGGATGTTCATCTTCGGCCTTGGCTATGCGGCAACCGCGATAGCCCGCAGCCTTGAAACGCGCGGGTGGGAAGTGGTTTCCACCGGACGCAGCGGCACGCTGTCCTTCGATGACACGGGCACGGTGCGGCTCGCGCTGGCCGATGCGGCGCACGTCCTGTCCTCGGTCCCGCCGGGAGGCGACGGGACCGATCCGGTGCTGGAACGCTATGGCGATGCGCTTGCGGGCAAGTGGCTCGGCTATCTTTCGTCCACCGGGGTCTACGGCGATACCGGCGGCGCCTGGGTGGACGAGGGCGCGCCGGTTGGCGCGGGGCGGCGCGGGGCAAGGGCCGAATGCGACGCCGCGTGGCTGGCGCGCGGGACGCGGGTGCTGCGCCTGCCGGGGATCTATGGCCCCGGCCGCTCGGCGCTGGACCGGGTGCGCGAAGGCCGGGCCCACCGCATCGCATTGGCAGGACAGGTGTTCAGCCGGGTCCATGTCGATGACATCGCCGCAGGGGTGGTTGCCGCGCTCGAGGGTCCGCCGGGGGCCTATAACCTGGCCGATGATGAACCCTGTTCGCAGAACGCGGTGATCGAGGAGGCCTGCCGCCTGCTCGGCCGCCCCGCCCCGCCGCTGCTGGCGCTGGACGAGGCCGGCCTGTCGCCGCTGGCGCGGGCCTTCTATGCCGAGAACCGGCGGGTCGCCAATGGCAGGGCCCGGCGCGTGCTGGGCTGGACGCCGGGCCATCCGGACTATCGCGCGGGGCTGCGCGCAGTGCTTGAAGCCGGGGGCTGAGGAACCGCAAGGCATTGCGGCGGATTGCGCAAGTACGCGTCGAGGGCGATAGTGGCACGCGAACGCGCAAGGAGCATGGCATGGCCGAACCCGTCGCAGAGATCGAGATCGTCCGCCTCGACCAGGGCCGCGCGGGGGAATACCACGCGCATATCGCCGGGACCGGTCCTGTAGGCCGCCTGACCTGGAGCGAGCACGAGGGGCCGGACGGCACGGTGCGCGTGGCCGAGCACACGCTGGTCCCGCGCGAACTGGAAAGCCGCGGGATCGCGCGGCGGCTGGTCGAAGCGCTGGTCGCCGATGCCCGGACGTTCGGCTTCCGGATCGAGCCGCAGTGCAGCTATGTCGCAGCCCAGTTCCGGCGCAATCCGGACTGGGCCGGGCTGAGGGCCTGATCGTGGTGCGGCTGGTCGGCATCGGCGGTTCGTTGCGCACGGGCTCCTACAACACCGGCTTGCTGCGTGCGGCGGCGCAGCTGGTGCCTGCGGGAACGACGCTTGAGGTCCACGGGATCGCGGGCGTGCCGCTCTACAACGCCGACGAGGAAGGCGCACACGGCATCCCGGAGGCCGTGGCCGTGCTCAAGGAAGCGCTGGCCGGGGCCGACGGGCTGGTGCTGGCGACGCCGGAATACAACAATGCGATTCCCGGCGTGCTCAAGAACGCGATCGACTGGATGAGCCGCCCGCCCGCCGACAGCCCGCGCGTGTTCGCCGGCAAGCCGGTGGCGCTGGTCGGCGCCTCGCCGGGGGGATTCGGGACGATCCTTGCGCAGGAGGCCTGGCTCGGCGTGCTGCGCACACTTGGCACGCGGCCCTGGTTCGGCCGGAAGATGCTGGTCTCCAAGGCGGGCGCGCTGTTCGACGCGGACGGCAACCTGACCGACGAAAAGGCGCGCGAACAGCTGCGCGATTATCTCGCGGCATTCGTGGCGGCAATCTGAACGGGAACCCTTGCGGGGGTGGAAATGGTGCTGCTGGGGAGGATTGAACTCCCGACCTCAGCCTTACCAAGGATGCGCTCTACCACTGAGCTACAGCAGCACACCATTTCCATAAGGCCCGGACAAGGCGGCAAGCGAGCCGAGCCATCCGGGCGAGGCGGCGCTATTGGCTGGGGGGGGAGGGTTTGTCAAGCGCCCGCTGGGCAACGTGGCAGACTTGCCATGGCAGGGACGAACCGGCAGGAATGCCCGCGATGGCCGGGAGCGGTGACATGACGCGCGAAGAGCGCTTGGCCGCACGGCTGCGCGAAAACCTGCGCCGCCGCAAGGAGCAGGCGCGCGCATTGGCCACCGCGCCGTCCGGCGACAGCGAAACGCCGGGGCAGTTCCCGCCCGATTCGGGCCCGCCTCTTTCCAAACAGCCCCCCAGCCGCTAGGGGCAGCGCTCTTCCAATTTGCAGGGAGCCTGCCAGAACCGTGCCGCGCCTGATCCTCGTTCGCCATGGCCAGAGCCAGTGGAACCTCGAGAACCGCTTCACCGGCTGGTGGGACGTCGACCTGACCCCGCAGGGCGAAGCCGAGGCTCGCGCCGCCGGCGCGCTGCTCGCCGAAAAGGGCTTGCTGCCGACGGTTGCCTTCACTTCGGTCCAGACCCGCGCGATCCGCACCCTGCACCTCGCGCTGGAAACGGCGGGCCGACTGTGGATCCCCGAAACCAAGGACTGGCGCCTGAACGAGCGGCACTATGGCGGGCTGACCGGGCTCGACAAGGCCGAAACCGCGGCGAAGCACGGCGACGAACAGGTCAAGATCTGGCGCCGCAGCTTCGACATTCCGCCGCCGGTTCTGGAACCGGGCGGGGCGTTCGACCTTGCCGCCGACGCGCGCTATGCCGGAATTGCGGTCCCCTCGACCGAAAGCCTCAAGGACACCATCGCCCGCGTCCTGCCCTATTACGAAGCAGTGATCGCGCCGCAGCTCAAGGCCGGCGAAACGGTGCTGGTCTCCGCCCACGGCAACTCGCTGCGCGCGCTGGTGAAGCACCTGTCGGGCATTTCGGACGCCGACATCACCGGCCTCGAGATTCCGACCGGGCAGCCGATCGTCTACGAGCTGGACGACAATCTGGCCGCGACCGAGCGGTACTACCTGTCGGAGCGCTGAGATGAGCGGAGCGCCTGTTGCCCCCCGTGTTGCCATTGTCATGGGCAGCCAGTCCGACTGGGCGACAATGAAGGGCGCGGCCGACGTGCTCGAAAAACTGGGCGTGGCAGCGGATGTCCGCATCGTCTCGGCCCACCGCACGCCCGAGCGATTGTTCGACTTTGCCAAGGGCGCGGCCGATGAAGGCTTCAAGGTGATCATCGCCGGGGCCGGCGGCGCGGCGCACCTGCCGGGCATGGTCGCCAGCCTCACGCACCTGCCGGTGCTGGGCGTGCCGGTACAGTCCAGGGCGCTGTCCGGGCAGGACAGCCTGCTGTCGATCGTGCAGATGCCGGCCGGCATCCCGGTCGGCACGCTTGCCATCGGCGAGGCCGGTGCGGTCAACGCCGGGCTGCTCGCCGCCGCGATCCTCGCGACGAACGACGAGGGCCTGACCGGGCGGCTCAAGGCTTTCCGCGCAGCGCAGAGCGCGGGCGTGGCAGAGAGGCCTGCCTGACGCGATGATCCCTCCGGGCGAAACGATCGGCATTCTTGGCGGCGGCCAGCTTGGCCGGATGATCGCGATGGCCGCGGCACAGCTGGGCTATCGCTGCCATGTCTATGCCCCCGAAGCCGATTCGATCGCGGCCGAGGTCTGCGGCGGCTTCACCAATGCGGCGTGGGACGATGCGGCGGCGCTGGCGCGCTTTGCCGCCGACTGCGCGGTGATCACCTATGAATTCGAGAACGTGCCGGTCGCCCCGCTGGCCGCGCTCGGCGGCACGCCGCTGCTGCCGGGTGCCCGTGCGCTCGAAGTGGCGCAGGACCGGCTGACCGAGAAGACCTTCGTGTCCGCGCTCGGCGGCACCCCTGCCCCGTTCATGGCGGTGGACGACAAGGACAGCCTGCTTGCCGCGATCCACGCGATCGGTGCGCCGGGCATCCTCAAGACCCGGCGCGACGGCTATGACGGCAAGGGCCAGTGGCGGATCGGATCGGAGGCCGAGGCACTGGCGCTCGACCTGCCCGCCGGCACCCCGCTGATCTACGAAGGCTTCGTGGAGTTTGCAGCCGAATTCTCGGTGATCCTGTGCCGGGGCGGCGATGGCGACATCCGCTTCTGGGACACGCCGCAGAACGTCCACGAGGACGGCATCCTTGCCCGTTCGACCGTGCCGGGATCGGCGCTGGTGACCGGCGAAGTCGCCGCAGCACGGGCGCTTGCCGGCAAGATCGCCGAAGCGCTGGACTATGTCGGCGTGCTGACCTGCGAATTCTTCGCTGCCGCCGATGGTCCGGTGTTCAACGAAATGGCGCCGCGCGTCCACAACTCTGGCCACTGGACGATCGAGGGCGCGATCACCAGCCAGTTCGAGAACCATGTCCGCGCGATCTGCGGGCTGCCGCTGGGCGATACCCGGCTTGCGGCGAAGGGCGTGGTGATGGACAACCTGATCGGCGATGCCGCGCACGACTGGCCGGCGATCCTGTCGGACCCGGCCAACCACCTCCACCTCTACGGCAAGGCGGCGGCGCGGCCCGGGCGCAAGATGGGCCACGTCACGCGGCTCATCCTGGAGTGATGGCGCAAGCGCTGTTCCTCATCGTGGCGGCGGCGCGCGGCGGGGTGATCGGCGTCGATGGCCGCCTGCCCTGGCACATTCCGGCCGACCTCAAGCGGTTCAAGGCGCTGACCATGGGCAAGCCGATGGTGATGGGCCGCAAGACCTTCGAATCGCTTCCCGGCTTGCTTCCCGGCCGCCGCCACATCGTGCTGACCCGCGCGCCTGCGTGGCGGGCCGAGGGCGCCGAAGTCGTCCATGACCTTGACGCCGCGCTGGCGCTGGCCGGGGCGGGCGAGGTCGCGGTGATCGGCGGAGCGGAGATCTTCGCGCTGGCCGTGCCCCGCGCCGGGCGGATCGAACTGACCGAAGTCCACGCCGACATTCCGGGCGACACCGTGCTCGCCCCGTTCGGCCCCGGCTGGCGCGAAACCGCGCGCGAGAGCCATGGCCCTGCGGGCGATGCGCCGGGCTTTGCTTTCGTCACGCTCCTGCGCGACCTATAGGCAGCGGCCATGACGATACCGCGCCTCGACAGCCGCGTCCCCATGCCCGAGGCCCTGCGCGGGGCCATCGTCGCGCTGGGCAACTTCGACGGGTTTCACCTGGGCCACCAGGCCGTGGTGGGCGAAGCGGTCCGCTGGGCCCACGGCGAGGGCCGGCCGGCGATCGTCGCCACCTTCGATCCGCACCCCCGGCGCTTCTTCGTGCCCGATTCGCCGTGGCTGCGCCTGACCACGCTTGACCAGCGCCGCGACCTGTTCGCGCAGGCCGGCGCCGATGCGATGATGGTGATCGCCTTCGACGCCGATGTCGCGCGGATGACCGGGCCGGACTGGATCGAGCAGGTGCTGCACCGGCAGTTCGGGGTTGCCGGGGTTGTGACGGGCGAGGACTTCACCTTCGGCGCACAGCGCAGCGGATCGACCGCCGCGCTGGCCGAGATCGGCGCACGCTTCGGCATCGGCGCGCGAACCGTAGGCGCAGTGATGGACGGGGACGAGATCGTATCGTCCACCCGCATCCGCACCGCGCTGCAGGACGGCGACTGCCCGGCCGCGACCCGCCTGCTGTCGCGCCCGTTCACGATCCGGGGCGTGGTCGAGCATGGCGACAAGCGCGGCCGCGCCATCGGCTTTCCCACGGCGAACCTGCCGATGGGGCATTACCTGCGCCCGCGCTACGGCATCTATGCGGTGAAGGGGCGGCTGCCCGGCGGCGTGGTCGTGGACGGCGCGGCGAACCTTGGCGTGCGGCCGACCTTCGATCCGCCCAAGGAACTGCTCGAGCCGCACTTCTTCGACTTCTCCGGCGACCTCTATGGCCAGGAGATCGAGGTCGAGTTCCACCATTACCTGCGCCCCGAGGCGAAGTTCACCAGCCTTGACGACCTGATCGCGCAGATGGGGCGCGACTGCGCGCGGGCGCGGGACCTGCTGGCGTGAGCCGGGGCCTCAGGGCGGCGGGGTTCGTCCTTGCGCTGGCCTTCCTCGTGCTCACCTTCGTCAACGCGAGCTGGCTGGCCGAGCCGCCGCGCGGCTATGTGAAGGTCACGGCGCTGAAGGGCGCGCACCAGCAAGGCGCCGGCCCCTGCCCCGCCGCGGCGATGGAGCCGCCGCTGCACGACTACCTCGAGAACACCCTGAGCGGGATGGTCCACGCCGGCCAGCTGGGCGCGCAGATGGTCGGGGTGGAGCTGCAACAGGCGCGCGACGGGCACCTGGTGGCCTTCGCCGACGAGCCGCTGGAGTGCCGGACCAATGGGCGGGGCTTGTTGAGCAAGTACACCCTGAAGGAGGTCAAGGCGCTCGACGCAGGGTACGGATATACCTCTGATAATAAAAGATCTTTCCCGTTCCGCGGGCGGGCCGTCGGGGCGATCCCTTCCGCGGAGGAAGTGCTGCAGGCCTTGCCCGACAAGCCGCTGCTGTTCGACCTGCCCAAGGACACCCGCGCCGCCTTGCAGCTGGTGGCGACGATCCGGGCGATGGGCCGTGATCCCGCCGCGATCGGCGACGGCTTTCGCGGGGCGGGAGTGGACCTTGCCCCGATCCGCGCGGCCTTTCCGGGCGCGTGGACCTGGGACCGCGCGGGGGCCGAGGCGTGCACTTCGGCCTATCGCTGGCAGGGCTGGCTGGGGCTGACCCCCGAGGCCTGCCGGAACGGGACGCTGGTGGTGCCGCTGAGCGGGCGCTGGGCCTTTGCCGGCTGGCCGGACCGGCTGCAGGCGCGGATGAAGGCAGTGGGCGCGCGGGTGGTGGTGGAAGCCCAGCCCGGCAAGGGCCTCGACCTGCCCGAACAGCTGGGCGAGGTGCCGGCGAGCTTCACCGGCCATGTGCTGGCCGAGGACATCTGGACGATCGGCCCGGCGCTGCGCCCGGCCTACAACCACCGCACGCCGCGCGAGGAGCAGGAACTGGCCGCCGCGCTGGAGGCCCGCCGCGCGAAACGGTAAGCCGGGTTTGCAGGAATCCGTGCGGGCGGCTAAGGCCCGCCGATCATGACCGAGCAACGCGACTACCGCAGCACCGTCTTCCTGCCGAAGACCGATTTCCCGATGAAGGCGGGCCTCCCCCAGAAGGAGCCGGGCATCCTGGCGCGCTGGCAGGCCGAGGGGCTGTACGAACGGCTGCGCGAGAGCCGCGCGGGCGCGGAAAAGTTCATCCTCCACGATGGCCCGCCCTATGCCAACGGCGACATCCACGTTGGCCATGCGCTCAACCATATCCTGAAAGACATGGTGGTGCGCACCCAGAGCCTGCTCGGCAAGGACGCGCCCTATGTTCCGGGGTGGGACTGCCACGGCCTGCCGATCGAGTGGAAGGTCGAGGAACAGTACCGCAAGAAGAAGCTCAACAAGGATGAGGTCGATCCCGTAGAGTTCCGCGCCGAGTGCCGCGCCTATGCGCAAAAGTGGGTCGATACCCAGCGCGAGCAGCTGAAGCGGCTGGGCGTCAATGCCGACTGGGACCATCCCTACCTGACGATGGACTTCCAGGCGGAAGCGACCATCGTGGGCGAACTGCTGAAATTTGCCGAATCCGGCCAGCTCTATCGCGGCGCCAAGCCGGTGATGTGGAGCCCGGTGGAAAAGACCGCGCTGGCCGAGGCCGAGGTCGAATACGAGGACATCGTCTCGACGCAGGTGGACGTCGCGTTCGAGATCACGGAATCACCGATTCCGCAACTGGTCGGTGCCCATGCGGTGATCTGGACGACGACGCCGTGGACGATTCCGACCAATCAGGCTTTGGCCTATGGGCCTGAGGTTGAGTATGTTCTGGTCGATTACGTCGAACCTCGCATGGCC
>Ga0228701_1001520_pt1 | contig 15562 bp, 35 predicted proteins | sample McNCre117_Aug_MG_2_FD_178017 | JGI IMG/M metagenome (GOLD analysis project Ga0228701, IMG submission 178017) | Freshwater microbial communities from McNutts Creek, Athens, Georgia, United States - 11-17_Aug_MG | ecosystem: Environmental > Aquatic > Freshwater > Creek | place: USA: Georgia...
TGAATATCTGTATTTTATTATGATATATTTTACAAGCCGCTGAACGTGTAGGATCGAAGTTATAACCGACATTTGAACCAGTAGAATGATAACCATAATTATTGCCAGCACCAAAATCGTATATGTGACCAAATACCTTATTATTGTTTGCATTTCCGGGAATGGTTATAGTCTTAGAATAGTTAGTATTTCTTGATGCAAAATCTTTTACATCATCAATAGAATAATTTAAATCTGCTCCAATGTCAGAAAATAAATCAAGCCTTTGCCCTTCAACATATATCTCTGTAATCATCTATCTAAATTGAGCGTAAGTAGTTTTGCCTAAATCAAATGTCAATTCAAAATTGAACATCTTATCCGAGTTATAATTCTTTTCTTCCCAGTTTTGAGTTTGGAAAGTGATTGGATAATAATCGCCATTGATGCAATAATAAACCTCATTACTTGCAAGCATTTCAGCACCCCAATTATAATCAGTAACGGATAAGTAGTCAGAAACAATTTTATATGATTGGTCAATGCTTGTAGCAAAGTTTGTCATACCACCATAATATCGATTATACGAATCTTTATAACTCATTGATCCACCACTTCGAACATAATCAACAGAATCATAATTCTTGTGATTGAATTTCTTCATATTTCTTGACAATAATCTTGAAGCAAAAGTATCATAACCACCAAAAGCATTTTGAAAAGCTAAATAAACTGGAGTAAATCTTGGTGCGCAAGTCTGCATTAGTTTGATTGTATCGCTTCCAATTGTTACCGAATAGGCAAATGTACTATCAGTAATAAAAGAACTTCCTAAATAGCCATTAATCGCAGTAGGAGAAAGGTCTAATAGCAAAGATTGCCCTGTTGATATTCCAGAACCTGTTGAAGATGAGCCATTATTTGTTCCATCCTCATTTAATTTTTGAATGGTTGCCGTTACATTAGCTGCATCAGCATTAAAATAAGAGATAAAAAACTTCTCGCCACTCATTACTTTTGCTTGTGTTTTATCTCTTGTTGTCAAAAATTTATTGGCAAATGTAGATAAGCTTGTTCGATATGGATTTAAGATGTATTGCCAAGCCGAATAATTACCAGAAGTTAAATTTGTGTAAGTAGTTCCACCATATTCTTCTCCGAAATTAACCGTGTAGTCAATGTGTAATCCATCAGATGCGCCTTGGAGCAATCCACTTCCGTTTGGGATAAATGTGCTACTAAAGTAGTTTCGGATAATGGGAGCTGTATCGAATACTCCGTAACCTCCTGAATCTGGGAATATTTTAATTGTGGCGATTGTGATGCCACCAACTGATAAATCAAATACATATTTGAAAGACGATTGAGTTGAATTAGTTGAAGAGCATACAATCCACATCGAATCTGATGCTGATGAATATGCTCCCGGGCTACTTGTTATTGTTATTGCCATTGAATTCTTGAATAATGCTAATTATAAAATCTTTACCTAAAGCTGCTCCAACTTTTTGAGCAAATGCTTCATTATATACTAAATCAATATTATCATCTATAAAACCAATTCTTGCAATTCCTTTCTTTTTAATATTAATAGCAGTCGCTATTGCTAAAGGTTTAATTACAAAAAATTGACTTTTAGCAGCTTGGGATATACTTCTTCTTTTTCTTTGTAAAGCACTTAAATTCTTTCTTTGGTCTTCATTCTTAACATAATTTTTATGTCTTAAATACCATTTCATTATTGCTTGAATCATTTTATTCGAAACATTTAATGACTGGAATTTATATTCAGAATTTGGCCTATTAGACTTTACTCCTTTTACTCCTTTATTTTGAAAATCATAATAGTTAATAGCTGGATTACCATCTTCATAACCTATCTGAATTCCAAATTTGCTATTATCATTAGAAATATTAGTGATTACTAAATCATCTAAATTGCCTGTATCAATTTTATTCTTTTGTTTTAATCTTTTTTTTGCTAATGTGATAAACATTTTAGCAGATTCAATAAAAATTTCTTCAACATTAGTTAGTTGAAGGTCGAACTTTCCTCGTTCAACTCCTAAACCAAATAAAGCAGAATCGGTTTTACTTTTATTAACGCTTGCCATTTATCTTATTAATTTCATTTGTATCATAAGCACTTTTAGCTTTTAAATAACTCAAATCGTTTAAAGCCTGTATAGTTGGTAAATCATATACTTCTTTAAGTTTTATTTTTTCATGTTCGGCAATGATGGTAGCTTGGAAAATCCATCCAAAACGCTGCATAAAATTGCTATGGATTTCTCTTCCTCCGTTTTCGTTCTCGCTTTCTGCTTCATTTTCTGTTTCAAATAATCCGATAAATTGTTTATCGATTGAATGTATATTTGACAAAAAAAAACAACTGATCCATAAACTGATTCATAGGATGCTTCTAATAAATCATTTGCATATTCTTCATGTTTACTTGCATCATATTTATCTTCTTTCCATCCTAACCAAGTTTTTTGCATTGGAATAACCATTGATGCTGCAATTTTATGTACATTATTTACCACATCATTCCCAAAGAACTTTGTTTCCATATACCTTGCATAAGGCATATTGCGAATGTCATAGATGCATTTATATTTTTTACCATTAACTTTTATATATTTAACTGGTTTTGCATCTGGTTGGCTATCGGTAATAAATGTAATTTCTTTTAATTGTTCAGTTAATTCTTTTAAACTTAAAGAATCAATTTGGCTTTCTGTTCTATTTGTCAGAACGGATAAGGTCTTTACTGCAATATCTAATTCAGTATCGCCTTCTTTTTTTGTTAATACTTTGGCTAATTGTTGCCATTGCCAAACGCTTACATTACTCCAATTCATATTTATAAATAGCTAAAATTAGGCAAAACTATATCGGCCACTTCCAGACTTAAAATCAAACTTGCGCCAAGCTAATGCCAATGCGCAAACGCAGTCATCGTGAAAGCCAGATGGAGCAGAATACTTTACTCCATGCGAACTATATTGGTACTCAAATATCTCAAGTTCCTCTCGAATCATTCCATCTGGATAATGAATCTTTTCTTGATGAATCGCTACTTGCAATCCAAGCATTATTTCTTGCTTGCTTTGACTTGTAAATTTAAAACCCTCGATATCTAATCCATCTCGTTGTAATTGTTCAACTATAGGATCGCCAACTCCTGTAGCATCCACCAACATCTGTGCTTTAGGTAAATTACGGATTTTATTTTGAGTGCTTGACCAATCTGCTTGAAATCGTTCAAAATAAGCTACATTCCCAGCGTTATCCAAGCCTATTATTACTGTCCAGTCATTATATTTAGCCAAGTCAATTCCGTAGCATTTAATAGGATTTAACGACATACTCGAAACGCATTTAGCAATCGCTTGACTGCCAAATGGATTAGCAGAGTTCTCAGCTGGATTAGCCATATACTCTTGTTCGAATACTACATTCGGTAGTTCTGCTTTCGCTGCATCAATCTCTGAATCTAAGATATGAGGATTGTCGTAACTTGTATATTTAAAACTTTCCCATTCAGCCTCATTTTCTAAACCTTTAAGGTAAAGAGAATAAAAGAAATTTTTACCTTTAGGTGTAGAAAGGAATATAGCTTTACCTTGATAATCGGTAAGCGTTGGTCGAATTGAGTTCTGCCACCCATCCTCTAAATTTGGAATGAATGAAGCTTCATCAATGATTGCATAGTGAAACTTTAAACCACGCAAGTTATCAAGTCTTTCTCCGGTAAAGAATCTGATTGTGCCTCCGCTAATTAGCTTAAATGTTAAGTCCGATCTATTAGGAGTTGCTACACTACTTGGGAGCAATCGTGCAAGCTCATCAAAGAATACTTTTGCAAGCTGATAAGTAGGAGTGATATACGCTACTCTCCCTCCTTTCATCGCTTCGATGCAAGTAATTACTTGGCAGATAAGAGATTTACCCCATCTTCTACCAGACATTAACACTTTAAATCTTGCCTTAGAATTTAAAACTTTGGCTTGATTAGTGTGCGGTTTCGGAAGTGTTATTTTCGTCTGCAAAGCTTATGATTACTTCTTGTTTCTCTTCATTCTTTGCTCTATCTGTCCACCCTAATAGATTCTTAGCGTAGAAGATACCTTTACCCTCATTAGCTACTACATCAGCAGCTAATGCCCTAAACATCTCATCAATCTCTTTGACTGCCTCGTGGCAAGGATGCTCAGAATTTTTCATAATATTATAATACCATTGGCGATTATAGAACTCAAAGTTCTGTCTTGGTAGCCAAATCAAAAGGAAATAATTGATAGTAGGTAAATGTCTTTCTTTTATCTCTTTAACCCCCGAAGCAGTTGCAACTTCTTTCGTATTATTAAGACAATAATCAATGTAAGCATTTGCCCATTCCATTAATCGTTCAACATCAATATTCTTTATAGGTCTGCCAGTTTTCATTTCTTAAATAATAAGCTCCATTCAGTTGGAATAGTTAATTTTTGATAAACGCTATATCCATATTCAGCAAAGAAAGCAATCCATTCTTCTTCTGATTTTATATTAATATGCCCCCACCATTCATCAAATTCTTTTGTAGTTCTATGTGGAGTAGAACTCAAATAAAAATATTGAGCTTCAATACTTTCCAAATATTCATTGATTTGCTCATCTGTAAGATGTTCAAGTACCTCAATGCTTACAATCATTTGGCAATGACTTGGATAACCTTTTAAATCGTGTAATTCAATGCCTCTTGACTTTGCAAAATTACGATGATAAGTATTAGGTTCAATTCCGTAGTAATCGCATCCTTTGTGAATTAAGCATTCGCCAAGCGTTCCCATTCCAGCACCTATCTCAATCACATTCCTTGCATAGTTCTTGATTATATTAGCAACAGAATCCATAAGCAAAAAATACTCAGGATTCTCTGGAGTAACTCCTATGCTTAATTCATAATCAAAAAACTCCTTTTCAGTTGCACTCAAAATTTAATTCCTTTAGTGTCTGTGTTATTATTGATTAAATCAATCTCTTGTTGGTTATTATCGTAATGAGTTCCAATATTTAACCGCTTGATTGTTTCCCATTTCATTTTACCATCAGTAAAATAAATTCTTGAATGTCGAATACCTAACTCATCTGCAATCTTATATACCTCTTCGCTTGCAGAATGTTGTCTGCGAGTAATTATATAAACAGTCTTGCCTTCACTTATTTTTTGTTTAGCTAATGCTTGACCTCTATCGGTACTTAAAGTGTCATCAAAGTCGAAAGAAACCTTATTACTATCTGCGCTATATTCTCCACTTGCAAGTATAGCTTTCCAGACTTCTGTTGCTTTCGTTTCAGTATCATAAATACATTGACCATTCCCTATTCTCCATTTTCCATTGGAACACTTTATAACCGGCATATTATTGGATTAATCTATTATAAATAGCATTTCTGGACTCATTAATTTTGAAGATGTCATAATGTTCTCGTACATAATCGCCATTTCTTTGCCCATAATCTTCTCTCATTTGCTTACTGAATGCCATTTGTTTAATATCTTGCGCCCAATCTTCTACTTGGAATATCGTTGGAATATCAGCGTATGGATCACGATTGTAAGTCAATATTGGAATTCGTTTTGCTCCAGCTTCCAATGCTTTCAGATTTGACTTCATTCGATTGAATTTATTGTCAAGCAAAGGAACTATGAGCATATCTGCCTCATTGTAGAAATTCATATATAATTCTACATTTAATGAATGTAGAATCTCGTGATTAAGTTTCTTCTCAGCAGTATAAATATCAGCCATTTGTTGCCAATGCCATTTGTTAAAATCATTCCATCCGCAAAGAATCATTTTCGTTGAATCCCTAAACGATTTAGACTTAGCAAGCTCACGCATTGGATTCTTTAATTGCTTAATATCAGGGAAGTGAGTAATACTTCCGGTATGAATTATATTGATTGTTTCGTGCGGAATCTTAACTTCGGTAAATTGATCCTTGTCAAATGGCAACCCATTAGGCAATATCTCGCATTTCTTATTAATCTTAATAATCTCTGCCCATAATCTCGAATGAGTACAAGTAACTAAATCTGCATTCTTAATATAGTTCTTGATTACCGAAGCTATCCGATAAGTTCTGTATCCTTTGCTTGATAAATGCTGGTCAAATAATTCCCAATAATCATCAATATCTACAACTAATTTGAATCCGTGCTTTGCTTTTAAGGCAAGCAAGTCATTTAAAGCGTAGTTTTCAATAAATCTATTTACTACAACTAAGTTAATATTCTTTTCTATTAGTAATTCTTCGGTAAATACATCCGTAATTAGGCAGTATTCCTTTGCCATAATAGACAATGGCATTGCTAATCTGTGATATGTTACTCCAGAATATCTTGAACCTAATGCTAAGATTCTAAGTTTGCTTTGGTTTTCTTCCACGTTTTGGTAATTCAGTTGGTTGTTCGGTAGGTTTATCAGCTAATTGCTTTTTTTGAATGTATTTAAATCCCTCATAATGTGCACCTAATCGTTTAAGCATATCATAAACACAAGCACCACACCACGCATTCAATACAAATCTTGAATCTAAATTGCGTTGATAAATACGTTGGAATTCATCCAATACATCAAATTGGATATTTCGAGTATATCCTAATTTAACTGCTTCAAATTCAATTATATGAGCTTCAATAAAATCAATATCCTGTTGTGTCATAATTTAATCATTAATCTATATCCAATCATTCCTAATACTCCCGAACCAAACATTGCAAGAACAAAATTTACAATCCATTCTGGCATAAAGAATAAAACAAATGCAGTCCACGCAGATAAGCAAGGAATACAATTAAATGGCTTTGTATCCACATAGAATGTTTTATTCAATCCATTCAATACAAAGAAAATAGCAAAGCAAGCGGAGGCTAAAATTATCATAATTTATATAATTCTTCTTGAACTAATGACCAATAAATCTTATCATCAATTTTTAGTTTTTGATCCACAATCAATTGACAAATCCAAAGCGAAAGTTCTTTTGACAATGAATGATTACCAGTAAAATACAACGAATTGTTTAATATTGACTTGGCTCTTTCTTCTGGCTTTAAGTTATCACTCATCTCGTATTTTCTTTTTAATTATTTGAATTGTTTTAACGATTGATTGATATGGTATTTTGGTTTGCCTTGAAATTTCTGTTTGATTAAAACCTAAATCAATGTAAGTATTAAGCATTTCATTTTCATACCAAGATAACAATTTTCGATTCTCATCTATTTTATTAAATAGCATTTCTTTGTAATCGTGATTTGAATTAGAAGTATCGCTTAAATTTTCTATTCCATCAAGTGATTCCCATTTCATTCTAAAGTTCCTAAAGAATGGTTGGTTTAATGATGTTGAATAAATCATATTAAGCATACATCTGACAAGCCAATACTTTAAACCAGGTAGTCCATTATTATTATAAATCGAAAAGAACTTCTCATCTGAAATTGAACAAAGTGAAATAAACATCTCTTGTTTAAGTTCTTCTCTGATTGAAGCTGGTTGCATCTTATTCAAAGCTGAAGTGATCTCTTTGCTTTGATATAGCTTTGCAATCAATTCATTTCTAAGCGAAGCATTCATAGTTTCTTTTTCTCTTGAAAGATAAGGTAGGTCATATAAGCGATAAAAGCTACCTCGATAATTCCTACCAAGATAGCTTCTATTATTAGCCGTTTATCCTCTGAATTTAGATAGCTCATAATTAATGTACCAAAAAGCTTTTTCTAAATCTTGCTTTTTATTCCCTTTCTTATCTGCTCGCAAGATATACTTAATTGCGTTCCCAAGTTCAAAGTTTAAGTCGTAGTCGTTAATGATGTCAATAACTTCAAATCGCTTACCTTGATAATGTTCGGGATGGTCAACTAACTCTTTCATAATCACAAGTTTAGAATAATTATTTAAAAATCCAAGCTTTCAACTCCATAACTTTTTAAAAGTATGTTTAGCTGAGTATTTAATCCTTCGTGTTTAACCGAATCCATTTCAGCCATTGCGATACCGAGCCTAAAAAATTTTAGCATTATATCGCCAGCTTCTATGTGCTGAGATACAGCCTCCTCGCTTGCATCCATTGAGTAAAGCTTATCTGTTATGCTTTCAAGTTCCTGAAGAACTGCCTTGCTTTTGTACTTTAAACTTTGGCGATTGAATACCGTTCTACGGAAGTCATTGTCGATATGATCTATTAACGCATTGGTTAATCCAGCGTAAATAATAATAGTTTCTTTGTCTGATAGTTTCATTTGATATGGTCTTTAATAATTTTGGTTTGTAAAAAATTTAACTTCTGGTTATATCCTTCAAGATGCAATATCCTTTCTTTCTTTACCTCTAAGCACTTATGCAAATCAAGAATAATTATGCCTCCTCCAAGATTGATATTAAACTTGTTTGGTTTTGTTAATTGCTCATCTATCCAATATAGGGCTTGTTGGTAATTCGATGGTAAGAGTTTCTCTAAACTTGTCATGTTGTTGCTTATTTATTTTGACATAACCTCTACCTTTTAAAAATGCTTCGATGCGATCCGTGTCTGCTCCGAGTAACCATCGCTTCTTTCCCTCTTGTGAATAATGGTCGTGAAATAGTTTGTCGTAATCAATTTCAACATAAATGGTCTTATCTGCTGACCGGTAGTAATGCTTTCTTTGCTTTTTCATTGCTTTCTTGGTAGATATTGTTCTTCTAATACTTTTTTAACTTCTTGCCAATAAATAATATCTTTGTCAAAAGAATCTATTATTAAATTTACTACATCTAATGCAGCAGCCTTTCCTACAACTGAATAAACATGAGGATAAAGTAAATCTACTAACTCTTTTGCTTTTTCTTTTGGTGCCATATTGATAAAAAATGATTATTCAAGTTCGTAAATAAACAACTCAACTCTTGGATTCAATTTATCTATTTCTTTTGTCATTTGCAACTGCCAGCAATTTCTATCGTTTTTTACAACTGAATTAGATTGCAAACAATCAAGAATAACTTTTGCAGCATTATCTAAATCTGACCTATTAGACTGAAAGAAAATTCTCATTGAAACTCCAAACTTATTTTCATAAGCTATTCCAGTAATTTTGTATTCCTTAGCAACTTGCCAAGCAAATGCCTCCTCGTACTCCTTTAACTCTTTTGATTTAAACAAGCGATTATTAGCTATGCGATAGCCATTGCTCTTACTTGGAACTTGTCCTTTGATTGTTAGTAACATTGCTAAATATGGTCTTTTAAAGTGATTAATCTTGCAGTTCCTTTTGCTACATTCCGAAGATATCTATGCTTATCAGCTGGGTGCATCACATAAAATCCTCTTGAAGTAATTTGTATGCTTGACTTCCTATTGCATTTATCGCAAGAATAATGAATCCTATCTTTCAATGGAAAAGCTTTAAACATATCTTGAACTCCTTGCAAGTCGTTATCGTAATTGCACCAGTAACAAGTTAAGTAATTATCGTGTCTTAGATTCCAATGATTACGATATTCTTTGCGAAGCTTACCTTGTCGCTTGAGTTTCTCTCTTGCATTATCTCGCTTCTTTATTTCAGTAATGTCGTATATCTTAAAGAAATTAGAAAGCTTTTTAAACGCTAATAATTGCTTGCAATCGCATCGTAAGTTTATAGACTTAGCATTTCCCGATCTATTAAATCGTTCAATCAAATTATCATTGGCATAATCGTAATTACAATTAGGGCAATGCAACTCGTTTTGTGTTAATGTTTCTGCTCTATTTGCCATAAGTTTCGTTGTAGTATTCTTCTGCATTATCATAAAATAATACTTCATGATTAAAATATCCAGCATCAAAAGCATTTTCTATCTGCTCTTTGTGCATTTGTTTGGCTTGTTTGAAAGATTCTTCATACATATTTCTTAATTGTTCGGAATCAAAACTAACAATACCCAATAGGTGTATGTATAGTTTATCTACTGCCGTTTGTTTATTTGCCATTGTCTTGTTGTTTAATTTGTTCTTTTCTTATTAATAATAAATCATTAAATTTCACAGCATGTTTCCAGTAAATTTTACTTTTGGGAGAACGAAGAATGACTTCATTTCTATCTAAATCAATTGACATACATTTACCTACAACAGCTTTTGAGCTACTCCAAGAAACATGATATAACATTCCAATAACAGGAATAGAAGACAATTGTATATATTTACGCTTCACTGTCTTGTTTTTTTTTCTTAGTACCATAGGTTTCTTCGTAGTATTTTTCTGATGTATAATAAGCATTTAATTCGTACAACTCTCCAATACATCCATCAGTAAAAGCATCTTTTATCTGCTCTTTCTCCATTTGTTTGGCTTGTTCTTTGATAACAAAAATTGCTATTTGATTACCACTTGGTATCAATTTCTCTAGTTGCTCTATTGCAAAATCTACTGCCGTTTGTTTATTTACCATTGTCTTGTTGTTTAGCAATCTCCAAAAGTTTATCAATGCAAGCATTCTCTGCTTCTTCGTAGGTAAGACTTCCTAAAATGGACTTATCTTCAGCAATGTAAATATCATCTGTTAGCTTAAAAATTACCCATTTCCATCGATAACCACTTTTATCAGATGCTATAATTTCAATATCTCTAATAATAATTAAAAATTCATACCTCTCCCTAAACCATCTAAATACTTGTTGTTTAAGTGGTGCTGAAACAAATAACGGGAAACCCTCGTGACTGCTCCAATTGTTTAATCCAATACAGGTTCTTAGTTCTTTTTCATTATCAAAATAACAAAAACACATATCGTCAAACCCTAATTCCTTTAAGGCTAATGCTTGCTCGTAGGTGACAAATTCATTTCCCATTGTATTTTAAGTTTGGTAAATACTGCGGATTAAATACCCCTGTATGTGGTTGATAATTAATCGAATAAGACTTTGTAAGTTTTTCTACACTGATCGGTTTTGGTGGCTCATGAACCTCACAAGATGTACATAATATTGTACATATAAATATTAGTTTTTGCATTTGTGATTCAATTTAAAAGTATCAGTTCTGTTTCCGTAAACATAATAAGTAGAATCAAAGTCATCATGGAAGTCTTCTTCTACCAGTTTCAAATATACTCTTTTCTTCGGTGCATTACTTTTTTCTATTGTATATAAACTTAACAATGCAAGTATTCCAATTACGATTAATATTAGCTTTCTCATTTTAAAATAATGTTAGTTGAAATTTATGTTCCTCTTTATATCTTAATTTTTCTATTGGTAATAATAGTTCTTCATATCCAGAAATTGATTCTCCAATATACTTATGGCAATAGTGAATACTTTTTCTAAGTTTGTTATATTTGTTATTTGGATCAACTTTGTCATTTCTTATTTTACCATTGTGTCCAGTTCCTATCCAATTATTTGATTTGTTTCTGTATTCTCCTAATGCTGGATTGCTTGTTTTTGTATAATAGTTACAATTAATGCTTTTTGAAATTGCTCCACTAAATTCTGAAATTTTACTTCCTAATCCCATACCTTGATAATCTGGTAATACAACTATTCGGCTTTCTCTGTAACTTCTAAAACAATCTGTCTTTCCTACTTGTATTCCTAAAACATTTATGGCAATAGGTTTATTGTTTAATTCAAATAATAAAAAAATATAAGCTTCATTTACTTCTTCTGTTAAATAGTGATGCTTTTTAAACAAGTCCCAAATTTTAGGTTTGCATCTATAAACTGATAATTCAATACTTGGCTTTCCTTGCCTAAGCCATTCGCCTTTTTCAAGTGCGCCTCCTTTTTCTGGTGATAAAACATAATCAGGCATTAGCCAATCAAATATATCATAATGGCAAGAAGCAAAAATTACTTTCTTATTATTTCTCCTAATGTATTTTTGAATAGCAAAACTCATTGATTTGGCTACATCTCTATTAACAACAGAAGTAAATTCATCTATTAAAATTATTTCTCCATCTTTTGCTTTACTAATTAGGTAGGCAATAGTTGCTCTATATTGCTCTCCATTTGATAAAGTTTCAAATGGTCTTAGCCAAGTAGGAACAGATGATAATCCAACAGAAGTAAGTAAATGAGTAGCATCTTTTGGATCTAACCAATCAAAATTTGAAATCAAAGTAATGTCTTTCTTAAATTCTGGATATTTAATTTCTCCTAAATTATTTAAAATAGAAGTTTTACCACTTCCACTTCCACCAAAAATTACAATTATATTCCAATCAAATTCGTTTAAATTATCTAATTGATAATTGATTTTAACAGATGTAAATTCCTTGTTTTGAATATCATACGAATCATATATATAATTAGTATATTGATCATTTATAATATTCGATTTATGATTAATTTCTTTCATTATTCGATAGGTTTAATATTCCCAGCTTTATCTAATCTTACATCGAAGTCTGCCAAGTTCTGAATAAATTTTTTATAACCTTGCACCTTAGCCAAATTTACATCGCCATTGCACTTACTCCATATCTCTTGCTTTTCCTCGCCTGATAATCGAAGTATTCCAGTTTCCTTAGCTATGTCATACAATGAGCTTAAACCTCCCTCATACCATTTAAACTTCTTATCGTTTGCCAAACTATGAGCATAGTCATTAGCGTTGATTATCGCTTGTGCTTTTAATTCTTCTTGACTTGGCTTAGGCAATGGCTCATCTTCAACTACTCTTTGGCTTATGATCCTTGTTTCCTCTGCTGAGAATTCTAAGTATCTTGCCATTATTCTGCCAAAGAATTCACAAGAGAAGTTCTCATAGCATTTAGCATCTATTCCAAGCTTACCAGATACTGCCATATCAAAGGCAAGTTTGATTTGAGCAATGGTAATATTTGGAAAGTTAGTTTTAATAAAATTAAGCAATACAAAGCTTTCTTCCTCATTTGGCATATTGTTTGCGCGTAAGCCAACTAATAGCATAGAGTATCTCAATACCTTAGTCAAATCATTATCGTTGCTTAAACGCAAAGTTTCACCTATTGTCGCTTGTATAAGTTTCTCCGCTAAAGGATTGTCCCCACTTCTTAAGGGCTTCCATTCTTGCTGCACTTGTTCCAAGTTTCGGTTCGTTGTTTGAATTTCCATTGTTATAGTTTTTAGATCGTGATAACCAAGTTTTTATTCTTTTGCTAATTTCGAAAGTTTTTTCAAATTCCCATTTTAACTTTCCTTTTTCATTTGATTCAGTCCAATAGTCAAAAAATCTTTCGTATTCATTCCCTAATTCAAACCTATATTCTTCTAATGATTCTGAAAATTTGGAAACTTTTCTTTCTATACTTTCTTTAATAGATTCTTTATTACTAAATTCTTTATTTGTATTATTTGATGGTTTTCCTACTATAGGATTTTCCTGTGTAGGATTTCCTGATAGCAGGTTTTCCGCCATAGGATTTTCAATCGTAGGATTATCAAACAAGATATATTCTACCTCCCAAAATCCTTTGTTGTTTTGGTATCTTCTGCGATTTAGATAACCATTAACTTCAAGCTCTTGTAAGGCAGATTTAACGCTTGGTAACCCCTCTCGTAATTGTCTTGAAATTCTTTCTGCTGAAAACTCCCAGTTGTCAGGCTTTGACTGAATGTAAGCATACAATCCCTTTGCTTTTAGTGTGATAAGATTATCATTCAAAAGTAAATTTGGAACAGTAGCAAACTTGTTAGCGATCTTTAACTTTGCCATAATAAAATAAAAAAGCCAGACAATGCGTGGTAGAGCAAAGCTGGCTTTCGGTTTTTTTAACCCTTTAAAATAACCCAAGTGCTACCACCCGCTTGGCTTATTGTATTACAAGATATTAATCTTCTTTGAACTTTACAAGTCTTTTGCGAAATATTCCTTCGTATGCTGGATGTTCTTTTTCAAATAATCTTGCGTAGTCGGATGTATAAGAATTGTTAAGCTTATATCCATCGTTTCCCGAGATCATTGTTTGCCAGCGGATTACTTCGAATATCTGCTTTGCGCCAATATGCTTATAACCTCTGTTAATAAGTTGGAATGCTAAACGCTTAAACTCTGTGTAAATTTGACTGTTTTCTTCGTGATACTTTTTGAAGCTTCTCATCTTTAATAAGTTTTAGTTTACGATAGTTATTTTGTAATTCTTTGGCGAGATGTTCTTGCCATTGGTTAAAGGTTAGCTCTTTCATAGCTTTTCTATTTCTTGTTTAACTTTATTGTAAAATTTAATTCCGCTATCAGTATGTATATTATAATCTATTTCATCTAATACAAATAATACCTCGTCTATTGCAACTAATGCACATTTTTTAGCTTGGGCAATCCTTAGTCCATCAACTAATTTCTCTAAGTACCATTCATCCTGAATAATCAGATATTTAGATATTAATTCATAAGCTTTTTCTTTCGGTGTCATAGTCTTATTTAATCAATATGAATTAAAAAACTAATCTTTCTTTTTAATGTTGGATATTTATTAAGAAGCCATAATGTCAAAGCATCATACTCTGAATCATCAATATGATATTCTTTGTAAGTATTGTACCGCATTAAATCGCTATCAAAATTTAAACCAAAAGTCTTTCTTAATTCTTCTGGTATTTCAGACAATTTTATTACTGATTTAGTTATTGTTTCCATTTTTATTATTATTTAAAGTTTGAATAAATAAAAGATTAAGTAAATGATCCAGCAAGCGATAATTCCGCAGAGTCCTACAAAAGCCATAAACTCCGTATGTCTTTCGTGATTTGAGTTCTTACCTTGAGCCATGAAGCTTTTCGAGCATTAGCTCTTTAATTTCAGCCATAACATCTTCGTTGCGAACCTTGCCGTAAACTACTTGCTGAACCAATGGCATATTAAATTCCCTTGCTGAAAATGGCTTAACTCCTTTCGAGTTTAACCGATCCGCTACTTCTTTATAAAGGTCTAATTTTCTAATTTTCATAATAGTAAGTGTTTTTTAAAATGTAATTTTCTATAATTTCTGCATCCCCAGTCGCTAAAGCTTCATCGTAAGCATCATCGTAATCAAGAATGCCTTTTGAGAAGTTGCCAACAATCATACTTTGATAATAAGCATCGCCCTCTTCTTGGCTTTTGAAAGATTTAACATGATAGAATTCTCGTTGGTAGCCGTTATAATCTCCCTTGTAATGGTCTTCCCAAGTAAATTTATATAAGTTATTAAGTTTAAATATCATGGCTAAAAAGGTAATGGCGAATTATCGTTGTGAGTAGTTGGAACTGGTATTTCTACTGGAGCTTCCTTCTTTTGAAATCCATTTGCTTCCCAAGTATCTACTTCGATATAATACTTGCCTTGTTGCGATTGGTTAATGTTAAGATTAACCCATCCTTTCTTTTCGTTTGCTTGTAGGAATTTGATTGCATCCTCTACTTTGAACGATAGCTTGCCAATGGCGAAGCTTGGAGCATTATCATTGCGCTTGAAGATAATACCATCTGCGAATACTTTGTCTTTCTTTTCCATTATTTTGTTAGTTCTTGTTTGCGATTTTTAAATAATTCAATTTGTGTTTCACTTAATGTATTTGTTGAACTTAATTTTTGATA
>Ga0228701_1001530_pt1 | contig 15496 bp, 15 predicted proteins | sample McNCre117_Aug_MG_2_FD_178017 | JGI IMG/M metagenome (GOLD analysis project Ga0228701, IMG submission 178017) | Freshwater microbial communities from McNutts Creek, Athens, Georgia, United States - 11-17_Aug_MG | ecosystem: Environmental > Aquatic > Freshwater > Creek | place: USA: Georgia...
ACGTTTCCCTTCCGCTAATTCTTTCTGTCCGGATTGCATTAAGGCGCCAATTTCCTTCGCGGTTGCGTTGGATTTTTCAAGTGCTTGTTCGGCTTGTTGGAGCAAAGCTTTTCGCTTGTCATCCATAGCTAGTAGTTGGGCAACAATGCTTGCGGCATCACTTACATGCTTTTTTGTTAATCCAGCGATGGTGACTTCCGTGTTTGTCCGGATAAATGGAATCGTTAACATGGCGTTCGTTTAGAAAAGTCCTTCATTCAATGCGTTTAATGCATCATTTTTATGTTTGGCATCTACCAAAAGGGAAATATTATGTTCGGATGCTCCGTAAGAGATCATGCGAATTGGGATATTCTTGATGGCATCTAATACTTTAATGGCAATTCCCTCTTTATCTGCCCAGAAATTACCCACGATGCAGATGATAACCTGATCCTTGTCTGGGTCTTCTAATTCGGCAAATTCACGCAGTTCGCGCATGATGGCATCGAGGTTCGCGGTTTGATCGATGGTCACGGATACCGAAACTTCGGAGGTAGTAATCATATCGACCGGCGTCTTGTATTTTTCGAAAATCTCGAATACACGCTTTAGGAATCCATAGGCATTCAACATACGCGTTGAGTGGATGTAGATAGCGGTGATATTATCCTTTGCTGCGATGGCTTTTATTTCGACATCGGTTGATTTTTCCGAGATCAATGTTCCATAAGCGCTAGGTTCCATCGTGTTTTTCAAACGAACGGGAACGCCTTTAATTTTGGCCGGCGTAATCGTGCTTGGGTGCAAGATTTTAGCACCGAAATAAGCTAACTCTGCGGCTTCTGCGAAAGATAATTCGCGAATAGGGAATGTGTTTTTCACGATGCGCGGATCATTGTTGTGCATTCCATCGATGTCTGTCCAGATTTGAATTTCTTCGGCTTGGATAGCTCCCCCGATTAGCGATGCGGTATAGTCGGACCCCCCACGTTTCAGGTTATCTACTTCGCCTGCAGGGTTGCGGCAGATGAAACCCTGCGTGATGAAGATTTGCTTGTCTTTCACGGGGGCAATGGTTTTCGCCAACTTTGTCTCAATTTCAGCCATCACCGGCTCATTATCCTCATCAATCACCATGAAATCCAAGGCAGGCAATAGCGTGGAATTAACGCCTTCTTCTTGTAAATACGCCTCGAAAATCTGGGTTGAAAGTAATTCGCCCAAGGCAACCATCTCTTTTTCTTCTTTGACCGTATAGGGAACGGTAGCAATCAAGCTATCGATGAAGGCAAATTCCTTTTCAACGATGGATTGACCTTTCCCCAAACCCGCAGGAGTTTGGTATAGTTCGGTTAAAAAGGCATCGTAGTGCGCACGCAATTCAGCCGCTTTTGTTTTGGCTTCTTGCTGATTTTTTGCGATTAATGATTCTGAAATCGATAGTAAAGCATTGGTGCTACCAGACAAGGCTGATAGAACAACAATTTTGGGTTTCCCGTCTTCTGTAATTAATTGACGAATGGAGCGCATTCGCTCGGGCTTTCCTACGGACGTTCCGCCAAATTTCCAAACTTGCATCATAGTATATCTTAATTAATTGCTAACATTTTAATCGCGGTTATCGCCGCCTCGTCACCTTTGTTCCCGTGTTTACCACCCGCACGATCCATCGCTTGTTCCTGGGTGTTTGGCGTTAATACGCCAAATATGACGGGTTTATTATATTTTAAGCTGACATTTGTGATTCCATCGGCCACGGCCTGGCAAATGAAATCAAAGTGACGTGTTTCACCTTGAATCACACATCCCAAGCAGATGACCGCATCGATCTCTGATTTCTCTGCCATTTTTTGAGCTCCTAGACTCAGTTCAAAACTTCCAGGAACTTGAACACTTTTGATATTCGATTCTGATGCGCCATACTTCAACAGCGTATCATAAGCGCCCGTGTACAACGCATTCGTTACGTCTGTATTCCACTCAGATACGACGATGGCAAATTGTTTCTTCGAGATATCTGGAAGGTTTTGCGTGCTAAATTCACTTAGGTTTTTTAAGGCAGATGACATGGCAATGGGGGCTAAAACAAGAAGGGATAAAAGCGTTTGCTCTTATCCCCTCCTGACATAATGTTAATGGCTATTATTCAGAGATAGAGCTTTCCAATAGCGCTTTGTATTTCTTCGCTGGAATTGCCTCGGACGATTCTGGGTATTTCTCCGTGATCGCTGTATAGGTATCCAAAGCTTCTTTTGTCTGTTTGTTTGCTTCGTAAGCATTTGCCAACTTCAACAAATAACCTGGTGAAAAGAATTTATTCGCTTTGTAATCCGCAGCTTTTGAATAGTATTCAATCGCTTCCGCGTATGATTTCTTTTCTGAATACGCATCGCCGATTAATGAATAAGCACGTGCTTGAACTAATAAATCACCGCTGCTGAAGTTTTTCAATTTCTCAATGGCATTGTCGTATTTACCTTGCTTTAATAAAGTAATTCCAAGGTATAAGTCGGCCAAATTTTGCGTATTTCCACCAAATTCATCCGCTACTTTCGCTAAATCCTTTGAAGCTGCAGCTAAAGAGTCTGATTCAAATGCATAAACAGCTTTGTACAATTTCTTTTCGCCTTCCGCATCTTGGTTATTTTGGTACCATTGGAAACCAAAATAGCCTACAATTACAACGACTACTGCAACAGCTGCTCCAATAACCGTTGATTTATTTTTGTCAAAAAATCCAGTGACTTTCGTTAATTCTTGTTGAAGAGCCTCTGGGCTTTCAATGATTTCAATGGATTCGGTAACTTCTTTCTTCTTTGCCATAAAATTAAATTGCTTTGATGCTCTGACTCATTTATGTTAGGAGCCAAAGGACTGCAAAATTATAAAATCTCTTCTATTTTTATCAATTTTAAATGAATCTTTTGCGTTTTATTTTCGAATTTGTCGAGTAAATCGAAGTAAATCGTACTTTGTTAATAATAAACCTGTTAATCAAATGGCTTTTAATCGTGCGGATCAATTAAATAAATTAAATGACTCATTTGATTTGTGCATAATTGGTGGTGGCGCGTCGGGTGCTGGTGTAGCCTTGGATGCTACATTGCGGGGGTATCGGGTTTTGTTAATTGAGAAAGGAGATTTTGCTTCCCAGACTTCATCGAAGTCGACGAAATTAGTTCACGGGGGTGTCAGGTATTTGGAACAGGCCGTCAAAAAACTTGATTGGCAACAATTTAAGATGGTGTACAAGGCGCTGCACGAGCGTCGAATTTTGTTACAGAATGCACCTTATTTAGCGCATCCACTCGCATTATTGACCCCTTGTTATTCTTGGTTTGATCGGATATACTATCGGATTGGGATGTGGATGTATGATCGTATTGCGGGTCATACCAATTTAGAGCCTAGTCGGGGTTTAGGTCCCCAACAAATGCGGGAATTGACTCCGGCGATTTCCTTGAACCATGTTCGTGGGGGTGTCTTGTATTATGATGGCCAACTGAATGATGCCCGATATGCTTTAGCGATTTTACAATCTGCGGAATCGGCTGGGGCATGTGTATTGAATTATGCGGAATTAACCCAGTTTGTTCATTCGCCAAAGAGTCTCAAAATTAAGGAAGTCTGTTTTCGTGATTTAATATCAGGGGAAACGCATCAGATACCCGTGAAGGCTGTCGTTAATGCGACAGGGCCATTTACGGATGCAATTCGAACCTTGGCCAACCCTAAGTTACGACCTCGCATGAAGGTGAGCCGGGGAGCACACATTGTTTTACCTGCTTCTTTTTGGCCTGGGAAAACGGCCTTGCTAATTCCAAAAACGGACGATGGAAGAGTGATTTTTGTGATTCCTTGGCGTGATTATGTTTTGGTAGGAACGACCGACGAGCCTGATGAGCTTCGAGAAGATCCCCCTATTTTATCGGAGGAAATCGATTACTTGCTGGATTATTTTAATCGGTATGCGACGGGCAAGGCGTCTCGCGCAGATGTTTCGGCTACCTTCGTTGGCCAAAGGCCTCTGTTGCAAGTGGCTCTCGAACAGGCGCTTTCATCGGATACGAAATCCTTGGTGCGCGATCATGAGGTAGAGGTGGATGGTCGGAGTAAATTGGTGAGCATCATGGGTGGAAAATGGACCACATATCGTGTGATGGCCTTGGATACCATGGATGTTTTGGAGCGGGAGGTTTTTCATCAAGTTCCTAAACCTTGTTTAACCGCGGATTTCCGTTTATCGGGTGGTGACGAATCGTTGCGTCCTGCCTTTGAGCAGCTAGCTGAAAAATGGAAGTTGGCCGCGGATATACAAACCCATCTTTGGGAGACGTATGGTTCGAATGCTATTCGATTGTTGGCCGAAGAACCTAAACGGATACATTCGGATTTGCCTTATTTGGAATCGGAGATTGACTATTTAAAAAACCATGAAATGGCTATTTCATGGGATGATGTGCTGATGCGTCGCTGGGGAATTGGTTTGCGGAATCAAGAAGTTAGTGAGTCCATCAAGGCCATAAAAAAAGAGGCTTTCGCCTCTTGATTTTAATATTCGTCTTCGTTAAAGAAGAAGTCGTCTTTGGTCGGATAGTCTGGCCAAATTTCTTCGATGCTTTCGAAGGGTTGTCCATCGTCTTCTAATTCTTGTAAGTTTTCAACAACTTCTAAGGGAGATCCGGTACGGATGGCGAAGTCAATTAATTCATCTTTTGATGCTGGCCAGGGCGCATCTTCCAAATAGGAGGCAAGTTCTAGTGTCCAATACATATTTTAGGAAATTTTATTATTTCATTTTGATCTGTGTGCAAAAGTAAAATAAAAAAATATTTATAAAAGATTTATTTCTTAAATTTTCGTTAATTATCAAAAAAGCTATTTATCGGCTCATTTGGGCCTATTTTTATGGGAAGAAAATCAAGGGTTGCTGTTGAAGTTTGTGCTTATTCACTTGAATCGTGCATCGCCGCGGATCGGGCAGGGGCGGATCGTGTGGAACTATGTTCCTCGCCGCACGATGGCGGATGTACGCCTTCCATCGGATTGGTCAAAGCGGTACTTGCCAATACGAATCTTGAAGTGCATGCGATGCTCCGATCACGTGGTGGCGATTTTTGTTATGATGATTTTGAAAAGCAAAACCTGATTTATGATGCGAGGGAACTTAAGCTATCTGGGGTTCATGGCTTGGTCGTTGGGGCTTTGCTGCCTAATGGAGATTTAGATGTAGATTTTTTGCATGAGCTCCGAGATGAGGTAGGCGATTTGTCTTTGACCTTTCACCGAGCGATTGATGTGAGCCGGGAGCCCGACCAGGTTTTAGAACAATTAATTCAGCTTGGATTTAGTCGCATTTTGACTTCGGGGATGCGCGACAAGGCGATTGATGGCATTGATAATATTGCCGATTTAGTTATACAAGCGGATGGCCGCATTGAGATCATGGCAGGCAGTGGGGTTAATCCGCAAAACTGTCGGCATTTTCTGGACATCGGCGTAGATGCTGTGCATACGAGTGCAAAAACCCTGCGCGATTCTGCCATGGTTTATCGCCGCCCGGGTATATCTATGGGAGGTTTAGCCGAAGTTTCGGAATTTGAAATTGCTTATTCGAGCGAAGCGTTAATTCGTGAGACAATCGCACAAGTACGCGCGATCTAGTATAAGTCGGACGTTACCCATTCATCTTCGGGTAGGCGATCTAAGGCATACAATTTCACAGCATTACGGCGGTACGTTGGTACCTCAAATTCCGTTTCGCTAGGTCCACCATTCGCATAAAGATCTACCAGGTAATTGAAGCGTTCTTCTTCGCTCATCGGGTTGTTGCCTGATTCCGTATCTAACGTAATGGTACTACCCGGAGTAAACTCCCGCTGACCCAAATCATCTGCTACCTCATAGCTTGAATCGGAGGTTTCAAAATAGCCACCAAACTCATCGCCTTCGTGTTCGAATCCAGCCGCAATCACGGTTAAGTATAAACTTTGACCTAATTCCTCATCTGTCGAGAAACCGAACTTAACCATATCGGCTTGTTTGTGGATACGGCTATTCAGGTAATTGATAATGATATTTTGTTCTTTCATCAACAAAGGATGTGCACTGGCCGTCGAAACGGTTACTAAGATACGCTTGGCACCTTTGATTTGTTGTGAGTTTAAAAGCGGGGAGGTTAATGCTTCGGCAATGGCATCGTGTGCCCGATCTTCCCCATCTCCATGTGCTGAGCTCATCATCGCCTTCCCGGCATTGGTTAATACCTTCTTCACATCCATGAAGTCGGTATTGATATCTCCCGGCTTTGCAATTACATCAACAACCGATTTAACCGCTTTGGCTAACACATCGTCTGCCTTTGAGAAGGCATCCGACATCGGTAGATTCTCGTAATGTTCAGCTAATTTATCGTTCATGACCACGATCACCGTGTCACAATATCTCTTTAAGGATTCCACGCCATTCAAGGCATATTGAATTTTATCGCGTCCTTCCCAGTTGTAAGGTGCGGTTACCACAGCTACCGTCAATAGGTTTTTTTCACGGGCAATTTCTGCAATAACCGGTGCGGCACCTGTTCCGGTTCCACCGCCCATCCCCGCGGTGATAAACACCATTTGGGTTTCATTGGATAAGACATTTAGGATTTTTTCCCGACTCTCTAAAGCGGCCAAACGACCCACTTCAGGATCCGTTCCTGCTCCAAGACCTTGTTGGCCTAATTTGATTTTCGTCGTAACCGGATTGGAAGCTAACGCTTGCGAGTCGGTATTACAAATCACCAAATCCGCCCCTTTGATTTCCATTTCCTGCATGTGCTTCACGGCATTGGATCCACCGCCACCGATACCGACTACTTTAATAATTGATTTGAAGGTGTTTTCTGGGATCATTTCCATGTCGTGCTCGTAAAATGAAGGATTTGTCGAATTCATAAAGGTTTGTAAATATCAATCGTGTTACAAAAATAATCAAATTGGGGAGATTTTAATTACTTCCCCAGCGCCATTCGTTGCCTAATTCTAATTCGTGACGTAAGTTTTGTTTAATGAAGAAATCGCGCGTAGAATAAAAGTCTAATTTCTTTGCAGGAATGGAGTTCGCATTGCCCAACGCGTATAATAGCATCGATGTATATTTGACATTATTTTCCATTTCTTTTTTGTTCACCAACGAGAAATCATCGCAGTTGGCATGATAACAATCCAACACATTTCTCGGCAACTTACCCAAAGGGTCTGCCGCAGGAATTCCTTCCATGAGGAAAACTTGGTGATCGGAGTGAAGGCCGGCCGAATTTTCAAGTTTATTGGCAAAGCTTGGGTCGATGGATTTGATCTTATCACCAATTTCTTTTAGAAGCGACATCATTTCATCGCGACCACCCGCATTGAAACCATGCACATCATTGACCATATCCAAATTAATCATGTAGACAATGTTGTCGATATCCCCTGTTTTTTTGGCACGTTCGATGTAAGCTTTGGAACCGAGTAAGCCTTCCTCTTCGCCCATGAAGGCGACAAATTCAATGGTGCGCTTACACTTTAAACCAAGCGCTTTAAAGGTTCTCGCAATATCAATGACTGAAAATGAACCGATGCCATTATCTATGGCTCCTGTGGCTAAATCCCAAGAGTCTAAGTGCCCTCCAATGATAATTTTTTCGTGACGTAATTGGCGACTATCTCCTGGGAGCGTTGCTACCACATTTCGTGCTTTGATGGGCTGGCTCACATTATGCATTTCAATCATGCCCAGAAGTCCAGGCTGATCTACGAGCCATTTTCGGATTTCGGATCCGCTTTCCCAGGAAATACACACGGCCGGAATTGAAATTAGGTTACCGGTCACTGAGGCGGTTCCTGTTAGTAACACTTGTCCTTTTACGGTATTAACAAAAATAACTCCGCTGGCGCCATATTTGATGGCCAATGCGGTTTTTTCCGAACGGTGTAGATTTTTAGTTCCGGCTGGGGCATTTACCAGACCAATGTTGGCCAGGACAACCTTGCCGCGCACGAGTTCTTTTTTCGCTTCAAAATCAGTGTCTAATCCATTCCCGCAATCCACAATTGTCCCTTGTAACTTCGACTCCACCGGCGTAAGCGCCAAGGAAACGACCGGTATTTCTCTGAAGTCATCCGATTTGGGAGGAGCAACCGATAAGGTTACCGTGTCGCGTGCCCAAGCCTCTACCTGAAAACCTTGGTATTTGGTGTCGCGAAATCCGTATTTTTTAAATAATTGAAAGGCAAATTCCTCCGCTTTTTTCCCATTTGAACTTCCTGTTAATCGATGTCCAATTGTTGAACAAGCTGTTCCAAGGCTTTTGTAGGCTTGGGAATTTGAATCGACTTCTTCTTTGATTCGCTTAAATACAGATTCTAAGCTTTCTTCTCCAACCAATGGAATGGAACTCGAAAATCCTAAAAGGGTTGTTACACTTAGGCAAAAGAGTATCAGTTTCTTCATAGAAAATTGGTTAAACAGGGATGTATAGTTGAAAATTACTTGAATTTATACACTTATCCAAGTAAGATTAATTCAATGGACAAGGATTTTTGGGGTCCAGTTTTCGACTTAACCATTTGCACCAAAATTCCTTCTCTTTTTCGGGTATGGCTTTCCCACCATAATAGGATTTGATGCGATTTGTCGCAGTTTCGATTTGGTCCTTGTCGAGGTCAATGAGGACCTCAAGAACAATGCTCCGATTGGCTATTTGTGCATCCGAAAGTCCTATTTTCTTTAATCCGTCTTTAATTCCTGCGATGCGCTCGGGGGAGAATTTACGTGCCCGACTGGAAAACAGGGTTGACATGAGTGTGTTTTCAGCCGCAGCTCTCACGGTGATCGAGTCAGTAGATTTGCGGTAGGCAGCCAAGTTATTGATAAAGTATTCAAACAACGGATTGTTGTTGTCCAGCATCACCTTGCGGATGAGTAAAAATCCAAGTTCAGATTCGTATTGATCCTTTGGTAGTGCCTCCGTGATTTGTTGGACGATTTCGATGTTTTGAACCGTATCCAAAGTCATCCGTGTAAAACTGGCTAATCCAATCATCTCATCAAACTCCCTAGCCCCTTGTTGGTATTTTCGTAAAATCGCCTCATCCCTTTTATTCGGGTTAAGTGCTCGGTTCAGGGTATTCAAAATCCCTTCAACTGAATTCAATTCATCTCCCATCGTTTGAACATCCCAGGTTTTTCCATCGGGTCCGAGCATGACGAAGCTGGGGGTGGAGGGGATATATATTTTTTGTTTTCGTAGAAAAAGTCCGTTTTCCCTTTTGCTAATATCCAGTTGGTAAGCCAACACATTTTTATCTAAAAACTGCTTGATCTTAGCATTTTTGAGTGTCACGTCATAGGCCATGCAATGCGTGCAATTGGGCAAGAAGACTTCGAAAAAGATGGGTTTTTGCTCTTTTTTAGCTCGTGCCAAAATGGTGTCAAATCCCTCCATCGGTTTAAAAGATGGGTTTTGGGCTAAGCTGCGAAGGCTAATTAGACAGAAAAGCAAGAGGAGGATTCGGAGTTTCATAGGCGTTCTTTTTCCAAAAATACATCATCCTCCCCAATTTTCCCTATCTAAACTTCGGTAGGCGATCGCTTCTGTTAAATGTTCGATTTTGATTGTCTCGGATTGCGCTAAATCGGCGATCGTTCTGGCGACTTTACGGATGCGATCGTAGGCTCTGGCTGAAAGGGAAAGTCGGTGCATCGCTCTTTTCAACAGTTGTTCTGCTTCGTGGTCCAATTGGCAATATTGCTTAGTATTAGGGCCATCCATTAAGGCATTTGTGGCATGATTTTTTTTGCCAAATCGAAGAAATTGCATTTCGCGCGCTTTTTGGACTCGATGTAAAATTGCTTCACTTTTCTCATTCGCTTTTTGTTCATGAAGTTCCTCAAAGGGTACAGGAAGCACTTCTACATGTAAATCGATTCGGTCCAAAAGCGGTCCGGATATCTTATTTAAATAGCGTTTTACTACCTCAGCTCCACAAGTACAGTCTTTTTCTGGGTGATTGTAATAGCCACAGGGGCAGGGGTTCATGCTCGCAATGAGCATGAAATTGGCCGGGAATTCCACTGCATAGCGCGCTCTTGATATAAAGACATTTCGATCCTCCAAGGGTTGCCGCATCACCTCGAGCGCATGTTTCGAAAATTCAGGTAATTCATCTAAAAATAAGACACCGTTATGTGCCAACGTAATTTCCCCCGGTTGAGGGTTGGATCCACCACCGATTAAGGCTGTAGATGAAATGCTATGATGTGGCGCGCGATAGGGCCGTTGGGACAACAAAGCGTGTTGGTCCGGGATTTTTCCAGCTATTGAATGGACAATCGTTGTTTCCATCGCCTCTTCCAGCAGGAGCGGTGGAAGGATGCTTGGGAAGCGTTTGGCCAACATGGTTTTTCCGGCGCCTGGGGGACCGATCAGCAGTAAATTATGAGCACCAGCCGCCGCAATTTCGAAGGCGCGTTTGGCCATGAGTTGTCCTTGTACCTGATCGAAATCTAAGGAACTCTTGGGCTTGGGATTAAATGGATTTTCCATTGTGATGGCTCGGTGAATTGTCTTCCCACGTAAAAACTGAACGGTTTCGGAAAGGCTTTCCATGCCAAATACACTTATTCCCTCCACGAAGGCAGCTTCATGTGCATTGGATTTGGGAAGGATGATTTTTTGAATCCCATTTTTTCGGGCTTCGAGTGCGATGGGCAGGGCTCCCTTGATGGGCCGCAGAATTCCATCCAACGCGAGTTCTCCCATGATCACATACTGGTCCAATGCGGGCATGTGCACTTGCTCCGAAGCTTGGATGACGGAAAGGGCAATGGGCAGGTCATAGGCTGAACCCTCTTTACGGACATTGGCAGGTGCCAAATTGATGATGACTTTTCGTCGAGGGAAAAAACAGCCCATCTGTTTAATGGAAGATTCCACACGGAGGATGGCCTCCTTAATGGTGGAATCGGGTAGACCTACCAAGTGGCATTTGCTTCCTTGGCCAACTTGAGTTTCAATGGTAATAAGCGAAGCTTGGACTCCAAAAATGGAGCATCCATAGGTTTTTGCTAACATGGTTTTTTTTAACCAAAACTAGCGCTTTGTTGGAGGGATGTCGCTTAAATCTGTCCAGTTACTTGGACAATTTCAGAATTAACCAAGAACTTGATTTTTGTTCCAAAAGGAAGCGGGAAATTATTTGGAATGTGACCTGCAGGGAAATCGAAACAAATCGGAAAATCACCTCCTGCACAATGTTCAAGCACTAATTCCGCTACCGTTTTTCCTATTTCAAGTTTGGCTTCGGTACAATCGGTGAAGCCGCCGATTATGAGGCCATTTAATTGGGAGAAATAGCCGGCGCGTTTTAATTGGACCAACATGCGGTCGACATGATAAAGGCGCTCGCCAACTTCCTCAATGAATAGAATTTTTCCAATGGGATTTGGAAAACTTTCGGAACCGATGAGGTGCGCTAAAAGGGATAGGTTGCCTCCAATGATTTCTGCCTCGGTTTCTCCTGAGCGATTCAGTGGGTGAGTAGGAACGTCTATGGCCGTAAGCCCGTGAAAAAGCAATTTTTGTAACGCATTTAATGCATCTTCTCCACCTTTTTGGCAGAAATTATTCGGCATTGGCCCATGAACGCTAGCGATTTGCAACGCATCGCTGTGGCATAAAAGGGCAGTTATATCGGAAAAACCAACGATCCATTTGGGGTTTTGTTGATACAAATCAAAATTCAGTTGGTCGATAAACCGACTGCTTCCATAGCCACCACGCAAGGGGAAAATGGCTTTGATTGTTGGGTCAGATAACATTTGCTGCATGTCCGAGCAACGTTGGGTATCTGTCCCCGCCAATCCGAAGTGTTTGGCCAAATAATTATCGGAACGAACGACTTCCAATCCCCAAGATTCCAAAACCTCTATTCCTTTTTTCCATTGGTCGGAACTCGGCGGAGAGGCCGGTGAAACGATAGCTACTCGGTCACCTTTTTGGAGAAGTTTTGGGATTTGCATGTCGAATATTCGGGTAATGGGCACAAATATGTCTTTTTTTTTCGGCAAAGGAAAGCGTGGAATTTCGTAATATTGTAAAAAAATCGCTTTGGCTAAAACCCTGACATTAGATCTTGTTCATCCTTGTTACAATCCGCATTCGGGTTGGGCAGAGGATTTGCTACATTATTATCAGGCATTTCGTCAATTGCTTCCTGCAGATTTAGAGGTCTCCGTTTATCTTGTTAATGATGGCAGTTCTCAGGGAATTAGTGATTCAGATCTTGCGATATTGAGGGCTGGGATTGGGAATTTCATTTACCTTCCCTTAGTTAAAAACGTGGGTAAAGGTGCTGCACTTCGTGAAGCCGTTAAACAAACCCAAGGAGATCTGATTATTTACACAGATGCTGATTATCCGTATCAGTTGGAAAATGCGCTCGAGATGTATCGTCGCTTAGCCACGGGGAAGGCTGATGTGGTCGTGGGAGTGCGTGATGAACAATATTATGATTCTTTGCCCCTTCGGAGAAAGATTTTTTCCTTGAGTTTGAAGTTGATGAATTACCTATTTTTTCCTCGACTGAAAGTAAAAGATACACAATCGGGACTCAAGGGATTTAATCAGAAGGGGAAAGCATTGTTTTTACAGACGCAGATATCTGCATTTTTGTTCGACATGGAATTCCTAGTGCTCGTGAGCCGTTCAAAAGATATTCGTTTTGAATGGATTTATGTCCAGTTGCGGGAGGGGATTCAGTTTTCAAGTATGAAATTGAAAACGATACTGACTGAGCTGATCAATTTTACTTCGATATTAATTCGCCGACTCATTTAAGCCATGCGACCACAAATCATGATTACTTTGGATGTGGAAGAGTGTGATATTCCAACGGAGTATGGCTACGAATTGCCATTGGAGGAGCAATTAGCCGTTTCCCGAAAAGGGGTTCAGGCATTTATGGAATTGATGGATCGCTATGAGATTCCGGTAACGATATTTTGTACAGGAGTATATGCGGAGGCGAATGCGGAATGGATAAAGCAATTACATCCCCGACATGCCTTGGCGTCACATGGCTATTACCATGGGCAATTTGATCCGAAAACGGATTTGAAAGCTTCCAAAGATTTATTGGAGCAATTAAGTGGTAAACCCATTCAAGGTTTTCGGATGGCGCGCATGCAATATGTGCCGGAAGAGGAGATTGTAAAGGCGGGCTACAGCTATCATTCCTCCTTAAACCCCACCTGGATTCCGGGACGCTACGATCATCGTGACAAGCCGATGAAGCCTTATTATGAAAAGGGGCTTTGGCAGGTTCCGGCCTCAGTAACGCCTGCTTTTCGAATTCCTTTGTTTTGGTTGGCCTTTAAGAACTTTCCTGCCTTCGTTTATCGTTGGCTAACTCGTTCATCTTGCCGGAATGGTTTTTTGAATTTGTATTTTCATCCTTGGGAATTTACGAATTTGGATGCTTATCCTTTGCCGGCGCATGTGAAGCGTGGTCACGACGGGGGACTTTTGGTAAAAATGGAACAATATATACAATGGTTGAAGTCGGAAAATCTAGGCGACTTTACCACAATGGATGACTATGTCGGACAAATTGGAAAATCGTAGCCCTTGGTATGCTCGGCTGAATGTCTTGATGGGCATTTGGCTCGTGGTAGGGATATTTACGGGTTGGAAGCAATATTCGCTTTCGGAGGTTCATTCGCACATTAATAATTTTCAAATTTTCCGGACGAGCTACTCGCATTTTGTGCAGGGGATGCATTTATATGAATTGTATCCGAAGGAATATTTTGATTTATATCTCTATGGTCCGGTTTTTGCCATTTTGATGGCACCTTTTGCCTATTTGCCGTTGGGTTGGAGTGTGGTTGTTTGGAATGGTTTGAATGCAGGAATGTTATGTTGGGCCGTTTGGAATTTGCCCATGGATCGGATGAAGCGTGCGGTTATCCTTTGGATTATTTTGAATTCAACGATCACGGCTTTGTTGAATACACAATTTCATGCCTTGTGTGTGGCGATGATACTGTGGAGTTATATAATGATGCAGCGGGGAAAACTGGGTTGGTCGGCCTTATTGATTGCATTGGGCATCTTCATTAAGTTTTATGGAATCGTGGGTTTGGCATTTTTCTTCTTCACGAGGGAGCGTTGGCGCTATGCCGGCTATTTGGTGTTTTGGTTAATCGTCGTGTTTATCTTTCCTTTTCTGTTCGGGGGGATTGATTACACCTGGCAATGTTACGAAGAGTGGATGGCCGTTTTGGCGCATAAGAATACCTTAAATGTAGATATTCGGAATTTGCGTACAGATGTTTGCGTGATGGGAATGTTTCGTAGGATTACGGGTGATGGAAATTTATCCAATCTGTGGTTTTTGATTCCTTCGCTATTGCTTTCGGCTTGGGTGTATTTTCAACCGAAAAAATGGTTTCAGGTGGATTTTCAGTTGCGTTTGATGGCCTTGGTTTTGATTTACTTGATGTTGGCCAGCACGGGTACGGAGTCGCCTACGTTGATCATGGCATTTCCGGGTGTGGGCATTTGGTTTGTGTTAGGGGAGAAGACGCGAGGGCGTTGGGTCTTGTTTATTGTGACGATGTTGGTATCAAGTTTTTCTCCAACGGATTTATTTCCGGCCTATTTGCGGGAGGCCTATATCAATCGGTATGCGCTGATGATTCTACCGTTGTTATGGGTTTGGGTCAGTTTACTCATGGATCTTCGCAAGCCGATTAAGGAGGTTTAGAGGAAGATTACTTCATCGATAATGTTTTTGCCGGCGTGTTTGTTGATCAGTTCGATCATCTTTTGCTTGGCCATGATTAGTTCCTTTTTCAGGGGGGCTGAGTCGATTTTCAGGTAGAGCTTTTGGTTTTTTGCATAGACTTGTTGGGTCCTGGCGGCAATGGGTTTTCCCATAATTTCTTCCCAATTGGCTGCTACGGAAGTTTCATCGAATTGATTTTGGAGTTTGTACACGCGCAAAAGGGCATCAATCGCGTCTTTGAGCGGTTGGCTATCATTTTTTCGTGTGGCTGCGCGTGGGCCTTTGGGGCTGAAAGGAGAATCCATCAATTCGATTTTTACCAAACAAATGTACGGTATTTTGGTACTTTAAGGCGCGTAAATAGGTTTAATTTAATTTTTTTTCAAAATTTTTTAAAAAAATAATTCTCAAAAAAGTACCTAATAAAGGGGGGATTTTTGGATAAAATATCAAGATAATACAATAGCGTAGTTTGCCTGCGGTAGAAATTCAATCATGCAGTCAAATCGACTTGTGCAAATTAATTGAGATTTCTATTACTTTTGCCTTTACCGAAAAAAGCAGTGGAGCTAAAACCTATGAAAACTACTCCCGCATTTTTCAACAAGTTTTATTAACAAAAAAATAATTCTTTAACCCCAAATTACCAAACTAATGAGTACACAACAACCAAAGCCAGCTGCTAAGCCAGCTGCAAC
>Ga0228701_1001531_pt1 | contig 15489 bp, 4 predicted proteins | sample McNCre117_Aug_MG_2_FD_178017 | JGI IMG/M metagenome (GOLD analysis project Ga0228701, IMG submission 178017) | Freshwater microbial communities from McNutts Creek, Athens, Georgia, United States - 11-17_Aug_MG | ecosystem: Environmental > Aquatic > Freshwater > Creek | place: USA: Georgia...
GATACGCGCGCTTGCCCAACAACTTCACCACATGCCAATATGGCCCCACCTGGATGGGCGCGGCAGACACAGCCCCCGGGGCTAAGTTCACCACCACGTTTGAAATCACGGGTGTCATTTGCTCGGTCAGCATCCATCCCAGCTCGCCACCACGCTCTTTGCTGGGGTCGATCGACTTGGCCTTGGCTTGCGATTCAAACGATTGCCCAGACTTCAAGGCTGCCATCACGGCACGCGCTTGCTCTTCGCTCTCTTGCACGATCACAGCCAGTTGGTACTGCTGCCCATCTGTGGTTTTCAGCCCTTTGACTTGGCGTTCGTATTCAGCCTTCAACTCTTCTTCGGTGATGGGGTTTCTGCCCATCTCCTCTTGCATCAGCAAATCGATCAGGTAGTTTTGGCGCATCACGTACACCACGTCGTCGGTTTCACCCTTTTTCTCCAAGCCACGCTTGATGGCTTCTTGCACCATCAACTCACGGGCAATCAGCTCTTCTCTCAGCGCATTGCGCAGTTGGGGCGAATCCGCTTGGCCTTGTGCCACATTGGCTTTGACATTGCGCTCCATCAAACGGGCGGGAATTGAATTGCCATTCACCACCGCCACAGAAGGCTCCGCTGCCAATGCCGCGCAGAGCGTGGTGGCCAGTGCGGCACTCAAGGCACCTTGTGCCCAAATTTTTCTTGTCATCATCTTCATCGTCCTTCAAAGTTTTCCATTCATGACCGTGACAAACGCAATCTTGCTCACGCCTGCTGCGCGTGCCATGGCCAACACCTCGGCCACGCGCCCGTAGCGCACATTGTCGTCTGCCTCTATCGACAAGGCGTATTCCTCGTCTTGTGCTTTGTCTGCCAAATGCTTCGAGAGCAGCTCATTGGCAATCGGCTGGTTGTCCATTCGCAGTTGACCGTTTTCATCAATCGCCAAACGCCCTTTGTTGGGGTGCTGTGGCGACTTGATGGCCGCTGTTTTAGGTAAGTTGATGCCAATGCTCTGCGGAATCAGCAGCGGTGCTGTGACCATGAAAATCACCAGCAACACCATCATCACATCCACCAGCGGCGTGATGTTGATGTCGGCCACCATGCCGCCCCCGTGTTCGTCTTGCGCGCCAATCATGTGCCGCTCCACTGCTTGCGGTGCTTCAACGCCAAGCGCAAAAACCGCTCGGCAAACGCTTCGAGCTGCGTCACATGCAAACGCGTGTTGCGCATCAGCACGTTATAAAAAATCAAAGCCGGCACAGCGGTGGCAATGCCAATGGCCGTGGCAATCAAAGCCTCACCAATCGGGCCAGCCACCACGGCAATCGTGGCTTGGCCTGTTTCGCCAATCACCACCAGCGCGTGCATGATGCCCCACACCGTGCCAAACAACCCCACAAACGGCGCCACCGAACTCACGCTCGCCAACACACCCAACCAGCTTTCACGCGTGCGTGTGAGCTGCTTGATCTCTTGCCCCAACCCCGCAGACACCATGGCATACAACTCCTCGGTGGTGTGCTTGTCATCGGCGCACTCATGGCAGATGGCCAAGCCGGCATACGTCAGGTGGGCCAAGTCGCTCTCGGGTGTGTTCGTTGCGCGATGCAACGCTTGCCAGTTTGGCGTTTGCCATTGCGCTGCCAAATAGTGCGCCGTTGCCACTTGGCTGCGCCAAGCGGCCACCGTCTTGGCCAAAAAAATGCTCCAGCTCAAAAACGACATGAACGTGAGCAAATACAAAGTGGTGTCGATGACCCAAGAAGAATTCATAGTGGTTTACTTTTGAAGCAGGCGAAAGTGAATCGGAATCTCAATCCATTGGTCAACCGGTTCGCCCTGCTTGCGCGCCGGCTGTAGCTCCCACTTGGCCAAGGTGTCGAGTGCTGACTTGTCGAGTTGTGCGGAACCACTGGTTTGCAGCAACTGAATCTCTGCCGGTTTGCCATCGGCCATGACGTGCACCTTCACAATCACACGCCCTTCAATGCGCGCAGCATAGGCGGCTGGCGGGTAGGGCGGGCGCGGGTTTTTGGTGCTGCCCACCTCGTAGTTCACGTTGGTGCTGGGCACGTCAACACCTTGCGTGGCCGCTTGTGCGGCACTGCGCATGGTGGGTTGAGGGGCAGCTTCCTCGGCACGGTCACGTCTGCTCGGTCGAGTTGGCGGTGGTGTTACCGCTTGGGTGCTTGTCGTCGATGGGGTGCGTGTGCTAGCCATGGGGCGATTGGCCGCCACCTCAATGCGCACTTCTATATCATCTTCTGACGCTGCATCGTCACGTGTCCACGCAAACGGATTCAACGCCGCAAGATGCAAAATCGCCACCCCCGCAATGAGGGTGGCGGTGAGTTGATCAATTTTTTTATGATCCTGAACCATTGGCAAATACAAACTGAACCCGTGTGGTCGCCCGTGCGCCCTGACGATCAGTTGCAATCACTTTCACATCCAACGACTTCACCCACTTCGGCGCTTTTCCACTCAGCGTGCGGTCTTTGGCAGAGAACTTCACCCAACGCGGCAAATTGGCACCATTGCCTGTCGTGACTGAGAGCTTGATGCGCTCTTTTTCACGGCTGTGCACAAATGTGTCTGCAGGCAATTGATAAATGAAAGGTTGCTGCGCATCCAATGTTGCTGGCGCAAATTCACGCACCTGCACATACATGCCGTGGCTTGTTGGCGTTGCGGGCAAAACAGACTCATTGCCCACCTGCACATCTGCTACCAAGCGGCTAGGTGGACTGATCATCGCTTCGATGGCTGCGTTATCGGTTGCCATCTTTGCTGCATATTCGTGTGTGCGATGCGCCATCTCCCATTGACGGCCAGCTTCGGCTGTATCAACAACATTGCCGCTGTTGCCACCGCCACTGTTGCCGCCACCATTGTTTGTTTGTCCCCATTGCACCTGATTCAAATTACTGGGGATGTAGCTGCTGCCTCCTGGTGCCGATAACTTGAACTTGAAGTCTGGCGTGCCGTTGTACCAAGTCAGCGTCTGTGAGGCTGTGGGCACCAACAACTGTTCTGCAATCATCACGGGCGCGTCGTCAACCGTCAGATCACCTTTGAGGATGATGTCACCCTTGTAACTTGGTAGAGAACGCGACACATCATCCGTTTTGATCTCGGTCACCAGCGCACCTGTCGCTGTATTTTGAATACCCGTTGCCAGTCGCAAACTGGCCAACGGGGACACGCTGCCTACATCACTCTCAAACGTGATGGTCGGCACCGGTGCATTGCTCGCAATTTGCGTCAAGCTCACGGCACGCACATCCAAACCGTTCACTTTGCCCGTGGGGTCTGCATCATCCACCGTGCTCTTGAACGTGATGGTGGGGTCCATCGACACCAGCAAACGCGTATGCCCGTTGCTTGTGTTGGTACCCACGCGCACAGCACCATCGTAGGTTTGCGAATCAAAAGTGGTCACATCGCCAAACAGCTTGATGGTCTGAGCGGCCACATTCAATGCATAAGGGCTTGTGTCCAATGCCCCCGAGGCCAAGTACTGCGTGTTGTAGTCCAAACCTTGAACCCTGCGGCCCACTTGGTCGTTGAACAACACCGTACCGTTGGGTGCCGACACAAACAGTGCGCGTTGTGCGGTCATCGCACCCAAACCTGCACTCACGGTGCTTTCAAAACTCACATTGCCTGAGTCAGACACAAAGTTAGGTGCTTGTGCTGTGCCCGAGCTGAGGAACGTCAACGCGCCGTTGTAGGTTTGGTCGCTTGTCGTTTTAATGGCCGTGTCTAAGACTATCGAGCCATCCACGCGCAACGAAGGCAAGGTCAGCCCTGCATTCACCGACAAGTGGCCACCATTGGCCACCACGTGGCCCGTGCCGAGCGCTTGCGCATTGCTGATCGTGGCTGAATACGCATCCATGTCTAAGTTGCCACTGAAGTTGGCATTGCTGCCACTCACCGTCAACATGCCAGTGCCGCGTTGCTCCAAGTTACCCGTGCCCGACACCGTGTTGGCCAGCGTGAACGCGTTGCTTGAAGAGAAACGAACTGCACCATTCACCGCCAAGGTACTGCCAATCGTGCCCACTTGGTCGCTGTAATACACCACGGTTTTACCTGTAGGAATCACCACCTGCGCCACGTTGTTGCGGTCAGGCAAAGCACCACCAGCCCAGTTGTTGGGGTCTGACCAATTGCCATTCGTCGCGCCGGTGTAAGTCACCGATGCCAGTTGGGTCACTTGGCCAATGTTGGCGCTCAAGCTGGGTGAGGCCAAGGCGTAGTTGGCCGCATCGGCACCACTCAAACCCAAGCTCAAGTTCACGGTTTTGTTGTTGGCCACATGGCGGTCATCAAAACTACCCGAGCCCAACAACGTCACCGTATCGTTGGCAGCCACACCTGCCAACGTGTGATCGAAATTCAACCCCAAATTGCTGATGCTGGCACTGCCGTCATACACCTTGGTGATGGCTTGCACGCCCAAGTTGTTGTTGAGGATTTTGGGCGTCACCGTCAGGCCACCGGTCAACACAAAGTTTGTGAAGTTGTCGCCCGTTTTGTTCAAGCTGCCCGCTTCCAGGTTGTAGCCACCCGCGCGAACGTTGCCTGCGCCACTCAACACCGCACCGGTTGCATTGATGCTGAAACTCGCTTGGCCGCCCACGCTATCGTTGACTGACCACACCCCATTGCTATTCACCGTAGGGGTGAGGGTCACAATCAAATTGGTGCTGGCATCTAGGTATTTCGCTGTGGGTACATAAGTCGCCGCAGTGCCGTAGGTGGTGCTCGCGGTGGGCACCTGCACCAACAACGTGTGTGCACCGGCAATCGTGTAGTTACCCGCTATGTAGCTGATGTCGTAGTTGTTAGACGACCAGTTGGTCGCATGCAAAACGCCGTTGTACTGGCCTGCGCTGCCCACACCCGAGTTGCTGCGGGTGATCGTGCCTGGCGTCAACACCGCGGCAGTCTCACCACCCACGAGGCCGTTGTACACCACGCCTGCATAGCCCGCAGCATCTGTTTGCGTGACAAAACGCGCATCGCTCACCACAGACACCGTCAGCGACGCTTTGTTGATCGTGCCGTTGTTCACATCCAGCTTGCCCACGGTGTAGTTGCGGCCATCGTTGTCATCGCTGATGGTGACCGTGTTCAGCGTCACACGCTTGTTGGTCCCCGCATCTTTGTTGCCGTACACCACTTCTGCAGCCGTCACACGGTCGCCACCCACCAGTTGGTTGGACAGCGTGGCCAAGTCACTGCTGCTGGCTTGGTACAAGGTGGTGCCATCGTAGGTTTTGCTGGCAGAGGGGGCGCTCAAGTTCACCGCACGTGGCGTGACCGACACCTGCGTGTCACCCGTGCTCAACGCCACATAGTTGTCGGTCGAAGCACTGCCGTTGCCTGTCAAACTTAAACCTGCAATGCTTGACAGCGTTTGGTTGCTTTGCACGTTCTTGCTGCTCATCGTGCCCGTGCCCGTGGCTGCAAACGTTTCGCCATGCACACCTGCCACCGTGAGTGCGCTGCCATCAAAGTTGACAGAGCCGTCATAGGTTTTGGTGCCTGTCGCGCTCAAGCTGGCGGGCGTGATGGTGCCTGTGCTGCTGACCGTGGTGGGCAGCACATAGTTGCTCAGCGATGTGCCGGCGTTCGCCGCAAAATTGCCTGCCGCCAAGTTGGTGGTAACCGTGCTTGCGTTCAACACATTGGCACTGTTGTAGGTGCCCTGTGTTTGTGTCACGGCGGCACCTTCACCATTCACAAAACCTGTCAACGTGAAGTTGCTGCTGGTCAGGCTTGCATTGGTGGTGCCGTCATACACCTTGGTCTGGCTACCCAGCACCACACTCAAGGGGGCTTTGGTAATGGCCAACGCGCCATTCACAAACGTGAAGTCATAGTTGGTTGCGGCCAGTGTGCCGATGGCGGCCACGGTGGGAACCGAACCCACACCCGTCGTGGCCGTTGCTGCGGTCGTGACAGCCGCTGCGCCTGTGATACCGGCGGTGTTGGTCAATACACCCACACTCCACGTGGTACCGAAGCCCGAACCCGACATGCTTGCGCTCTCACCATTGACAAAACCACTCAGCGTCGCGCTGAGGGTTGGGTTGGTATCGCCATAGACTCTGGTGGCGTTGTCAGCCGTCACCGTGAGGTGAGCTTTGTTGATCGTCAACGCGCCATCCACAAACGTGAGGTTGTAGTTTCTGTCTGTACCACTGGCTGTCGATGTGTAGGTGCCTGCGTTGGTGCCACTCGCGCCTGCTGTGACACCCGTCAACACAGATGCCGTTTCGCCGTGGACTAGACCCGTCGCCGTGAAACCGCTCATGGATTGCGACACACCTGTGTAAGTGGTCGAAGCACTGCTGGCTGTGACGGTGGCATTGGCTTTGCCAATGACCAAACTACCGGGCACGAAAGTGAGGTTGTAGTTGCTGGCCGTACCGCTGGCGGTGTTTAAGTAAGTGTCGGCATTGGTGCCAGTGGCACCGGTGGCGCTCACACCAGTCAACACCGCTGTGGTTTCACCATTCACCAAACCCGAAGCTGTGAAGCCGCTCACCGACTGTGACACACCGTTGTACGTCACGTTGCTGCTGTTGGCGGTGACGGTGGCGTTGGCTTTGTTGATCGTTAACGTGCCGTTGACCAAGTTGGTGTTGAAGTCGTAGTTGCTGGCCGCTAATGTGCCTGCACTTGCGGTGATGGTGGCTGTACCTGCACCTGTCAGTGCCGTGGCCGCGGTCGTCGCTGCGCCTGCACCTGTGACGTTGGCACTCAGCAATGTTTCGTTATTCACAAAACCACTCACTGTGGTGCTCAGAGTGGGGCTGGCGTCGCCGTAGGTCTTGATGGCGTTGTTAGCCGTCACGGTGAGGTGGGCTTTGCTAATCGTCAACGCACCATTCACAAACGTGAGGTTGTAGTTGCCATCGGTACCGCTGGCGATGGAGGCATAAGTGCCTGCGTTGGTGCCGCTCGCACCTGCTGTGACACCTGTCAACACAGATGCTGTTTCGCCGTGTACCAAACCCGAAGCGGTGAACCCGCTGACAGATTGCGACAAGCCTGTGTAAGTGGTCGTGCCACTGCTGGCCGTGACGGTGGCACTGGCTTTGCCAATGACCAAGCTACCGGGCACGAAGGTGAGGTTGTAGTTGCTATCGGCGCCGCTGGCGGTGGAGGCGTAAGTGCCTGCGTTGGTGCCACTGGCGCCCGTAGCGCTCACGCCGGTCAACACAGAGATGGTTTCACCGGGTACCAAACCCGAGGCTGTGAAGCCACTCACCGACTGTGACGCACCGTTGTACGTCACGTTGCTGCTGCTGGCCGTGACGGTGGCATTGGCTTTGCCAATGACCAAGTTGCCGGGCACGAAGGTGAGGTTGTAGTTGTTGGCGTTACCGGTGGCTGTCAAAGGGTAGGTGCCTGCATTGGTCCCTGTACCGCCGCTGATGCTTACACCGGTCAGCACACTGGCTAATTCACCGTTCACCAAACCCGAGGCTGTGAAGCCACTCACCGACTGTGACACACCGTTGTACGTCACGTTGCTGCTGTTGGCGGTGACGGTGGCGTTGGCTTTGCCAATGGTCAGTGTGCCGCTGGCAAAGGTGGTGAAGTCGTAGTTGCTGGCCGCCAATGTGCCCGCACCTGCGGTGATGGTGGCCGTGCCAGCACCTGTCAGTGCCGTGGCAGCGGTCGTCGCTGCACCTGCACCTGTGACGCCAGAGGTCGCCAAAACTTCACCGTTCACAAAACCACTGACCGTGGCGCTCAGTGTTGGGTTGGCATCGCCGTAGGTCTTGATGGCGTTGTTGGCCGTCACGGTGAGGTGGGCTTTGCCAATCGTCAACGTGCCGTTCACCAAGTTGGTGAAGTCGTAGTTACTGGCAGTCAATGTGCCTGCGCCTGCCGTGATGGTGGCCGTGCCTGCGCCTGTCAAAGCCGTGGCAGTGGTGGTCGCTGTGCCGGAACCTGTCACGCCTGAAGTGGCCAAGCTTTCGCCGTTCGCAAAACCACTCACAGTCGTACTGAGTGCGGGGTTTGTGTCGCCGTAGGTTTTGCTGGCATTGTTCGCCGTCACTATCAGATGCGCTTTCAGAATATCTGCGCTCAAGCCCGTGGGCTGTGTGAGGGTGTAGTTGCTGGCGCTACTGCCCCCCAGCGAATGATTGGCGGTGACGGGGATGCCTGTGCCTGCGTTGACAGATGCAAAGGTTCCAGCTTGCGTGAGGTTGACGGTGTCGCCACTGATCACACCGACCAAGGTGCCGCCGCTGATCGAGGCCGCGTTGTTGCCGTTGTAAGTTTTGTTAGCCACCGTGGTGCCACTGACCGTCAGTGCTTTGGCAGCGATGTCACCGCTTAAACCGCTGGGTTGGGTGAGTGTGTAGTTGCTGGCGCTGATGCCGCTGAGGGTGTCGTTCGCGGTCACCGCGATATTTGTCCCCACATTGGCAGAGGCAAATGTACCAGCCTCAGTCAAAGACACACTGTCGTTGCGCAATACACCGATTAGCGTCCCGCCACTGAGAGTGGCTTGGGTGGTTTGGTCATAGGTTTTGTTGACAACCGTGGTGCCGCTGACGTTCAACGACGCTTTGGCCACAGCAACGGTCAACGGATTGAAAGTGAAGCTGTAGTTGCTTGCGACAGCGCCCGCACTTAAAGCGCCCAGACTGGGTGTTACGGTGAAGTTGCCTGCCTGCGCTACGCCTGCGCCTGACACGGCATAGTTGAGTGAGGCAATGCTGTCACCACCTACCAAGGAGGCGTTAGTGGTGTAGGCCGTCAAGCTCGAGGCCAAAGTGACATAAGAAGTCACGGCGTCATAGGTGTAAGCGCTGCTAGGGGCCGTCAAGGTCACGACCACAGGTTTGGCGTTCACCGTCGCTCGGTTGTTGGCGCCATAACTGTCGGTAGGTAAGACATAGTTGCTGGCCAAACCGGTGCCGTTGGTCAAGCTCAAGCCGGAAGCCAACACGTAGTTGTTGGCGGTGGCCACATTGGCATCCAACACATTCGCGTTTCCGCTGAAGCTCAGTGTTTGTGTCACGCCGCCCACCGTGACGCCGGTGATGGTCAATTGACTCGCCGTCAAGGATGCATTGCCGTCGTAAGTTTTATTGGCTGTCAGCGTGGCCGTGGCAGGCAGCACACTGAAACTTGAACCGGTCACGCTCAAGCTGTTGTAGTTGTTTGCAATCCCTAAATTCGTGCCGTTGCTCATGTCAAGTCTCAAACCGTTGACACTGCTCAAGCCAGCATTTGTCTGCACGTTGGCACTGGCCAAATTACCACTGGCACCTGCCCCAGTGAGGGTAAAGGATTCGCTGTTGACACCTGTTGCCAGCAATTGCGCGCCTGCCACCGACGAAGTACCGTCGTACGTTTTTGAACCCGACAGCACCAAATTGGCTTTGTTGATCGTGGCAGATCCGCCGCTGGTCGTGATGGATAGACCCTTGATGCTCCATGTGGCCGTGTTGATGGATGCACCACCCAATGTGAGTGCTTTTCCTGTGCCCGCATTGGCATCGTTGAAGTTGGCCGTTGTGAACGAAAAACTGGTGACTGCACCAATGCCAGATTCATCTGCAGAAAGCCCCGAGACGGTTCCACCACTGGTGTAACCCAAAGCACTGGTGGAGCCGTCATAGGTCTTGGTGGCGGTGATGCCGCTGGCGCTGACACCCGTGGGACTGACACGGTAATAAAAGTTGCGCGTGCCCGCGACGAGGGTGCTGAGCGAGGTCAAATCAGCGCCATAGGTTTTGTATTGAATCGCGCCTGTGGCGCCAGCCATCTTCAAGCTCAAGTTCGCTGTGGATCCGTTGGTGACGGTCGCTGTGGGAGAGCCCGCAAAAATGGCGATGGTGCCACCACTGCTGGTGGTGATGGTGCTGCTCAAAGTGACATCGCTCACCGTTGAGGTGTTGGCTGCGGAAGTTGCTCCGGCCTCCACATAGATGGCGCTGTTGGCACCACTCAAGGTGATTGTTTTGTCCACGGTCACGGCACCCGTGGCTTGCAACGTGATATTGCCCGTGCCCGTGATTCCCGTAGCAATCATTCCACTCAATGACAAGGCGCCAGAGCGATAGAACAACAAGTTCCCGTTGTCCGTGACGGCACCGGTGCCCAACTTGGCGGTGGTGTTGGTCAAAGAGCCTACTTCCAATCGACTGCCCGCATTGATGGTGGTGACGCCTGTGTAGGTGTTTGCGCCGGTCAAGGTCAATGTACCGGTACCACTGTCGGTCAGCACACCCGCCGTGCCAGAAATAATGCCCGAGAGGGTTTGCGCTGCCGATGAGGCAAAGTTCAAGGTGCCGGTGTTGGTGATCGCGCCTGCGTATGTTCCGCCGCCCAGCGTGCCACTGCCTCCGATGACCAAGGTGCCGAGGTTGATGGTGGTGTTGCCGCTGTAGGTGTTGGCGCCGCTCAACGTCCACGTGCCTGCGCCACTCTTGGTCAATGTGCCGGTGGTGGTCCCCAGGCCACCAGCGATCGAGCCACCAGCCGTACCATCCAATGTCAACCCATAAGTGGCACCCGTGATGGTGCCCGTGTTGGTCAAATTGATCGCACCCGTGCCAGCCATGATGTAACTGGCTGAGCCCAAGGAGAGCAAGCCGTCATAGCTGACGGCCGTGGTACTGCTGTTGAGCAAGGCGCCCGTGTTGGACGAAGCACCCGTGCCATTCAAGGTCAAACCGCCGGACGAAGTGAGGGTTTGGCCATTGAGATCCAGCGCACCCAGGTTCGCCACCGTGATGCTGCCGCTGCCCAAGGCGGTGGTGCTCCCTGCCTTCAAGGTGCCTGCACTGATGGTGGTGCCCCCGCTGTAAGTGTTGGTGCCGTTCAAGGTGAGCGTGCCCGTGCCCAGTTTGGTGAAACTCGCGCCTAAGCTGGTGAGGTTGGTGCCCAGGGTGACGGATTGTGCGTTGGTATTGATGGCATAGAGTTGGTTGTCTGCGGTGCTGAAGCGCGACGAGTAGTCCGTGGTGTTGCTCGCAGAAAACTGCAAACTACCACCACTGAAGGTGATCGTGCCCGAACTGCCAATCGCCCCTGCAGAGCCCAGACCGAACGTGCCTCCACTCAGGAGCGTGCCCCCTGTATAAGTGTTGTTGCCACTGAAGGTGATGGTGCTGTTGATACCGCTCTTGATCAACAGACCGGTGCCAGAGATGACCCCCGACATGGTGGTGCCTGTTGTAGAGGCAAAGTTGAGCGTCCCGTTGTCAACAATGGTCGCTGGGCCGGGCAAGGCTCCAGACGCGCCCACGCCGACCACCAATGTGCTGCCTGCATTGATGGTGGTTGTTCCTGTGTAGGTGTTGTTGCCACCCAGAGTCAGCGTGGCGTTGCCATCGACGATCAACCCACCGTTGGCGCCTTGAATCACGCCAGACAAAGTTTGTACGGCGGATGAGGCGTACTTCAATGTCCCGCCACTCACATAAATAGCGCCCGCATAGGCACCACTGCCTAGCGAGCCCGCACTGCCAATGGTCAAAGTCGAACCACTGTTGATGTAGGTCGGTCCGGTGTAGGTGTTGACTCCCGAGAGAGTGACCGACCCGGTGTTGGAATCGGTCAGCATCCCTGCGCCCGTGATGGGACCGTTGACAGCAATCGTGCCAGCACCAGAGAAGGTCACGCCTGTTGAACCCAGGTTGATGGCGTTGCCCGTTGAGGGCGTGAAGGTAAAAGTGCTCCCGGTATCACTGCTGATCGTGGCAATACCAAAACCTGCGGTGCTGTAGGCAGCGGTGAAAGTGTTGTTGCCGCTGAGGCTTCCAAAGGTGGTGGTTTGACCACCTAGGGTGATCGGCTCGTTGAGGGTGATGTCACCTTTGAGCTTCAAAATACCGCCAGCACCAATCGTGGTACCCGCAGATATGGCTCCCAGCGCATTGGGATGGCTGACGACCAAAATACCTGTGTAGCTTGCAGTGTTGATCGTGGTCGGACCGGTATAGGTGTTGTTACCGGTAATTTCCAAAATTTTTGCGCTACTGTAGGGATAGAAGGTGAGACCCTGACCCGGATTGCTTCCATCAGAGATAAGCCCTGAAATCGTTTGGACGGCTGCGACATTACCGCTATAAATTCCAGCCGTTCCATTGACGACGATATTGTTTGGCAACGTGCTGTAACCACCCATGTTGTAATAGCCGCTGGTGCCACTGGTTGCATCGCCCAAGGTTAAGTTACCGGTCCCGATGGCACTGCTGGTCATGGTGCCGCCACTGGTGACCACATCGCGTCCAGCAGTCAGTGTGGCGCCATTCATCACGGTGGTACCACCGCTGTAGGTGTTGGGTCCAGAGAAGGTCACACTGGTCTTCACCACTACTTCACCCGCCCCCGCGATGGTGCCGGAGAAAGTGCTGTTCTGGGTCGTGGATGCGTAATACAACTTGGTACCTGCGCTCAAGGTGTAGACGCCTGCCAAACCGGACGAACCGGTTATGTCGTACCACAGGTTGCCGTTTTGCACATTGATATTGAAATCGATCGGAAAAGATGGCACCGAGATGTACGAGCTTTGCATGTGCAAATCACCCGCCCCCGTTTTGGTCAGCGTTTTGATGGCGGTTTGACCATAGATGTAATTAGACCCCGTCCAATCAATGTCGCCGCCCACATAGGGTGTATGGATGGTGGAATTCGCAACAATACTGCTGTTTTGTGTCCAAATTTTGGAGGTCCTGGTGGCTGAATTCACCAACGTTGCATTACTCAGGTAGGTGGTTCTGCCATCACTCGATGAGCCTAGGTCGTTACCGGCCAAATCAAAGGTGCCGCCGTAAAGAAATAGGTTCGCCTTGGTCCCTAAGCCAATGCTGTTGCCGACGTCGCTGGCCAATGTCCATTGGCCAGCGGTTGTCTCCAGATAAATCATGTACTTGTTGTTGAGGCTGCTGAAGGCCTCCGCCACATTGCCGGCACCACTGAGTTTGAGTTTTGGAATGTTGTAGGTGTCAGTGGCGTTGGCATTCAAGGTGCCTGTGAGGCGAATGGTGCTGCCCGCTGCGGGCGCGAGCACCAAACCACTGCCCGACGCAGAGACATCGATCTGACCAGACAACACTGACACGCCTGAGCTCAGAGAGACGGTCGGCGCAACCGACGTTGTGCTGGCGTTGTAAGTGGATTTGAGTGTGTTGCCAATGTTGTATCCCGCCAAATCCAAAAGCGCGTACTGGGCCAGCGTGACAGTGCCTGTTCCAAAGGGTCCTGCTGTGAGCGCGCCGGCAACGCCAGCGCTGCTGCCGCCGGCCACCACCCGTGGCCCCGAGTTGAGGGTGATGCCTCCACTGAAGGTGTTGTCAGCCCGCAAGGTCAAGGAACCAGAGCCTGCTGTGGCACCTGAAACCGTGATGGCGCCCGTGCCACTGATGGTGTTTGGTGCGAACGCTTGACCTGTGGCGCCATTGAAAGCCAGCGTGGCGTTGTTGACCACAACACCCGTGCCCATGGTGGTCGTGGCACTGGCGCCACCGTTGCCAATTTGCAGCGTGCCTGCGGTAATGGTCGTCGAGCCGGTGTAATTGCTGGCACCTGTCAGGATGGCGATGCCTGGACCATCTTTGGTGAAGCTGCCATCGCCTGAAATGATGCCGGAATAAATATTCGTGAGGGCAGACGTGCCGGTTTGATTGAAGATCAGCCCACCACCTGCGCCCATGGTGATGTTGCCGGCCCCCGCGATGCCACCGGCCGCTGTGAGTTTGAGCGTATTGGCGCTGCTCCAGCTGATGGCGTTGCTGATGCTGATGTCACCTGTTTGTGCTCCTACACCTGAGGTCGACACTTCTACGTTGCCATTGTTGAGGGCTGTTTGCAGCGTGGTTGTGTTGAGCGTTGAAGAAGCGGTATTCGTGGTGTAGACACCACCACTTAAGGTCAATCCTGCTGTTTGGGCTGCCGTGGAAATGGTGATGTTGTAAGGGTCCAGCAACCACTTACCCGACATGCCTTGCTTGGCTTGGGTCGACACCTGCAGGCCGTCCACATTCAGCACATGGCCTGAAGTTTCGATTTGTCCCCCATGGCCACCATGAGGCCCGGCTTCGGCTAGGAGCGTGCCGTTGGCCAGTGTCACACCCAGCGCGTTGCTCACATCGCTCCACAGCACCACTTTGCCACCATCGCCGTTGTCCGTTGCGTTGGCGTCAATGCTGGCGCCTTGTTCCATGGTTACCTGGGTGGCTTGGCGCATGTCGCCGCTGCCTTGCCAGTCGCCGCCCACCAGCACCGTGCCACCGCCGGTGCGGCCTTTGGCTTCGATCTTGCTGTTGCGGTCCATGACGATGTGGTCGCCCTCTAAAACAATCTTGCCGCCTTTGTTGACTAAGCTGTTGGCTTCTAGGCTGCCGCTGTTTTTCACCACACCAGCTTGCAGTTTGTCGAGCGCCACGGCCGACAAAATAATTTGCCCATCGGGGGCTAGCACGGCCAGTTTGTTTTCTACCAGCGCGGCAATGGCGCTGGCGGTGGTGGTCATGCCGGCCAAGCTGCCTGCACCGTCCACGGTGAGGGTAATGACTTCACCTGCGGCCATGGCCACCGTGCCTGCACGGGCCACGACCACACCGGCGTTTTGCACTTCGGGTGCCAGCAAGGCCACATAGCCGCCGAGCGCGGCGGTGATGTTGCCTTCGTTCACCACTTTGCCAGTCGCGCCATTGCGCTCAAACACATACTTGCCCGACATGAAGTTGTCGTCGGTGATGCTGTGCGTGGTGGCAGTGATGGCGCCCACGTCCACCGACGAGGTGGGCGAGAAGTACACGCCATTGGCGTTGGTTAAAAACACTTGCCCATTGGCGTTGATGCGCCCAAAGATTTGACTGGGGTTGCTGTCGTTCACGCGGTTGAGTGTGACGGCTTGTGCATTGGGCTGCACAAAGTTGATGCTGGCTGCGCTGCCAAGGTTAAACGTGCTCCAGTTGATGACGGCGCGTTGGCTGCTTTGGTTGACCACCATGGCCGCCGCTTGTGCGGTGGCGGTTTGGCTGATGGTGGCTGCGCCACGGGCCACGGTGCCGCCGGTGGGCAACTGGTTAATCGCAGGCGGAGAAGGAGGGGCTTGTGCATGTGCCACACCATTGAGCGTGAAGCCCAAGGCCACAGAGACCACCACACCACCCGCAGACGATTTGCTTTTTTTGCCTGCGGTTTTGGCGGTCTCGGGTACGGCTTGCCACGACTGTGTGACAACAGACCAAAGGGTGCGGTAGATGCGGTTCATGGGGTTGTTCTTGTTCTTTTAGTTAAAACGCGAGGCCTGAGCTGAGCCAGAGGCGGGTGATTTTTTTGGTGCCATCACCATCCATGCCGGTGGTGCTGTTGGCCCCTGCGTTGCTGCCAATGCGTTGGGCCACGGTGGCTTTGAAGTCCACGGCCTGTGTGGCTTGCCACGCCAGCGATGCGCCGTAGCCTTGCAAGTAGTAGCCGTTGGGGTTGGCAGGCGAGGCCACGCTG